>Ga0116152_10003473_pt1 | contig 12648 bp, 11 predicted proteins | sample AD_UKC119_MetaG_FD_89894 | JGI IMG/M metagenome (GOLD analysis project Ga0116152, IMG submission 89894) | Active sludge microbial communities of municipal wastewater-treating anaerobic digesters from Hong Kong - AD_UKC119_MetaG | ecosystem: Engineered > Bioreactor > Anaerobic > Digestate...
AGATCGAGGTGACCTTCGACATCGACGCCAACGGCATCGTCTCCGTCAGCGCCAAGGACAAGGGCACCAACAAGGAACAGAAGATCACCATCCAGGCCTCGGGCGGGCTCTCGGACGCCGACATCGAGAAGATGGTCAAGGAAGCCGAGGAGAACGCCGAATCCGACAAGGCGCGGCGCGAGCTGGTGGAGGCCAAGAACCAGGCCGAGAGCCTGATCCACGGCACCGAGAAATCGGTCAAGGAGCACGGCGACAAGGTCGATGCGACGACCATCGAGGTGATCGAGATGTCGATCAAGAACCTCAAGGAAGCGATGGAAGGCGAGGATGCCGAGAAGATCCGCGCCCGCAGCCAGGATCTCACCGAGGCGGCGATGAAGCTCGGCGAGGCGATCTACAAGGCCCAGCAGGCCGAGGAAAGCGCCGCCGCCGAGCCCGAGAACACCGCGTCGGGCGGCCCCGAGGACGATATCGTGGATGCCGATTTCGAGGATCTCGGCGGGGACGACAACAAGAAGTCCTGATCCGCATGGACCGGCAGGATGGCCCCCTCGGCACGCGAGGGGGCCATCTGTCGTTTGAAGGAATTCGGCCCTGATGGCGAAGCGCGACTATTACGACGTTCTGGGCGTGTCGAAGGGCGCCTCTGATGCGGACATCAAGAAGGCCTTCCGGCGCAAGGCGATGGACCACCATCCCGACCGCAACCGCTCCAATCCGAACTCGGAGACGCAGTTCAAGGAGATCAACGAGGCCTATGACGTCCTGAAGGACTCGCAGAAGAAGGCCGCCTACGACCGCTTCGGCCATTCCGCCTTCGAGAACGGCGGCGGGGCGAGCGCGGGCTTCCGCGGCGGGCCGGGCGCCAATGCGGATTTCGCCAGCGCCTTCTCGGACGTCTTCGACGACCTCTTCGGCGATTTCATGGGCGGCGGGCGCGGCAGTGCCCGCGGCCAGCGCGCCGCACGCGGCTCGGATCTGCGCTACAACCTCCGGCTCAACCTCGAAGAGGCCTATCGCGGCAAGCAGGCCACGATCAGCGTGCCCGGCAGCACCGCCTGCGAGGTCTGCAACGGCACCGGCTCGGAAGGCGGCGCGGAACCCGCGACCTGCCCGACCTGCTCGGGCCAGGGCAAGGTGCGCGCGCAGCAGGGCTTCTTCACCGTGGAGCGGACCTGCCCGACCTGCTCCGGCCGCGGCCAGATCATCAAGAATCCCTGCAAGTCCTGCGCCGGCGCCGGCCGCGTGCGCAAGGATCGCACCCTCAACGTCAACATCCCCGCGGGCGTGGAGACCGGCACGCGGATCCGGCTCGCCGGCGAGGGCGAGGCGGGGCTGCGCGGCGGACCCTCGGGCGATCTCTACATCTTCATCGAGGTCGAGGCGCATCCGATCTTCGAGCGCGACAACCAGAACCTCTATTGCCGCATCCCGGTGAGCATGATCACGGCCGCGCTCGGCGGCGAGATCGAGGCCCCGACGCTCGACGGCGGCCGGACGCGGGTGAAGGTGCCCGCGGGCGTCCAGTCCGGCAAGCAGCTGCGCCTGCGCGGCAAGGGCATGCCGGCGCTGCGCGGCGCGGTGGCGGGCGACCTCTACATCGAGCTCGCGGTCGAGACCCCCGTCAACCTCAGCGTGCGGCAGCGCGAGCTCCTCGGCGAGTTCGAGGCCGAGGGCAAGAACAACAGCCCCGAGACCCAGGATTTCTTCTCCCGGGTGAAGGGATTCTGGGAAGGCATGAAGGGCTGACGACCGGATTTCGGCGCGTTAACACTTTAATCGTGTGATTCCAGATACTTGACAAGCGTCCCCATGGGGACGCTTCGCGCGTCGGCATTGGCACCGCAAGGCGAGCCTGTATAAGCGACCCGACGGAACCGGGACGGGCTGCGTGAACGATACCTCCTCCATGTCGCCGATGATGGCGCAATACCACGAGATCAAGGCGCAGCATGCCGATGCGCTGCTCTTCTATCGCATGGGCGATTTCTACGAGATGTTCTTCGCCGACGCCGAGGCCGCGGCGGCGGCGCTCGACATCGCCCTGACCAAGCGCGGCCAGCATCTCGGCCAGGACATCCCCATGTGCGGCGTGCCGGTCCATGCCGCCGAGGGCTATCTCCTGACCCTGATCCGCAAGGGCTTCCGGGTCGCGGTCTGCGAGCAGATGGAGGATCCGGCGGCGGCAAAGAAACGCGGCGCGAAATCCGTGGTGGCCCGCGCGGTGGTCCGTCTGGTGACCGCGGGCACGCTGACCGAGGAAAGCCTGCTCGAAGCCCGACGCCACAATTATCTCACCGCCTATGCCGAGGTGCGCGGCGAGGGCGCCCTCGCCTGGACCGACGTCTCCACCGGCGACCTCACGGTCACGCCCTGCACCCGCGCCGGGCTCGGGCCGATGCTGGCGCGGCTCGCCCCGCGCGAGGTGCTGGTCGCCGAGAGCCAGGAGGCCGAGCTGCGCGGCCTGATCGCCGAGGCCGGCGCCACCGCGACGCCGCTGGCCCCGGCGAGCTTCGATTCCACCGCCGCCGATGCCCGGGTCGCCGCGATCTTCGGCGCGAAGGGCCTCGACGGCTTCGGAACCTTCAGCCGGGCCGAAGCCGGCGCGCTGGGGGCGATCGTCCACTACCTCGAGCTCACGCAGAAGGGCCGGCTGCCCCTGCTCCGGCCGCCGCTCCGTGAGGCGACGGGCAGCCTGATGGCGATCGACGCGGCCACGCGGCGCAACCTGGAGCTCACGCGCAGCCTCTCGGGCGGCCGCGAAGGCTCGCTCCTCGCGACGATCGACCACACCGCGACCGGTGCCGGCGCACGGCTGCTCGAGACCCGGCTGAACGCGCCCTCCGCGGATCGCCGCACGATCCTGGAGCGCCAGGCCGCCGTGCGGCATTTCGTCGAGGCGCCCGAAATCCTGCGGGCGGTTCGCGAAATCCTGCGGCAATTGCCGGACCTCGAACGTGCCGTCTCGCGTCTGGCGCTCGACCGCGGCGGCCCGCGGGATCTCGCCGCCGTCCGCGATGCGCTGGCCGGGGCGGCTCGGATCCGGGATTCGCTCGCGGGCACGCTGCCCGACACGCTGGCGGGCGCGCGGGATGCGCTCGAAGGGCACGGGGCGATGGTCGATCTCCTCGACACGGCGCTCGTGGCCGATCCTCCGCAGCTGGCCCGCGACGGCGGCTTCGTCGCCTCTGGCCACGACCCCGAGCTCGACGAGACCCGGCGGCTGCGCGACGAGGGCCGCGGCGTGATCGGCTCGCTGCAGGCGGACTACGTGCGCGAGAGCGGCATCGCATCGCTGAAGATCCGCCACAACAACGTGCTCGGCTATTTCGTGGAGACCCCCGCGACCCATGCCGAGAAGATGCTGAAGCCGCCGCTCTCGGAGCTTTTCGTTCACCGCCAGACCAATGTCGGCGCCCTGCGCTTCACGACGCTGGCGCTGGCGGAGATCGAGACCAAGATCCTCAATGCCGGCGGCCGGGCGCTGGAGATCGAGAAGGCGGTCTTCGCGTCTCTCGCGGCGGTGGTGATCGAGCGGGCAGGGCCGATCGCGGCGGCGGCCAAGGCGATCGCCGAGATCGACCTCGCCGCGGCCTTGGCGCATCTCGCACGGTCGGGCGACTGGACGGCGCCGGAGATCGTGGCGGACCGGGCCTTCGAGATCACCGGCGGCCGGCACCCGGTGGTGGAGGCGGCGCTACGCCGCAGCGGCGAGGGCTTCGTCGCCAATGACTGCGACCTCGGCGCGGATGGCGAGGGCGCGCGGCCGCTCTGGCTGATCACCGGGCCGAACATGGCGGGCAAGTCGACCTTCCTGCGGCAGAACGCGCTGATCGCGCTCCTGGCCCAGATGGGGTCCTACGTGCCGGCCGCCTCGGCGCGGATCGGCGTGGTGGATGCGCTCTTCAGCCGGGTCGGCGCCGCGGACGACCTCGCGCGCGGCCGGTCGACCTTCATGGTCGAGATGGTGGAGACCGCCGCGATCCTGAACCAGGCCGGCGAGCGCGCGCTGGTGATCCTCGACGAGATCGGGCGGGGCACCGCTACCTATGACGGGCTCTCCATCGCCTGGGCGGTGCTGGAGAGCCTGCATGACATCAATCGCTGCCGGGCGCTCTTTGCCACCCACTACCACGAGTTGACGGCGCTCGCCGAAAAGTTGCCCGGGCTGCGCAACGCGACCGTGGCGGTGCGGGAATGGGAGGGCGAGGTGATCTTCCTGCACGAGGTGCGGGAGGGCGCGGCCGACCGGTCCTACGGCGTGCAGGTTGCGCGGCTCGCCGGGCTTCCGGCCGCGGTGGTCGCGCGCGCCCATGTCGTGCTCGACGCGCTGGAAGCCGGCGAGCGCGAGGGCGGCGGCAAGGCCAGGGCGCTGGTGGACGACCTGCCGCTCTTCAGTGCCGCCAGTGCCGCGCCGGCCCCTAAAACCGCGCCCTCGGAGGTCGAGGCGCGGCTGAAGACCGTGCTGCCCGACGAGATGAGCCCGCGCGAGGCGCTGGCGCTGATCTACGAGCTCAAGGGGATGGTCCCCGGCTGACAGGGCGCCGAGCAAGGCGCACCGGTACAAGCCCGCCCACCCTTGCCAAGCGGCCTTGCGCCCCGGGGCGCAGTTGTGGCGATGCCCTCTTCTGTATGGGCGAGGCCGCATGGGCGGCCTCGCCGTCATGCGATCAATAGGTCAGTTCCGGGCCGTCGTAGTCGGTCGAGACCTCGATCTTCCCGTCGACGATGTCCTGACGCAGCCCGTCGATCTTGGAGCGGACCTCTTCCGGGACGTCCGGAGACAATGCCAGCGAGACCGCATCGGGGTTTTCGAGGCCGATCTTCACGATCTGGCCGCCCTCCCAACGACCTTCCGAAAGGTCGCGGGCAGCTGTCAGCCCGGCGACACTTACATTGGCGATCGCCGAGGCAACGAAGACGTCGGGATGATCGGGATACCAATCGCGCACATTGCCGATCTGATGCACGCCGTGCTCGCGCATCGCGTCGATGGCGCCGGTGCGCCCTGCGTTCAACATGGTGAAGATGATGTCGGCGCCCTGGTCGATCTCATCCGAGGCCACGCGGTAGGACAACTCGTTGTCGTCCTGATCGCCGGCGAAGGTGGTCAGGAACTGGGCATCGGGATTGGTATGCATCAATCCGTGGTAGAAGCCGCCGCGGCCCTTCAGTCCGGGCGTCACCCGAATTCCGGAAATGTGACCGACCGTTCCCGTTTCCGTCAGGAGCCCCGCCGCCGCCCCGGCCAGCCAGGCGCTTTCCTCCTGAAGCACTTCGTAGCTCGACAGGTTGGGTCCGGTAACCGCCCCCTGCACGACGACGAATTTCAGGTCGGGAAACTCCGCGGCCACGGTCTCTGCGGCCTGGTTGTTCTGGCCGCCATGGGCGATGATGAGATCAGGACCGTCTGCCGCGAGTTCGCGCAACGCCGCCGCCAGGAGCTCCGGCTCCGGCTTGACGCCGTCGATGTAGTTGATCTTCGCTCCGAGCTCATCGCGGATCGCAACGAGCCCGTTGTACCCTGCTTCCATGAAGCCGTTGTCGTCTATCTGCCCCGCCAGGAGCATGGAGACGGAGAGCTGATCGTCATCCGCCGACGCGGCGAGGGGAAGAGCCACGGCAACACCAGCCACAGCCATGGTCCGAAACAGGCGTCTGAGCAAAGCGAATTCCTCCTTCTGGTATCTTCTGTGAAGCACAGGATTACACTGTCGGTCGGGCCGGGTCCCCATCGAAATTCAGGGAATCGCCGACGAACCGCGGAACGAACGCTTCCTTGATGGCGTTCGAGCGACCGCCCCGCGGTCCCAGCTTGGGACCATGGCTATCCATATGATATTACGCGAAAAAGCGGATCGTCCCGCCGGGCTACTCCGACGCCGATTCGGCACCGCTTTCCGGCGGCCTGGGCATCGCCGGGGCGCCCGAGGATACGCCGACCTGCGCCGGGCGCAGCAGCCGGTCGCCGATGTTGAAGCCGACGCCCATGATCTGGACGATGTCACCGGCCTTGGTGCCGGGGATCGGCGCCTCGAACATCGCCTGATGCTGCTTAGGGTCGAAACGCTCGCCGACTTCGGGAACGATCTTGTGGATCTTGTGCTTCTCGAAGGCGGCGAGGAGGTCGCGCTGCGTCAGCTCGATTCCCTCGATAAGCCCGGGCGCCGCCTCGCGCACCACGTCGGTCACATTGCCCATGGCGCGGTCGAAATTGTCGTAAACCGAGAGGAGGTCGCGGGCAAAGCGCGTGGAAGCGTAGAGCTCGGCGTCCCGCCTGTCGCGGTCGGACCGCTTGCGGAGGTTCTCGGTATCCGCCAGCGCGCGCAGCAGACGGTCCTTCAGCTCGGCCACCTCGAGGCGCAGGGCGTCGGCCTCGTCGATGTCGATCTCCGTGTCCCCGACAACCTCCGTGTCGCCAAAATCGGCTTCGGGATCGTCCAGGAAGGAATCGTCCCCCGAACCGAAGGATTTGTTCTCTCGTGCCATCGCATCGTCCTCAACGTCAGCCGCGGCTGGAAACCAGCCTGCCGACCAGCTGCGCCGTGAAGTCGACGATCGGCACGATGCGCCCGTAGTTGAGCCGCGTCGGTCCGATCACGCCCACTGCGCCGATGATCTTCCGGTCGGCATTCATATAGGGAGACACCACCAGAGAGGAACCGGAAAGTGAAAAAAGCTTGTTCTCCGACCCGATGAACACGCGCACGCCGGCACCGCCCTCGGCGAGGTCGAGCAGTTGCGCCACATCGCGCTTGCGTTCCAGATCGGCAAAGAGCTCCCGGATGCGCTCGAGATGCGCGGCGTCCTCGGTGCCTTCGATGAGATTGGCCCGGCCGTGCACGATCAGGCGCTCGTGCCGCCCGTCGTCCTCCTGCGCCCAGACGGCGGTCCCACCCTCAACGAGCGATTGCGAGAGCGTGTCGAGCTCGGCGCGGCGCCGGGCGATCTCGGCGGTGACGACCGTCCGCATTTCCGAAAGGGTCCGGCCCTCGAGGATCGCGTTGAGAAAATTCGCCGCCTCGCGCATGGCCGAGGGCGTCAGACCGAGCGGTGCGTCGAAGAGCCGGTTCTCGACCTGCCCGTCCGCGGTGACGAGCACCACCAGCACGCGGTCGGGCGAGAGGCTGACGAATTCGATATGCCGGATCGGCGCCTCGGACTTGGGCGTCAGCACCAGGCTCGCCCCGTGGGTGAGGTCCGAGAGCATGTCGCCGGCGCGGTCGAGGATGGCGGAGATGTCGTGGTCGTTGCCGGAGAGCGAACGCTCGATCTCCGCCCGTTCCGCACCCGAGACGTCGCCGATCTCGAGGATCCCGTCCACGAACATGCGCAAGCCGAGCTGCGTCGGGATGCGGCCGGCGGAGACATGCGGGGAACTCAGGAGCCCGAGATATTCCAGGTCCTGCATGACGTTGCGGATCGTCGCGGCCGAGACGCCCTCCGAAAGGGCGCGCGAGAGCGTGCGCGATCCGACCGGCTCCCCGGTTTCGAGATAGGTCTCCACGAGCCGGCGAAACACCTCGCGGCTGCGATCGTTCATGGCGGCGAGCTGCGAAACCGGAGCGGTCACGGGCGCTGGGCATCCTCCCCCGTTGCTCCTTTTCACTTAGGCACCGGCGGGGGACCGGTCAATCTCGGAGCGCAAGGCGGCGCTGGACGGCATGGCAGCTGCGGGCTAAGAGCCGGTTCCGGAAACCCGCCAGGAGGAAAGACCATGCGCCCGTCCGGACGCGCCGCCGATGCTCTGCGCGACATCTCGATCGAGCCCGGGACGACCCGCCATGCCGAGGGCTCCTGCCTGATCCGCATGGGCGGGACGCATGTGATCTGCACGGCGAGCGTCGAGGAGACGGTGCCGCCCTTCATGCGCAAGTCCGGCCTGGGCTGGGTCACCGCCGAATACGGCATGCTGCCGCGCGCGACCACGACCCGCAACCGCCGGGAGGCGAGCGCCGGCAAGCAATCCGGCCGAACCCAGGAGATCCAGCGCCTGATCGGGCGCAGCCTGCGGGCGGGGATCGACCGTGTCGCCCTCGGCGAGCGGCAGATCACGGTGGATTGCGACGTGATCCAGGCCGATGGCGGGACGCGCTGCGCCTCGATCACTGGCGGCTGGGTCGCGCTGCGGCTCGCGGTGAACCGGCTGCTCGAGGCGGGTGTCGTCAAGACCGATCCGATCACGCATCATGTCGCGGCGGTCAGCTGCGGCATCTATGGCGGCCAGCCGGTGCTCGATCTCGACTATGCAGAGGACAGCGCCGCCGGCACGGATGCGAATTTCGTCATGACCGGCGAACTGGGGCTGATCGAGGTTCAGGGCAGCGCAGAAGGGGCGACCTTCACGCGGACGGAGCTCGGCCGGCTGATCGATCTCGCCGAGACAGGCATCGCCGCGCTGGTCGCGGCGCAGCGGGCTGCGACCGCGTGAGCCGGCGCTTTTCCGGATCGAAACTGGTTGCGGCAACGCACAACCGCGGGAAGCTCGAGGAGATCCGCCATCTCTTCGCGGCGTTCCCGGTGGAGATCCTCGCGGCGGCCAACCTCGGGCTTGCCGAGCCCGCGGAGACGGAGACGACTTTCCTCGGCAATGCCCGGATCAAGGCCCATGCCGCCGCGAAGGCGAGCGGGCTGCCCGCGCTCGCGGACGATTCCGGGATCGCCGTGGATGGGTTGGGCGGCGCACCGGGCGTGCATACCGCCGATTGGGCGGAGACCCCCGGGGGCCGGGATTTCGTGCAGGCGATGACGCGGGTCTGGCGCGAGCTCGATGCGGCCGCGGTGCCGGAGCCGCGGACGGCGAGGTTTCTCTGCACGCTGGTCCTGGCCTGGCCGGACGGGCACGACGAGGCCTTCGAGGGCAGGATCGAGGGCCGCTGCGTCTGGCCGATGCGGGGAAGCCAGGGCCATGGCTACGACCCGATGTTCCAGCCTGACGGCTTCGACGTGACGCTCGGCGAGATGGACCGCTGGGAGAAGAATCGCATCAGCCATCGCGGCAACGCCTTCCGCAAGCTCATCGCGGGCTGCTTCGGCCCCGAGCCGGCGTGACCGAGGACTGGCGGTCGGGCGGCTTCGGGATCTATGTCCATTGGCCGTTCTGCCTGGCGAAATGCCCGTATTGCGACTTCAACAGCCATGTTCGCAGCAGAATCGACGAGGCGCGATGGCGCCGGGCGCTGGTCGGGCAGGTCGCGGCGGCGGCTCGGCAGGTGCCGGGCCGCAGGGTCGACACGATCTTCTTCGGCGGTGGCACGCCGAGCCTGATGCCGCCCGAAACCGTGGCGGCGGTGATCGCGGCTGTCAGGGACGGCTGGCCGCAGGCCGGGGACGTGGAAATCACGCTCGAAGCCAATCCCACCTCGGTCGAGGCAGGGCGGTTTCGCGGATTTCGGGACGCGGGCGTCAATCGCGTCTCCATGGGGATCCAGGCGCTCGATGAGGGCGATCTGCGGAGGCTGGGGCGCATGCACAGCGTCGCGGAAGCGATCCGGGCCTATGAGATCGCGCGGGACACCTTCGAGCGCGTGAGTTTCGACCTGATCTACGCCCGGCAGGGGCAGACGCTGGATCAGTGGCGCGCGGAGCTTGGCCGCGCCCTCGCCCTCGCCGTGGATCACCTGTCGCTCTACCAACTGACGATCGAGGATGGCACGCGCTTCGGCGACATGCATGCCCGCGGGCGCCTGCGCGGCCTGCCCGATGCGGATCTTGCCGCCGACATGTTTGCGGTGACGCAGGAGACCTGCGATGCGGCCGGGATGGGTGGATACGAGATCTCCAACCATGCGCGGCCGGGGGCGGAAAGCCGGCACAACCTGATCTACTGGCGCTACGGCGATTATGTCGGGATCGGTCCCGGTGCACATGGCCGGCTGACTGTCGGGGGCAGGCGCTGGGCCATCGAATCGCCGCGGTCCCCGGAAGCCTGGCTAGCGGCGGCCGAAGGCGATGCGGCGGAGATCACCATCCGTTCCGAGGTCGAGCCGGAAGACCAGGGCGCGGAGATGCTGATCATGGGTCTGCGGCTCCGCGAAGGGGTGGATCTCGCGCGCTACGCACGCCTGACAGGGCGGGAGCTTCCCGCTTTCCGCATCGCGGAGCTCTCCAGCCTCGGACTGCTGGAGCTGGACGGCAGTCGGATATTCGCGACGGAGTCTGGCAGGATCGTGCTCAATGCCGTCATAAAACAGTTGTTAAATCAATAACTTAGCCTGAAAGCACCTGGCAGAGCCGGTCGAGTTCCTCCAGCGTCTGGTAGCGGATCCGCACCTCGCCGTCCGATGTCCCCGGCTTGTGCTCGATGGTGACCTTGAGACGGAGATTCGCCGTCAGATCGGATTCGAGCGCCCGCGTGTCGGCGTCCTTCGCCTCCGGCGCCCTGCGCTGCGCGGCCGGCCGCTCGGTTGCGGCCCGGGCGAGGGCTTCGGTCTGGCGGACCGACAGATCCCGGGCGATCACCTGTTTGGCGAGACCCTCCGGATCCCGGGCGGTGACCAGGGCACGGGCGTGTCCGGCACTCAACTGGCCGTTCCGGACCAAGTCGAGCACCGGCTCGGGCAGGGTCAGGAGGCGGAGCAGGTTGGCGACATGGCTACGGCTCTTGCCGAGGGCCTCGGCGAGGCGCTCCTGGGTATGGCCGAACCGGTCCATCAATTGCCGGTAGCCGAGCGCCTCCTCGACCGCATTGAGATCGGCCCGCTGGATATTCTCGATGATGGCAAGCTCGAGAACCTCGGTATCGTTGAGGTCACGCACGATCGCGGGCAGGTCGTGGATATTGGCGATCTGGGCCGCGCGCCAGCGCCGCTCGCCGGCGACGATCTGGAACTCCTGCGGGCTTCCCGGATAGGGCCGCAGCAGCAGCGGCTGAATGACCCCACGCTCGCGGATCGAGGCCGCCAGCTCGTTGAGCTCCTTTTCGTCGAAGCTGCGCCGCGGCTGGTCTGGATTGGGACGGATCCGGTCAATCGGAACGGTACGGGCCGGCGAGGTCGGTGCCGCGGGCCGGTCGTCCGCTGCCACCGGAGGCTCGGCGGGAGGCGAGATATCCGCGAGCAGCGCCGACAAGCCGCGTCCGAGACCCTTCTTCTCCATCCGTGCGCTCTCCATGTCAGGCCATTTCCGCAAGATGCCGCGTCGCCCCGGCGCGTGCCAGGAACTCGGCCGCGAATTTCTGGTAGGCGACGCTGCCGGAGCTGGAGCGATCGTAGATCAACGCCGGCACGGCATGGGAGGGCGCCTCACTCAACCGGACGTTTCGCGGGATCACCGTGTCATAGACCAGGGTGCCGAGATTGTCGCGAACATCCGAGGCGACCTGTCCCGAGAGATTGTTGCGCCGGTCGTACATGGTCAGGACGATGCCCTGGATCTTCAGGCGGGCGTTCGAACCGTTTCGGATCGTCTGGACTGTCCGCATGAGCTGGGAGAGGCCCTCGAGGGCAAAGAACTCGCATTGCAGGGGGACGAGCACGGAATTCGCCGCGACCAGGGCATTGACGGTCAGCAGGCTGAGCGACGGCGGGCAATCGACGAGAATGAAGTCGAGTTCCCGAAAAGGTTGCGGGTTCGCCGCCAGGGCATCCTCTATCTTGTGTATGCGTCTGGAATCACCCACTAAATCTAGGTCAGTGGAACTGAGATCGGGCGTGGCGGGGATCAGTTGCAGACCCGGAACCAGTGTGGGCGCAAGCTGGATCGCCGCGGAATCGCCGAGCATCAGATCATAGGAGGTGAAGTTCCGGTCCGTCGAGGCGAGGCCGAGGCCGGTGGAGGCATTGCCCTGAGGATCGAGGTCGATCAGCAGCACCCGGTACCCCAGGGCCGCCAGGGCGGTTCCGAGATTGATCGCGGTGGTCGTCTTGCCGACACCGCCCTTCTGGTTGGTGATGGCGACGATCTGCGGTCCAGAACCGGGGTCAGACACGTTCCAGGCCTCCTATTTCCACGATCGCTGCTTCCGGATCGGTTGCGCTGGGATGCAACTGGCAGTCGAATCGCCAGTTGCGGCGCGCTTCCGTCACCTCCTTATGCACTGTCCGGCCCTTGGGGAACAAGCCGATACCGCAGGCCGCGCGATGAATTTGCGCATAGCCGAGCAGCGTGTCGAGCGGGGCGAGTGCTCGCGCGGAGATTACATCGGCGCGGGCAGGGGCCAAACCTTCGACCCGGCCCGTCTCGATCCTCACATCCAGATTGCACGAAGTGGCTACGGTGCGCAGGAAGGCGCATTTCCGTTCATCGCTCTCGACGAGGGTCACGCGGATCAGTGACCCCTCCGCGCGCGCGAGGAGAGCGACGACCATGCCGGGAAAACCCGCGCCGGAACCGAGATCGAGCCAGCGCCGGGCCTCCGGGGGGCGAAAACGCCAGAGCTGTGCCGAGTCTAGCACATGGCGCCCCCAGGCATCGTCGAGCGATGCCGGAGACACGAGATTGATCCTTCTGTTCCATTTTTCAAGCAGCGCGAGATAAGTCTCGAAATGCTGCATTGTTTCACGTGAAACAACGTATTTGTATTGGAAAGCCGCTGAACCGTCCGAACCCTTCACCCTGCCGCTCGCTCCGAGCCATACCGCCGCACTCCCAGCAACAGCAGGGTCAGAGCAGCAGGCGTCATTCCCTCGATGCGCCCGGCCTGGGCTA
>Ga0116152_10003476_pt1 | contig 12645 bp, 10 predicted proteins | sample AD_UKC119_MetaG_FD_89894 | JGI IMG/M metagenome (GOLD analysis project Ga0116152, IMG submission 89894) | Active sludge microbial communities of municipal wastewater-treating anaerobic digesters from Hong Kong - AD_UKC119_MetaG | ecosystem: Engineered > Bioreactor > Anaerobic > Digestate...
ATTTGAAATAGAAAATGGAGCAATTATACCTACAGAACATTGTGATACTTTAGATACTTTAAAGAAAATCAAAACTACTTATAAAGATTATATGCAAGTATATCTTTATATTTTCTATATGACTTGTCCTAATCCAGATCAAAATCCTTTCTTTGATGTTAGAGATACTGATAAAGAAGAATTAATATTAAGCCAACTAGGAGATATTCAGTTTAGTCCTGAAGATAATGAAGTAATTGCAGGTATAAATCTTTTAACAGAACTTTATAGTACGCCTACATTAAGAGCATATCAAGCTATTAAAGGTGCTATGGATAGACTAGCAGAATACATGATGACTGTAAAAATAACTGATGGTAGAGATGGTAACATTACTGCTCTAGTGAATGCTGCTGCTAAATTTGAGCAAATAAGGCAATCTTATAAAGGCTCTTATAAAGAATTAATGGAAGAACAAAAAAGTATAGTTAGAGGTGGACAACATGTAGCATATGATCAAAAAATGATGTAATATGAAAGCAGACTATGAATTTGAAGAAAAATTATTTTTACAGTTCAATACTGAAGAAATAGATTTATTAGATAGTGCCATAACAAAATTAAAAAATAATACTTCTAAAATTGGATTTAGAAAAGGAGTAATAAATAAAGAAGAATTACATGTATTTGATTTAATACAAGGAGTAATTAAAGAATTAAGACAAGAAGAACAAGAGGAAGAATAATATGACTAAAGTATATAGATTTGATACTGTGATTTATCCATTTAATATTTATGTAATTATAAATAAAACTCCAGATGTTATTTGTGATTACTTTAAAGAATATAGTGGAGATAATATTGTATTTTCTAACAATGATGGTTCTAATAGAATGGATACTTTTACAATGAAAATTATATCTAAAGAAGATTCTGAATATGGAGCATTATTATTTTTTAGAGATAAAAAAAGCATGACACCAGGTTTAATATCACACGAAGCTTCACATGCTACTAAATTCTTATTTGAACATATAGGAGCTGATATGAGCGAACATGAGCCTTTTGAGTATGTACTAGAATTCATAGTTAATAACTGTTATAAAATAAAAACAAATAGATTTTAAAAATAAATAATATGAAAGCAATAAAAAAACCAATAGAAATTGATTTTTATGAAATCAAAACATTATCTTCTTATGATATAGGAGAAATGAGCAAATGGATTAGAATAATGGGAGAAAATCCTGAAGAAGTATTAGATATTAAATTAAATGTGAATTCTAATACATATACTGTTAAAGTTAATACATTAGAAGGCACTAGTTATGATTTGACTACTGAAGATATGTTAATGCGAGGTATCAAGGGAGAATATTATCCTTGTAAAAAAGAAATATTTTATGAAACTTATAATATAATTTTAAATTAAAGAAATCATGGGAGAACAAGAAGTTAAAAAAATGCCTTATTTTGAGTATATAGTAACAGAATTATCAAATAATTCAACAGCTAGTTTAGAACTACTTTATTCTATTAAAGATAAACTAAACAAAATTAAACCAATGGGTGAAACAAAATCAACATTAACAGACAATGATCCAAATCCAGTAAATTGTGTTGCTGATTATTTTGTTGATGAACGTGATAGACAAGAAAAGATTAGAACGATATTAATAGAAATTAATAGTTATTTGAATGAATTAGTATAATAATAAAAAAAAGAAATTATGAATGAAAATTTAAATTTTGGTCAAGCTTTAGAAGCTTTAAAGCAAGGCAAACGAGTTTCAAGAGCTGGTTGGAATGGCAAAGGTATGTTTATCTTTATGCGACCAGCGGATGAATTACACATTGAAATGGTAGTTGATAAAGTCAAATCGTTACCACAGAGTGTGAAAGACTATTATGCTCAGGATATTACTAATTCTGATGGAGAAAGAATTGCAACTTATCCTGATGATAATGTGAAATTTACAGCATACATCTGCATGAAAGCTGCTGACGGAACAATCATTAATGGTTGGTTAGCATCTCAAACAGATATGCTTTCAGAAGATTGGATTATTTTAAATTAATTATTAATACTTAAAACTATGGAAGATTTTAAAACAAGACTCATCAATGAACAATTAGCATTAGAAGAAAAAATAAGTAAACTTGATAGTTTCCTAATGTCAGAAAAAGTAAATGAGGTTGATGACGTTCAAAAAGCACTTTTACATGTACAAGTAACAGCAATGAATACTTATTGGCAATGCTTAAATGAACGAATAGAAAGATTATAAAATGTATAAATCAGTACCTTTATACAATGTAAAATTAGAGATGTGGGAGAGGAAGGACTTTCCCACACAATCTTCTTATGTAGATTGGTTATGGTCTTTATGGAAAGAACCAGGACAATATGATTTTGATGATACAGTACATTTATTTAATGAACAAGCTAAAATTTTTGATAAAAGAGGTATATTTTGTCAACATCCTTCTAATAGTAAAGATTTTGTAACATATTGGGAAGATCAAAAAGATAAATGTAAAAATGGAGTTATATATCAAAATGGTAGTAAAGAATGGTTTATACCAAGAGAATATTACATGTTATTGAATTTTTTAAAAATCTACAATAAAGAAAAGAAAAATTTTACATTTATAGATGTACGTGATGCTCAATATCATATGGCTTTATATGAAGAGCTCGCAGAACATTCTGGTAAACATGTAGCTGTTCTAAAGAAACGTCAGATGTTATCTTCATATTATCATGCTGCTAAACTTATAAATAGATTTTGGTTTGATAGTGGTGCTATATGTAAATTAGCAGCATCATTAGGTACTTATGTTAAAGATACATGGAGATTTATAGATGAATATAGAAACTTCTTAAATCAACATACAGCTTGGTATAGACCTTGTAATCCAGATAAAGCATTAGATTGGCAACAAAAAATTGAGATTACTCAAAATGGCAAAAAGATTGATGTTGGTTTAAAGTCAGTAATGAAAGGTCTTATATTAGATAAAGACCCTAGTGGGTCCGTAGGAGGTCCTTGTCATAGAAAAGGTACTAAAATTTTAATGGCTTCAGGTAAATTTAAAAATGTAGAAGATATAAAAATTGGAGAATTTATATTAGGTATAGACAACAAACCTAAAAAAGTCATAAGAAATTTTTCTGGTACTGATATGATTTATGAAGTAAATCAAGTAAGAGGAGAATCTTATTATACAACAGGAGATCATAAATTATATTTGATTAATAGAGATGTGAATGTAGCTCCTGAAAATAAATTAAGAATTACAAAAACTAAAGATTGGAATGACTTAACACCTTATCGTAAAAAAGTATATGTGGGTGTTAAAAATAAAAAACCATTAGTATTTCATAATCATTATGAAGAAGTTACATTAGATCCGTATTTCTTAGGACTATGGTTAGGAGATGGATTTAGAGAAAAACCTGGAGCAATAGTAAATAAAACAAAAGATCCTGAATTACTAGAATATTTAGAGCAGTTGTCAGAAACTATTAATACCAAATTAAATGTAAAAAGAAAAGAAGAATTTAGGTATAATGATGAAATGTATAAAGCTAGTTTCATAATAAGTGAAAATGGTAATGATAGTTATATGACTCAACAATTTATTAAATATAATTTGTTTTACAATAAACATATACCTGATGAATATTTATATGGAAGTATAGAAACAAGATTGGCAGTATTAGCTGGGTACATAGATACAGATGGTTATTATGATCCAGATAAAGGACATTTTGAAATATCCTGTAAAAATGATAATTTATTTGAACAAGTTGTATTTTTATGTAGAAGTCTAGGTGCTTATGTAACTACTTACAGATCTTCTTCTAAAGAACATGTTGTAAATAATAGAGTTATTAAATATACAGAGACCAATAGAGCTAGTATAAGATTTATAAATTCTGCCATTATACCTACTAAAATAAAAAGAAAACAAGGTAATAGTCAAAGAGAACGTAATATCCATACTTCTCCTATCCGCAATATAAAAGAAATAGGAATAGAGTCTTATTATGGTATAGAAGTAGAAGATAATCTTTATTATTTACATGATTTAACCATTACCCATAATTGCTCTATCTTCTTCTATGATGAGGCTGGTATTGCTCCTAAAATGAACCAAACATTAGAGTTTTTATTACCTGCTTTAAAATCTGGTATGAGTTATACTGGTATGTATATAGCAGCAGGTTCTGTAGGTGATTTAAAAGATTGTGAACCATTAGAAGAACTTATAAGAAGACCTAATAGTAAAGATATATTAGCAGTAAGAACTAATTTAATTGATGATAAAGGTACTATAGGAGAATGTGGATTATTTATTCCTGAACAATGGTCTATGTTACCTTATGTAGATGAATATGGTAATTCTCTTGTAGAAGAAGCTGTAGCAGCTATATTAGAAGAAAGAGAAAGATGGAAGAAAGAATTAACTCCAGCAGATTATCAATTAAGAATATCACAAAAGCCTTTAAATATTGATGAGGCTTTTGCTGCTAGAGAAGAATCACCATTTCCTTTACATCTTATATCTCGGCAAATAGAAAAAATAAAAAACAATACTTATTATTTAGAACATGTAGAATTAGATAGAGATATAGAAGGTAAAGTAATCATAACTCCTTCTAGGAAATTACCAATAACAGAATTTCCTGTTAGAATGAATGCTGAAAATAAAGAAGGTGTAATAGTAATGCATGAGAGACCTGTTGAAGGTGCTAAATTTGGAACTTACTATGCTTCTTTAGACCCTGTATCATCTGGTAAAGCAGAATGGGTAGATAATAAATTAATTACCCCAACTGGTTATAAAAGAATAGGAGATATTAATATAGGAGATAAAGTTATGAATCCTGATGGTAAACCTACTAAAGTTGTCGGTGTATATCCACAAGGTAAAATAAAATTATATAGAATATCATTTACAGATAATACTGATATACTTGTGTCAGAAGATCACTTGTGGGCAGTTAATTCTAATGATGGTGATAAAACAACTCCTCATGTATTTTCTACAAAACAATTATTAGATAAAAATTGTATTTTTGAATTTAATGGTATAGGTAGAAATAAAGATAAAGTTTATAAAGTTAAAACTTATTATAAAAATCAAAATAATCAAAATAAATGGCAAATTCCTTTAACTAAACCACTAATATTTAAAAACAAGACTACATTGCCAGTAGATCCTTATTTTTTAGGAGCTATGTTAGGAGATGGTAGTATGATAGATAGAAGTATTAGCTTTAGTACTGGTGATACTGAAATGTTAGAATATATGTCAGAAAAATTACCATCTGATATTACAATTAAAAAAAGTGCAAAATATGATTATCGAATTTCGACAAATAAATCCAGAAATACTATAACACAAGAATTAAGAAAATTAGGATTAATGGGTCATAATTGTTATAATAAATTTATACCTGTTTTATATTTAAGAGCCTCTATAAAAGATAGATTAAATTTGCTTAGAGGATTAATGGATACAGATGGCTGGATTGATAAAAATAAAAATGGTTGTTATTTTGGATCAACATTTATTCAATTAGCTAATAATGTAGCAGAATTAGTAAGATCATTAGGAGGAACGGCATCTATAACAATTAAAAAAAGAATTAAAAATACACAATATGCCACCTTTTATAATGTTAGAATAAATTTACCACAAGGAATGAATCCTTTTAGATTAAAAAGAAAGGCTGATAATTATAAAATAATAAGAAGAGTATCTAAATATATTAAAGATATTAAATTTGAAAGAATAGATGATGCTATATGCATAGAAGTAGAAAATCAAAATAATTTATATTTAACAGAAAATTATATAGTTACACATAATACTACTACATCTAATTCATTAGCTTCTGTTTATATTTATAAAAATGCTACAGAAGTTACTATTGTCAAAGATGATGGTAAAATAGAACATAGATTGGAAAAAGGAAAATTAGTTTGTTGGTGGACAGGTAGATTTGATGATTTAAAAATGACACATCAAAGAATAGAAATGATGTTAGAATTATATAATGCTTGGTGTGTTATAGAAAATAACGTATCACAGTTTATTCAATATATGCAAGAAAGAAACAAACAAAGATATTTAGTACCAAAAGATCAATTAATCTTTTTAAAAGATATTAAGGCTAATACTAATGTATATCAAGAATATGGTTGGCGAAATGTTAATAGAATATTTAAAGATACATTACTTCCTTATGGTATAGGATTTTTAACAGAACCGTTGGATATAGAAACTAAAGTAGATGGTGAAATAACTAAAACTTATTACGGTATAGAAAGAATACCTGACATAATGCTTTTAAAAGAAATGCAAGCTTATAAAGATTCTTCTGGTAATTATGACCGTTTAATTGCTTATTGTGCTTTGACAGCTTTTATAGCAGTGCAAATTGCCAATAAAGGTAATAATAAAGAGAGAAGATATGAGACAAAAAATTTGGATAAATCAAAAAATAATAGTAACTTAGTAATAAGCCCCTTTAAATCTATAGGAAATAAAGGAAGCAATTTAAGTCAAAAAGGAATACAACGTAGTGCATTTAAAAAATTAAGATGATATGGTCAAAATATTAAACAGTCTGCAAATCAAAGCTGGAGCAAAGATAGATAGAACTAGAATGGGTGTTTTAACTCAACCTATTCAATTTCTTTTAACCAAAGATAAAGATGATGATTGGAGAGAGTGGAACATGGACTGGTTAGAAAGAAAAGGACTAGAACAAATCAATATTAAATATAAAAGACTTTTAAAGAATTATCGTCTTGCTAATGGTATTATAGATAGATCTGATTATATTGTAGAAGAGAATAATGAAACAGCAGACCTTATTGACATGCTTACAGAAGAAGATACTTCAGCATTAGAACTTAAATTCTATCCTATTATTCCTAATGTTATAAATGTACTTACAGGAGAATTTGCTAAAAGAAATGATAAAATACTTTATAGAGCAGTAGATGATAGATCTTACAATGAACTTATAGAAGAAAAAAGAAAAACTATTGAAGATGTTTTAATGCAATATGGACAATCTAAAGTTGAACAGCAAATTGCACAACTTGGATTAGATTTGGAAACAGAGGAAGGTACTCAACAAGCACAACAAATGATGTCTCCAGATGTAATTAAAAAATTACCTGAAATAGAATCATTCTTTAAAAAAGATTATAGGTCTATGGTAGAACAATGGGCTACACATCAACATAATGTAGATGAAGAAAAATATTATCTTAGAGAATTAGAAAATATTGCTTTTAGAGATATGTTAATAACAGATTCTGAATTTTGGCATTTCAAAATGAATGAAGATGATTATGATATAGAATTATGGAATCCTGTTCTTACATTCTATTACAAAGCTCCAGAAACAAGATATATATCTGATGGTAGTTTTGTAGGTAGATTTGATATTATGCCTATAGCAGACGTTATAGATAAATTTGGATATAAAATGACTGAAGAACAAATTGAATCTTTAGAAGAATTATATCCAATTCAAAATATGCAATACATAATTCCTGGTTTAGGTAATGATGGTGCTTTTTACGATGCTACTAAATCACATGAATGGAATACTGAAGGACCTTCTTTAGGAATGAGACAATATACTTCTTTTCATGATACTTTTTCTGATATAGATTTAATAGAAGATATATTAAGTCAAAATGAAGATTATTCTATTATTAACCCAAATACAAAAGTAAGAGTAACAACAGCTTATTGGAAATCTCAAAGATTAATAGGGCATGTAACTAAAGTAGATGAAATAGGATTTGTTACAGATTTGATTGTAGATGAGACTTATAAAATAACAGATAAACCTATATATGATACTTCTGTAATGAGAGGTAAATCTAAAAAGAATTTAGTATTTGGTGAACACATAGAATGGATATGGATTAATCAAGTATGGGGTGGTGTTAAGATTGGTCCTAATAAACCATCGCAACACTTTGATGAAAAAGCGTCTGGATTTACTCCTATCTATTTAAATGTAGAACCTTTAAAATATCAATTTAAAGGTAATAATACTTTATATGGTTGTAAATTACCAGTTGAAGGATCTATATTTTCAGAAAGAAACAGCAAGAGTACTTCTTTAGTAGATAAAATGAAACCTTATCAAATTGGTTATAACTTAGTTAATAATCAAATATCTGATATGTTAATAGATGAACTTGGTACAGTAATCTTATTAGATCAAAACTTCTTACCACAAAATTCTATGGATGAAGATTGGGGTAGAAATAATTTAGGTAAGGCTTATGTAGCAATGAAGAATTTTCAGATATTACCGTTAGATTCTACACTAGCTAATACAGAAGGTACTGTAGCTATGCAACATGCTCAGGTATTAAATTTAGAACAAACTAATAGATTGATGAGTAGAATACAATTAGCTAACTTCTTCAAACAACAATGTTTTGAATCTATAGGACTATCTCCTCAAAGAATGGCTAATATAACATCGCAAGAAACAGCTACAGGAGTAGAACAAGCTATTAATATGAGTTATGCTCAAACAGAAATGTATTTTGTAAATCACGCGGAACATTTAATGCCTAAGATACATCAAATGAGAACTGATTTAGCACAATACTATCATTCTAACAACCCTAGTATTAGATTACAATATATGACTTCTATGGAAGAAAGAGTGAACTTTATGATTAATGGTGATGATTTATTATCAAGAGAACTTAATGTTTATATAACAACTAAAATTAATCAGAGAATGTTATTAGAACAAATAAGACAACTTGCAATAAATAATAATACAACTAATGCAACCATTTATGATTTAGGTAACATTTTAAAATCAGATTCTATTGCTGAAGTTGATTCTGTACTTAAAACTATAGAAGAAAAAACTAATGCTAGAGTTCAACAAGAACAACAAGCAGCTAAAGAGTTACAACAAATGGAGCAACAAGCAGAAGAAAGAAAGTTCATGTTAGAAGCAGAACAAGAAGCTACTCAGAATGCATTAGATAGAGAAACAAATATTAAAATTGCAGAGATACGTGCAGCAGGATATGGATCTATGGTTGATATAAATAAAAATGAACAAAGTGATTTTATAGATGCTATGGAATATCTTGATAAAAAAGAAGCAGTACAAGCTAAAATGGACTTAGAAAGAAATAAAAATGAAAGAACTACAATGATAGAAAATAAAAAATTAGCAATGAAAGAAAAAGAATTACAAGTAAAAGAAAATATTGCTAATAAACAATTACAAATTGCCAAAGAAAATAAAAATAAATATGATACTAAAAAGACAAAATAGTATTAGCTATGTATTAGGTCATAGTTATTTTTTAAACTTAAAATATGTAAATGTTTAAGATTTATTTTATATCTTTACATTAGAAACAGTAACCAAAAAAGATAAAAAGTATGGAAGACGAAAATGTAATATTAGACAACATTGATGATTTTCTCCCAATGCCAGGAGCAGAATCAATAGTAACTTCGCCTAATGTATTAACTACAGAAGAAGAAGAAACAATTGATATTGATGAAGATTTTAAAGATGAATTAGAAGATGTAATTCCTTCACTTAATCCTGAAGAAGAGGAAGAAGTAGAAGATAAAACTAAAACATCTACAAAAGGAAAAATCAAAAACAACGCTGATATTTTTAAAACTTTAATTGATAAAGATTTACTTATACCTTTTGATGATGACAAACCTTTAGAAGAATACACAGAAAAAGATTGGGAAGATTTGATTAAAAGTAATTTTGAAGAAAAGGAAAAAGAATTAACTGAAAAAACCCAAAAAGAATTTTTTGAAGCTTTGCCTAAAGAATTACAAATGGCAACCAAATATGTATTAGATGGTGGCAATGATTTACAAGGAATGTTCAGAGCATTGGCTCAAACAGAACAAGTAAAACAATTAGATGTAGATGTTCCAGAACATCATGAACATATTGTAAGAGCTTATCTATATGCTAAAAATTTTGGTACACAAGAACAAATAGAAGAGCAAATAGAAGAATGGGCAGAACTAAAAATGCTTGGTAAAAAAGCAACGCAATTTAAACCTGTTATTGATGAAATGCAAGAAGAGATTGTACAGCAACAAGTAAAGAAACAAGAAGATCATAAAAAAGCTATGATTGCTAAAAGAGAGTCTTATATTAATAATATAGCAGATACTTTAAAAGCAGGTGAATTAGGCGGAGTTAAAATAGATAATAAACGTCAGAAAATGTTATTTGAAGAAATGACAACCACTAAGTATCAAAGTATGACTGGAAGACCTACTAATTTACTTGGTAAGTTATTAGAAGATTATCAATTTGGTGATAAACCTAGATATGATTTAATAGCAGAAGCTGTATGGCTTTTAGCAGAACCAGATGCTTATAAAGAATCTATAAGACAAGTTGCTAAAAATGAAACAGCAGATGAAATTACTAGAAAGTTAAAAACAGAACAAGATAGTAAAGGTAATACAAGTGTTGCTCCAGAAATTAAAACAGAGAAAAGAAAAATTAAAAGACAAAGTAGAAATATATTTGATAAATAATAGTATTAACAATTAAATTTAATAAAAATGAGTGTAGTATTAAACAACGGTATTTATGTAAGGGAAACCAATGTAAAAGTTGGTGGACACCTTGATTCTTACCACCTTAATAACATGCTTAAAGGAACATCAGCTCATGATTTGGGTATTGTTGACCTTTGGGTAATGGCACAAAAGGTAGAAATGCCTTTGTACCAGATGTCTAATTTTGGTGGAAAAAACATCATCGAAGTAGATGATCCAAATGGAGCTTATAAGTGGAAGACTCCAGTAGTATCTGATTTGCCTTATATCACAGAAGATGTAGAACCAACTCATTCTAATCTTGGTATTGATGGTACAACCTTTAAAATTAAAGTAAACAAACGTTCATTTGGACATGGTGATATTATCACTTATGACAAATATAATGGATTGGAAATGTATATCACAGATGATGATATTCTTCCTTCTGCAGATGGTTATGTTTACACAGTTCAATTAGTAAATAATGACAATCTTGCTGTAATGGACAAGAGTTATCTTAAACCTGGTACAAAGATCTTCAGAATTAGTTCTGTAAGAGGTGAGTATGGTGAGAAATTCTCTGACATTGGTGAAGTTGAAAGTGGATACCGTGAGTACTACAACTTTGTAGGACAAGCAGAAGCTCATTCACATTTTACAGTTTCTAGTAGAGCTGATTTGATTTTAAAGAAAGGTATGACTGATGAAGGTCTTTTAGTAGTTAATGAATTGTGGAGAAACTTTGATAAGACTTTAGATCCTTCTATTACTTCTCTTGATGATATGGTTAAAAAAATGGGTAAAGACTATGTGAAGAAAGCAGTAGAAAAAGGAACTCTTACCAGATCATTTATTACTAAATTAGAAGCAGCTAACCTTACCAAAATTGCAAATGATATTGAAAGATATTTGATGTGGGGTAAAGGTGGTAGAGTAAAACAAGATGGTCCAGATGATATTAGATTATCAGTAGGTCTTTGGAAACAATTAGATAATTCTTATAAAAAGATTTATACTAAAGCAGGATTTAGTCTTGATATGTTCCAAACTGAATTGCATAACTTCTATAATGGTAAAGTAGAATTTAAAGGTCCAGATCCAAAACGTGACATTATAGTTCAAACTGGTTTAGCTGGTATGAGACTTGTTAATGAAGCAATTAAACGTGAAGCTTTGGGTACAGGATTAACTGTAAATCTTGATAAATCAGGTATGAATGGTATTAGTGGTAGCAATGCAATGGATATGCATTATGGTTTTGCTTTCACAAGTTATACTATTCCTTTCTTAGCAAATGTTAAATTTGTTTTAAATCCTGCTTTTGATAATGTTCATACTTCTGATATTGAAAACCCAATCATTGATGGTTTCCCATTGTCATCTTATAACTTTATAATTTTTGATATTACTCAAAATACAAATGACAATATTTTCTTATTGAAGAAAAAATACGACAGTCAATTGAGATGGTGGTATCAGAATGGTACTATGGACTATTTGGGTAGAGAGAGTGGATTTGCTAGTTCAGGTAACTTCAATGGATATAAAGTGTATATGACACAAGCAATGCCTTCTATTTGGGTCAAAGATCCAACCAAAGTTTTAAAATTAGTTATGAGGAATCCTGTAACTGGATCGAGTTTTTAACTAACTATTTGATAATCAATACGTTACCTTGTCAATATGGTGTGTTGGGCAGCAATGTCCAACCACCTTTTTTAAAAAAAGAATAAGAACCAAAAAGAAAAGAAATATATGGAAACAATGATTGAAAAACATAACACATTAAAAAGAAGTAGTTCTATATCTATAAAACCTTATGCAGATCCTTCTGTATCAAATATGGGATTAGAAAGATATAATATGGCTTTATTTGAAGGTGTAATACAAGAGGAATCTATTGTATATTTAGATCCAACAGGGAGTGGTAAAAGACGTTATATTACAGGACTTAATGAATTTGCCCCTGAAGTACAAATGCTTCCTATTGATGAAAAAGAAGCTAAAATAAAAGACATTAGAGAATGTGTTGCTATTATAGAAAGATATTTTGG
>Ga0116152_10003477_pt1 | contig 12642 bp, 15 predicted proteins | sample AD_UKC119_MetaG_FD_89894 | JGI IMG/M metagenome (GOLD analysis project Ga0116152, IMG submission 89894) | Active sludge microbial communities of municipal wastewater-treating anaerobic digesters from Hong Kong - AD_UKC119_MetaG | ecosystem: Engineered > Bioreactor > Anaerobic > Digestate...
GAGGTGATCGAGGGTGACAGTAGTGTCGACGAGTCCATGGTCACGGGCGAACCGATCCCGGTACGCAAGGTAACGGGAGAACGCTTGATCGGCGCCACCGTGAATGGTACGGGTAGCCTGGTGATGCGGGCCGAGAAAGTCGGGGCCGACACCCTGCTGGCGCAGATCGTCCAGATGGTCGCCGAGGCGCAGCGCTCGCGCGCCCCGATACAAAAGCTGGTCGATGTCGTGTCCGGTTATTTCGTACCTGCGGTGGTGCTGATCGCTGTGCTCACCTTCGTGGTCTGGGGGGGCTGGGGCCCTGAGCCGCGCCTTGCCTTCGCGGTGATCAACGCGGTGGCGGTCCTGATCATCGCCTGCCCCTGCGCCCTGGGTCTGGCGACCCCCATGTCTATCATGGTGGGTACCGGCCGTGGTGCGACCCTGGGTGTGTTGTTCAAGAATGCTGAGGCGTTGGAGGTCATGCGCAAGGTCGATATGCTGGTGGTGGACAAGACAGGCACGCTGACCCAGGGTAAACCGGAGCTGGTCACCGTGGAGCCGGTTGCAGGCTTCGATGAGGTAACCCTGCTGCGCCTAGCCGGCAGCCTGGAGCGTGCCAGTGAACACCCGCTGGCTGCAGCCATCGTTAAGGGCGCGGAGTCAAGGGGGGCTGCCTTGATCAAGCCCGACGACTTTGCCTCGGTAACCGGGCGTGGGGTGACGGGCCGCGTGGACGACAGACAAGTGGCACTCGGCAACCACAGACTGCTCGAGGAGACCGGGGCCGATGCTGGACCCCTGCGGGCCCGTGCGGACACCCTGCGGGCGGAGGGTCAGACGGTGATGTACCTGACCGTAGATGGGCAGGCCGCCGGCCTGCTGGGCGTTGCTGATCCGATCAAGGCCTCGACGCCGGAGGCACTGAAGGTGCTGCACGAAGAGGGGGTGCAGGTGGTAATGCTGACCGGCGATAACCGCACCACGGCACAGGCTGTGGCGGACCGGCTCGGGATCGACCGTGTTCAGGCCGAGGTACTGCCTGAACAGAAGAGCGAGGTCGTCAGGCAACTGCAGGCCGAGGGCCATATCGTGGCAATGGCCGGTGACGGCATCAATGATGCACCCGCGTTGGCCCAGGCACATGTCGGCATCGCGATGGGCACGGGTACCGACGTCGCGATGGAAAGCGCGGGAGTTACCCTCGTCAAGGGTGATCTGCGCGGCATTGCGCGGGCGCGCCGGTTGTCGCACGCGACCATGCGCAACATCCGGCAGAACCTCTTCTTCGCCTTCATCTACAACTCGCTCGGCGTACCGGTTGCTGCGGGTGTTCTTTACCCCGTCTTCGGACTGTTGCTGTCACCCATCATCGCCGCGGCGGCAATGAGCTTCAGCTCGGTGTCCGTGATCGTCAACGCCTTGCGGCTGCGCGGCACATCGCTCTAGCCTACCAAGGGAAGCAGTAGCAGTTTACGTATTCTGGAGTCCATCAGGGAAACTCCAAATCGTGAGCCGCCAAAGTACACGAACAGGAGAATACCGATGGGCGGATACAGGAGCTAAGTCACTCCACGTGGGAGTATACGGATCAGTTGTAATCATCCCGATATGCCGTCGTAGGTCGTTGTACGGTCGATTGCGACATTACCGGGGGAGGTTTTTCGCCATTTCGTGGAACGGAAAAGGAACTTCGTCTGCCAGCCCTTTCGGGCACGCGGGTGCTTCGTTTCGACGGTGGGTCGGGATGAGGCAGTGATACGGGCCTACATCCGTGCTCAGGAGCAACAGGACCGGCGCCTGGATCATACGGAAATGTGGTCCAGAATTGCTACCCTCAGGTGGTGCGAACAGAGGGGCTGCGAAGTGACTCCGACAGCCGCTTTGAGCTGCTCACAAATTGGAAGCCCCCGGCTTTGCCCGGGGATGGTTACTCATGGAAGATTCGTGGGCCGCTGAAACATCACGGCCTGGCATAGATCCTCTGGGAGAGTAAGTGAAGATGAATCAAAGGCGGACTTTCATTATCAAGAATCCAGCGGTCGAATTGGCCGTGGCTATTGGTATTGGCGCATCGCTGGCGTTATTGAGTCCCCATGTCGGGAATGCCGCCGAAATGCATCATGGCCCTGCGGGCCCAGTACCCGTCACTACATTGATTCAGAACCCGAAAGTACCCTTCATGTACGCGCTCGGCTTACGGGCATTTCGTGACAAGTGCTCAAGCTGTCACGGGCAGTGGGCGGAAGGTGTTCCGGATAAAGGGCCGCCCTTGGTGCATCCGTACTATCAACCCGGTCATCATCCGGACGACGCGTTCTACCGTGCAGCGAAAAATGGCGTAAAGAGCCACCACTGGCGATTCGGGGACATGCCGCCCGTAGAAGGGATTACGGAAAAGGACATTGCTGCAATCCTGAGGTTTGTTCGCTGGTGGCAGGAGCAGAAAGGCGTCAGGTAATCGGTTCTGTCTGACCAGGGATGGCTCAGAGGACAGGCGACGATAACGGTCCTTTGCGATGGAACATCAGGTGCTCACCAGTGTTGTCGTTCTCCTGGCCGCCTCTGTCGGGCTGCTGGCCCTATTCGAGCGCATCCAACTGCCGATTATTCTGGCCTATCTGCTGGTCGGTGTGACTCTCGGCCCCTCCGGCGTCGCCTGGATACCTCATAACCAGGATTTGCATTATTTCGCCGAGTTTGGCGTGGTCCTGCTGCTGTTCACAGTCGGCCTCGAGTTTTCCCTTAGCCGGCTCTGGGCTTTGCGCAAACACGTATTCGGGCTCGGTGGAGCACAGATGGTGGTTTCCGCATCACTCGGTGCCGTGGTGGCCTGGGCAGCGGGACTCGCGCCGGGCGCGGCTTTCGTAGTGGGTCGGGCGTTCGCCCTTTCCTCAACCGCAGTGGTCACGCGCGAACTCAGTCGCAGGGGTGAACTTGGGCAGCCGCATGGCCGCTTGTCGGTGGCGGTGTTGATCTTTCAGGATCTGGCGGTGATCCCCTTCTTGATCGTGATTCCTGTATTGGCAGGCGATCCGGGGAGCGGTGGTTGGGCCCCAATCGGCCAGGCCTTGTCGATCGGTTCCATCGTGATCGCGGCGATGATGGTGGCAGGTCGGTGGATACTGCGACCGATTTTCCGACATATTGCCGAAAGCGGCTCTGAGGAGCTGTTCACGCTGACGGCGCTGTTGTTTGCGCTTGCCGCTGCGTGGATCACCGAGTTTGCGGGGCTGTCGTTGGCGCTGGGCGCTTTTCTTGCCGGCGCGATGCTGGGCGAAACGGAGTACAGACACCGTTTGAGGGAGGAAATCCGCCCTTTTCGTGACGTGCTGCTGGGCTTTTTCTTCGTCGTGATCGGCATGATGTTGGACCTGGCCGCGGTCGGAAATATTCTGCCGTGGGTGCTATTGGCGTTGAGCGTTTTGCTGGTAGCAAAGACGGCGACCACCACCGTTCTGGGACGGTTGTTGAGTGTGCCTCGCGGCGAGGCCATGCATACGGCCTTGTTGCTTTCCCCGGGCGGTGAATTTGGACTTGTGTTGGTGATGCTTGCGGCCAAGGAGGGGGTGATTGATACCACTCATGAGCAGCTGGTCCTGGGCACGATAATCCTGAGCATCGCACTGACGCCGGTGCTGGTCGCATGGTCCGGTCCACTGTCACTTAAGGTATGTTTTCGCCGGGACGGAGGTCGCAATGAAATGCCGCCACACGGCTGATGACCAGGCGTACGTGAGGCACGTCGCAATGTGACATCGCGCCATCGATCCAGTGTGCGGTATGGCCGTGCGCGTAGGTGACGCCGCATGTACTATGCGAGTCTGTAGAACACAGTATTATTTTGGTGCACGTTCCTGTCGCGAGCGATTTGCGGTAGATGGCGACGCAGCTCACTAGGCCGGACAATTCGCCCATCATGGCGGTGTTTTTGAGCTCTTCGGGTCGTCGTTATTGTTCAGCCGTGTCACTCGCAGATTCGGAACTCCACGGATCCCAAGCGAGCGTCTTTCGCGGCATCCACTCCACACATGTGCTCAACTGTTGAATTGAACAGAGTGGTTCCATCGGGAATGGCTCGAAACACGAATCGCCACCGTACCGGAAGGCAGGTCGCGGACGGAAACCGTGAATCTTCGCCAGTTCCTATTCGTATGCAGCGGACCGTGGACATCAATGCGTTCCGATGCCAAGACCTTCCCAGTGCGATTGAGCAGGTCGACATGGATGTGCTGGAAACCAGTGTGTCGGCTATGGAAGCGTTTCGTGATGGTACCGCTTAGTACGACTCCATCATTGATGCGGGCCACTTCTACGGAGCGTAACGTGTTAACCCCGGTGGCTTGATAAAGCCGCAGGGGTTCAGTGGTATCTTCAGAATAAGCGCTGCCCGATGCAAAGAGCAGGCTGGTAGCGGCGGCATAGAGGGAGAAAAGACGGCTCGCGATAGATCGGGACATATCGTGTACCTCCAGAAATTCGGTATCGGATTAGCCGAATGTACGGCGACACGCATAGCCGTGCGTGTCGCCGTACTCGCGAATCGGAGGTCTTCCGGTTCGCTGTTCAACGCTTACATGTGACCGTGTGCGTTGTAGTTCTTGTCAACATTGTCTCCATGGTCGTGCATCGCCGGCATCATATGGCCTGAATCGGAATCGGCCCGCGGTGTCTGAACGATGCGTTGATCGTGGCTGTGTTCGACGAAATTCTTGGCCGTGTTGTCGCCGTGGTCATGGGTCGCACCGAGCTGTCCAGATTTGCCTCCAGGGCCGTGATCAGCGAGCGCGCTCCCGTAGTATTCGGAACTGGAGCCGACGTTCTGGTCAAGCGCGTAGGCCCCTGTCGTCAGCAGCATGATGGCGGAAGAGATCAGCAGTTTTTTCATGGATGTACTCCTTCATTCAAATTTACGTTTCGAGTTTCAAGCAGTCCTTTGGTGACGGCTTGCATTCAGCGGAGCACGAGCTGTGCCAATTGATCGGCTTGCACTAAAAGTCGCTTAGAAATCACTACTTAGGCATCAGTGGTAGCCCGATTGGCTGGATGCAGGATAGCCTTGCGCCTGCACGATTCGTCGAACTTTTCGACGATCTGATAAGGCGGATGCAATCTTGCCTGCTACCGGTGGGTGACCATTCGCGTCCAGCCCCTCTGTCACTCTTTAGGGAGTTTCCGGCGGCCATCTGCATTCGCTTCCGCCAGTTGGGAAAATACCCCCCGTCCATACCGGGGCCCGCATCGAGCACCTCGCTCGTCTTCAAGGCGCCACCTGGATTCGTATCAAGTGGCGCGTGGGGGCGTGGGTCTTTCTCAGCCTGTGTTACAGGGCGTTACAAAACCCGTTCCGTCAGCAACGTTGCGGATACACAGGGGCGCTTTACTTGAAGCCAAGGAGGGCGGATGGGCCGCCCTCAAGGGGCAAGAGAGAACAGCGATGAAAACGATGCTCAAACGTACGGTTCTGGTGACCGGCCTGTTTGCGGCGGGCTCGTTGCTGGCCTACGGCCCCGGCTTGAGTGGCTTTGGATTTCCGGGGCATCACGGCTGGGGCGGTCACATGACCGGCATGAGTCACGGCCCGATGGCATTTCTGGACGGGGATGTCGCTGCGCGGCTTGACAGGATCAAGGCCGAACTGGCGATCACGCCGGTACAGGAGAGCGCCTGGAGCCAGTTCGCCGAAAGTGTAAAGGCGCATGCAGAAACCGCTCGCACAGTGCATGAGGGCTGGGGATGGCGCCCTGACACGTCTTTCGCCGGTCAGCAATTGCCGCTGATGTGGCAACAGCGCCAGGCGATACATGAGGCCGCTGGCAATCTGGTCTCAGTTCTTGACGAGGCACAGCAGCGCCGAGCCGATGGATTGATTTCCTACGGCATGCAACACCCCTTCTGATGACAGCGATGGATCCCCCCATGTCGGGGTGATCCACCGAGGAGGCAAGAAATGATGGACGGTTTTGGTATGGGTATTGGAGGCGGCTTCATGTGGTTGATCTGGATCGTGTTGATTCTGGCGGTCGCATGGGCGCTGGGCGGACTACGCACTTGGCGGGAGCCCGGCGAAAAAAGCCCGCGCGAACTGCTCGATCAGCGCTTCGCCCGAGGCGAGATTGACGAGGAAGAGTACCGCAAACGCCGGGGGGCTCTGGATCGCTAGCCATGGTGTCGGTGCCTTGGCTTGGGCATCGACACTCCGCCGGACGGTATGTGGCTTTTCGTTCTTGACGAGATTTGGGAGGAGGCCGGTCTACATGAACACGACGAGCAAAGACTCAGGAGATATGTCGACCATCGTCGAACGTGTATTTCAGGTAACCGTTCCTGATGCACTCGAGTTGCCGGATTTCGTGCCCTATTTGACCGCGAAGCAGGGCATCCTGGATGTCGTTCCCGATACTGTGCAACGTTCAGTCCGTGTGCGATACGACGTGCGGCACGTCGACTTCGCCGGGGTCCAGGCCATGCTCAACCAAGCGGGTGCTGCCTTGCCCGAGGGATTGTGGCAGCGACTGCGCACCGAGTGGTTGGTCAATCTTGACAACAACCTCCGGGACAATGCGTCAAGTCATCCGGCATGTTGCTCGCGACCACCGGCCGGCGCCGGTGGCCACAAGCCCAGGGGCACAGCGTGACAAGCCTGCGCCTCTCACCTTTTGTCGGTCTGTTGCTTTTGGTTCCGTTGAGCGTCGGTGCCCAGAATGGTGCCGAGCTGTATGCCCGAACCTGCCTGGTCTGTCATGGCGCAGACGGGACAGGCGTGATGCCCGGTGTGCGCGACCTCACCGCCGTGGACGGTCCGCTGAACAAGGCCGATGCGGCGCTTCTGCGCAGTATTCGAGACGGTGTTCCCGGTACGGATGGCGCGCTATCGATGCCGCCCCGGGGCGGCGATCCGCAGCTGACCGAAGAGGATATCCACCAATTGATTGACTATCTGCGGCAGGAGTTCGGCCAATCCGGAATCGCCGCTCAAACCAACCTGGGAGAAGATCAATGAAGTTTGTATTGAAAGCATCGGTGGCCGGTCTGCTGCTGGCGGGTGTTGCACACGTGACCCTGGCCGATCCGACGGTCTATATACCCCTGGGCACCGCAAACAGTGTCATTGCCGTCGATGCGGCGACAGACACCATCACGCAAACCTACTCCGGCGTCGAAAACCCACATGGGCTGGTGGCAACCCCCGATGGGGAATATCTGATCGCGGGGAGCCTCAAAGAGACGCCGTTGGCGTCCGGAGCCGCCGCAGACCAACCGAACAGCCAGCTGTTCCTGGTCCACCCGACCCATGGTCATGTGATGTCGACCGTCCCCGTGGCGGGCTGGACACATCACCAGGCGATCACGCCGGACGGCCGTTATGTGTTGTCGACGCACCCGACGCGCGGTGTGGTCAGTGTGGTGGATGTGGCCAGCAACCAGGTGGTGCGTACCATAGCGACGGGTCCCGCGCCCAACTATACACTGATCACACCTGATGGCCTGACTGCCTATGTGAGCAATAGTGGCAATGGGACGATCAGTGAGATCGACATCAACAGCGGATCAGTGAAGCGCAGCCTCGAAGCCGGGCCGGCGCCGGAACACATGGTTTTTTCCAGCGACGGCGATCGCATTTACGTCACGAACCCACGGGCGGGCACTGTGTCGCAGGTGTCGCTCGCGACCGGGAAGGTCGAGCGTGCCTTTGATATCGGTAAGAGCGTCCATGGCCTTGATATCGGCGATGATGGGAAGACGTTGTTTGCTAGCTCCAAACAAGACGACAAACTGGTGGCTGTTGACACGGTCAGTGGCGATTCACGCAGCATGACGTTGTCGCCGGCACCGTACCATCTCAATACCATCAAAGGAACGGGAAAGGTTTACATATCGAGCCGCAAACAGCCGATCATCTGGGTTGTCGATCAGCATTCACTGAAGGTGATCAACACGATCGCATTGCCGGGTGGCGAGGGGCACCAAATGGCGGTCGTCAATTGAGGCATTCGTCACGGGACGACCTTCCGGTCTCCGCAAGCTAACGTGCTTATGTGGAATTAGGTAGGCACGTTTGCTTTGGCGTGACGTAGCTAACCGCGGATCCTGCCCGAGAATCAGTTCAGCGGTGGCCGCCCTGGTCTCTGAAGATCAGCGCGGCACGACCCGCAAACCCGGGAAGGAATCGGGTCGCCACCGATAAGCATCGTTTACAAACGCCATTAAGCCGGCGAGCATCAAGAGCCTGTAGGTGCGGACTCGCCAATGCCGCAGCGACGAAACGCAGGTGAAAAAGCGTTGCGCGCACGTGCGGTCATCCGCTCGTAGAGCCAGCGGCGCGATTTACACACACGTAAGGTATACGGTTGCCCGGCCGCCAATGCGGCTGCTACATCGCGATGAGCGATCGGCACTCTTTCGTTGTCGCATACGAAGTGCTTGCCGTCGTCATCACGCACGAGTCGCGCCGGATCTTCGCCGCAGTGTACCTTGACGAAAGGATCTTCCGAGTTGAGATCACGTGGCCTGTGGTCCGCGATGATGCTGTCATCCAACAGCACCGCCTGTGGCACGAAGAAGCCATGCGCATCGGTCGCGCGCTTTATGCCAATATCTGAATCTTTCCAAGTCCGCCGGGGCATGCTTGGTATGTGGCAGTGTGCGCAATCGTTTAAATGGGCCAGCATCCGTCGGGCGCCTGGATCAAGCGGTGCCCTGCCACCCGGACGGGGCGTTCGGGCGGCATGCTCGAGTAGCCGGGTGGTGGCTTCCTTCTGGCCGTCACCGTCACTGCGCAACCAAGACCACCCCGTCAGTGAGGCGTGAGGATTGGATGAATCTGGTCGGAAGACGTGAAAGCGCTGTCCCTCCGCCAGGATTTCGGTGCCTCGCACGTCGAGTATCGTCCAGTTTTCTCGCTGGCTGGGATCGTCGGGAAAATACATGTTCGCACTCTGCGGCTCACTTCCGGCAAACTGTTTGTATTCAACGCGATCACTACGGGTGCCAGCGGGGAAGACTAGGCTCCATCGCGATTGTTCGTCGAGGTAGCGGGCATCGATCTCTTTGTTCGGTGGCACGTACAGCCACACGACGATGAGATCGTCTGCACTGTGCGTGGTCGGCAGGTGAATAGATGGCGTCATTTGAACGAAGCCGTGATTCTGCCAGAAGTTCAGTGGTGACTGGATGTGGAGCGTCGCCATGCTGCTCGATCCAGCGGTACGCGCACCGAGCGCAAGGGCATTGGGCGCAGACAGCAGCACGAAGGCGATCGTCGCGGCCCACGACGTGTTCGACCCAGCCTCGAATCGCTTGCGCATCTCTTTATTACGCAGGCTCTACTGAGCAAGGCGTGAGCACATTGTCCATACCCAAAGCTCAGTCAGCCGCGTTAGCTTGTATAAACTCCAATTCGCATTCTTCGATGAAATGCGCTCGACAATGCGTACAGCAAAAGACGTAGCGCTCTCCTTTGTATTTGAGGGACAGCGTGTCTGAGAACACCTCTTGATTCGAGATCGGACATCTCTGTTTTGTAATCGGACAACCTGTCTGAGTCGTCATGATCCACCTCCCGTACCGAATGGCGGCAAGCTTGTCTGGGTTCAGATTTGCTGGAGTCGCTCGCCGAAATGAACATCAGCAGGGGGGGGCACCTGGCGTGCCACCCCCGTGTTGTATCGCTTACCTCATCAGGAGCCGTTCCAATAGCGTTTCGATCTTGGCCATTCGGGCCTCGAGCAGATCGAGGCGAGCGAGCAGGTTCCGGTGCTTTGCGTGCATCTCTCCGCCGCCATGCATCATGCCCATCATTCCGCCGCGGCCCATTCCCATGCCGCCCTGGCCGCCGTCATCGTCCTGCATGCCACTCATCATGCCCTGGCGCATCATGCCCATGCCGCCGCCTTTACCGCCGGGCGTCATGCCCATCATTCCTCCGCGGCCCATTCCCATACCGCCTTGGCCGCCATCACCGTCCTGCATGCTGCCCATCATACCCATGCCGGTATCCGCTGAATCGGCCGGAGCGGATGATTGAACGGATTGTGCGGTCGCGGCGGTAACAGATGTGGTGTCTGTGCCGGGGTGGTGGGCCTCTTCGGCATAGACGCTGGATACGCCGAGGCCGATTGCTATGCAGGTGACCAACATTCGCTGCTTTGCATTCATATCAATTCTCCTAAGCTGGATCAGAAAGACTTATTGGGTGACGGGAGCCGGTACGGATCCTGGGCCATAGCCCTGCTGGCGCATCTGCTCCCAATGCTGCTGACGCTGTTCGGGGGTCATGTACCTCATGGCACCCGGACCATAGCCTTGCTCGCGCATCTGGTCCCAGTGCTGCTGGCGCTGTTCTGGGGTCATGTACCCCGTGGCACCTGGCCCATAGCCCTGTTGACGCATCTGCTCCCAATGCTGCTGGCGTTGTTCGGGGGTCAGGTTTCCCATGGCACCCGGGCCGTAGCCTTGCTCGCGCATCTGCTCCCAGTGTTGCTGACGTTGTTCGGGGGTGGCGTTGTACATCGGACCAGGTCCAAAGCCTTGACCCATCATGCCGGGTTGGCCCATGCCGCGTCCCATCATCATGCCGGGCTGACCCATCATGCCGGGTCCACCCATACCCCGACCCATCATTTGGCCGGGCTGCCCCATGGGACCGTAGGCCGGGGAGTTGGTCTGGTCGTTGGATCCGGCTTCGGCCGCGGCAAGCACCTGACTGCCGGCAGACAGCAGCAGGGCGAGTGCGGTGGCGGTGGCGTAGTTGTGTTTCATCGTCGTAATGCCTCGTGCTAAGTGAAATCTGCCGGGGCTTGCTGCACCGCCGGCTACGACGCTATTTACGGCCACGGCTGTAACGGCACTGTTGCGCCGACTGCCCGCTATGTAACGCTTTGTAACGGAGACCTTCTATCTGCGGGTTCTGACCGCTGGTTTTGGGTCGGCCCCGGTCTGACGAAGGGAAAAAGAGCTCGTGTGGGCGTTTCGGGGCGACGCACAACGCTTGGCGTTGGCGCGGGCCGGCGGCAGTGCGCCCGGTTACAAAGGGTTACGTAACCAGGCAGGGGAGGGCGGTATGGTCAAGATTTGCGCCGAGCGGATACACGCGGATTAGAGCGCGTTTAAACGTTTGCGCCATTCGTCTGGCGAATTGAGCCCGGATCACGAGGAAGACCGAGATGTCGACCAGCTACAAGGCAGGAAGTCTCACCCTTATCGGCACCGTGGCGATGGGCACGGGGGTAATGATCGGCGCGGGTATCTTTGCCCTGACGGGGCAGGTGGCGGAACTCGCGGGCCGACTGTTTCCTCTGGCGTTCTTTCTGGCGGCGATCGTGAGTGGCTTCAGTGCCTATTCGTACATCAAGGTGACCCGCAAATACCCGTCCGCGGGCGGGATAGCAATGATCCTTCAGAAGGCCTATGGGCCCGGCGTGGCAACGGGGGCGGCGGCGCTACTCATGGGCTTGTCGATGATCATCAACGAAAGTCTCGTGGCGCGGACATTCGGCGCCTATACCCTGCGCCTGTTCGATGCCCCAGACCAGGCATTCTGGATCCCAATCCTCGCTGTCGGCCTGATCGTGTTTGCGTTCCTTGTCAATATCGCCGGCAACAATGTGGTCGGTGGGCTGTCGAAGGTGACTGCCGCGCTGAAGGTTGGCGGAATTCTTATCTTCGCCGGTATCGCCCTGTGGTCGGCGGGGTTTGAGTTTCAAGCGGCTACCGGCAGCCCGGGTGAGGCGACCTCGCTTGGTCGGTTCGCTGCGGCCGTGGCGCTGGCAATCCTGGCATTCAAGGGATTCACGACGATCACCAACAGCGGTGATGAGGTCGTGAACCCGAGTCGAAACGTCGGGCGTGCCATCGTCATCTCGCTGTTGGTCTGCCTCGTGGTCTATCTGCTGGTCTGCTATGCCGTCGGATCCGCGCTCACAATCGATCAGATCGTCGCCGCCAAAGACTATTCCCTTGCAGAGGCGGCGCGACCGGCGATCGGCGGTTATGGGGTGGAGTTCACCGTCGCGTTGGCGATCATTGCGACGGCCTCCGGATTGATCGCCAGCGTGTTCGCCGTCTCACGCATGTTGGCGATGTTGACCGACATGAAACTGATCCCGCACCGCCATTTTCGAATGCCCGGCAATATCCAAACGCACACCTTGGTCTACACGGTCGTCATGGCTGCCCTGTTGGCCGTATTCTTTGATCTCAGTCGGATCGCGTCGTTGGGGGCAATCTTCTATCTGGTGATGGACTTCATGGTGCATTGGGGCATCTTCCGGCACCTACGCAAGGACGTAGATGCACATGCCATGGTTCTGGTGTCCGCCATGGGTCTGGACCTGTTTGCGCTACTCACATTTCTTATGATCAAAGGAGCGGATGACCCGCTTATCGTCATTTTCGCGCTGGTCGGTTTGGCTTTGGTTTTCGTATTCGAGTACTACTATCTGAAACATCGCCAAGATGGTGGCGGCGCCGGCCATGAACACGGTTAGGCGGCATGCCTGGTGTCTTCGGCGTCTTCGTGGTCGTAAATTCAGGCGGACAAATTTTTTGCTCGGTTGATTGGAGTAGCTGGAATTGACGATGTCTGTGCAAGAACACCTTCTCATTGTGGATGATGACCCCGAGATCCTCGATCTCTTGCGCGACTATTTGCAGAGCAATGGC
>Ga0116152_10003478_pt1 | contig 12639 bp, 9 predicted proteins | sample AD_UKC119_MetaG_FD_89894 | JGI IMG/M metagenome (GOLD analysis project Ga0116152, IMG submission 89894) | Active sludge microbial communities of municipal wastewater-treating anaerobic digesters from Hong Kong - AD_UKC119_MetaG | ecosystem: Engineered > Bioreactor > Anaerobic > Digestate...
CTTTCTTTTCGTTATCGGATGCTTGTGGCTTCATGCTATTGACTCCTTTACCTTGAATGGTACTATTGTAGCATTATAACAAAGAGTGAAATGCAGGAAATGATTGATTTTTCTGCATATTTTCGATAAAAAGACTTGCCTTTCTTTTCTCGTCATGGTAACATCGAAAAGCTAAAAAACACACAAGGGATACTTTTGTGCTTTTCCAAAGGAGAAGTGACACCTTGTGGATGGTAAAACAGGAGGAAAAAGTTATGCCAGTTATTTCTATGAAACAGCTTCTTGAAGCCGGTGTCCATTTTGGTCACCAAACACGTCGTTGGAACCCGAAGATGTCTGAGTACATCTATACAGAGCGCAACGGCATTCACATTATTGATTTGCAAAAAACTGTTCGTAAGGCTGATGAGGCTTACATGTTCATGCGTCAAATCGCAATGGACGGCGGTAATGTTCTTTTCGTAGGAACGAAGAAGCAAGCTCAGGATTCTATTGCCGAAGAAGCAGCACGTTGCGGAATGTTCTTCATCAACAACCGTTGGCTCGGTGGTACACTCACCAACTTCACAACAATTAAGAAGAGAATCGCTCGTTTGAACGAACTCCAGAAGATGGCTGAGGACGGTTCCTTTGATCTTCGCACGAAGAAGGAAGTTGCTAAATTGAAGCTCGAAATGGAGAAGCTTGAGAAGAACCTCGGCGGTATCCAAGGTATGCCTGGAATTCCGGCTTGCATGTTTGTTGTTGACACAAAGAAGGAACACTTGGCTGTTGCAGAAGCAAAGCGTCTCGGTATTCCGGTAGTTGCTATTGTTGATACTAACTGTGATCCTGAAGAAGTAGATTATGTTATCCCTGGTAATGATGACGCTATTCGCGCCGTAAAGCTGATTGCTGGTCGTATGGCAGATGCTGTTATTGAAGCACGTCAGGGCGAGCAAATGGATGCAGGCGAAGAAGCTTCCGAAGAGGTTGCTGAAGAAGCAGCTGCTACAGAAGAAGTTGCTACAGAAGAAGTTGCAGCAACAGAGAGCAAAGAAGCTTAATCATCACTTAAGAATTGTATATTGGAGGAATAGTACCATGGCTGAAATTACCGCTTCACAGGTTAAAGAACTTCGCGAGATGACCGGTTCGGGCATCATGGATTGTAAGAGAGCTCTTCAGGCTTCTGAGGGTGATGTTGAAAAGGCAGTTGCATGGCTTCGTGAGAAGGGTATTGCTTCTGCTGCTAAGAAGTCTGGCCGTATTGCCGCAGAAGGTATCGTTGATTCATACATTCATGCTGGTGGACGTATCGGTGTTCTTCTTGAAGTAAACATTGAAACTGACTTTGCGGCTAAGAATGATATGTTTAAGGCCTTTGTTCGTGATATTGCGATGCAGGTTGCTGCTGCTAACCCGCGTTGGGTTACACGTGAGGAAGTTCCTGCCGAAGAAATCGAGAAGGAAAAGGAAATCATCATCAATAAGAATCTCAATGAAGGTAAGCCTGAAAAGATCATCATGGAGAGAATTCTCCCTGGTAACATCGAGAAGTTCTATAAAGAAAATTGCTTGATGGAGCAAGAATATGTTAAGGATGATTCGAAGACAATCGAGATCCTTACAAAGGAAATGATTGCTTCTATTGGCGAGAATATTTCGATTCGTCGTTTCACACGTTATGAAATGGGCGAAGGTATTGCCAAGAAGGAAGAAGATTTTGCAGCTGAAGTAATGAAGCAAATCAAGTAATTCTTTTCTTAGTGAATGAATAAATATGAGGAATTATGAAAGTTTATCACTTTTGTAATTCCTCTTTTCTTTGTGAGGAATTAACGATAGAATAGATAAAGATTTGAAAAGTTGTAAGGAGACAGATTCATGAGCAATCCGGTTTATAAAAGAATTCTTCTCAAAATCAGTGGCGAAGCACTGGCCGGTGAGAAAAAGGTAGGTATTGATGATAAAGTTGTTCGGGAGATTTGCTCGAAGATTAAGAAGGTTGCTGATTTAGGCGTTGAAATCGCCGTGGTTGTCGGTGGCGGTAATTTCTGGAGAGGCCGAACGAGTGAGGCAATGGATCGAGTGACTGCTGATCATATGGGTATGTTGGCTACGATGATGAATGCTCTTGCATTGTCCGATGCATTGGAGCAGGAGGGCGCCATCACACGCGTATTATCGGCTGTTGATATTCGTCAAATGGCAGAGCCATATATTCGGAAACGTGCTATTCGCCACCTGGAGAAGAAACGTATTGTCATCTTCGGTTGCGGTACCGGAAATCCATTTTTCTCTACAGACACGGGCGCTGCACTTCGTGCGGCAGAGATTGAGGCCGATATTTTCTGTAAAGCAACGATGGTGGATGGTGTTTATGATAAGGATCCGAATGTGTATTCGGATGCAAAGAAGTATAGGCAGATTTCGCACGATGAAGTGTTACAATTAAACTTGAAGGTAATGGACGCGACGGCAGCAGCGCTTTGCCGTGATAACCACACATCCATTATGGTTTTCTCGATGCAAGATCCGGAAAATATTGTCCGAATTGTAATGGGCGAAGATATTGGTACATTAGTTCAATAAATTATTTAATGGAGGCGATGACGAATGATTGAAATTACAAAGAATGATTATGATCAGTATGAAGAAAAGATGAAGAAGACCATTTCCAGCTTAGGTGAGAATTTTAACGCCATTCGTGCAGGTCGTGCAAATCCGCATGTGTTGGACCGAATCACCGTGGATTATTATGGAACCCAATCCCCATTAAATGCTGTCGCAAATATTCAGGTACCTGACCCGAGAATGATTACTTTGACACCATGGGATCCATCCATGCTTCGTGAGATTGAGAAAGCGATTCAATCATCTGATTTGGGCATCAATCCATCGAATGATGGAAAGATTATCCGTTTGGCTTTTCCAATTTTGACAGAAGAACGTCGTAAAGAGCTCGTCAAGAGTGTGCAAAAGTATGGTGAAGAAGGAAAAGTAGCCATTCGAAATATCCGTCGCGATGCGATTGATAAGTATCGTTCCCTTCACAAGAAGAAGGAGTTAACCGATGACGATATTGCAGATTTTGAAGAGAAAATTCAGAAGCTGACAGACAAGTATATCAAAGAAGTTGAGAAATGCTGTGAGGCCAAAGAAAAAGATTTGATGGCTATCTAACCATTCCGTATGTTTATGTATGATGCAAGCAGCGGGACGTAATTATCCCGCTGTTTTTTCGAAGGGAGTATCTATGTCGCTTTCTGATGAGAAAAAATTTGGCTTTCCGTTCACGAAGAAGAAAGACGATGATATCGATGAATCATTGCTGAAGATTCCGATGCACTTAGCAGTGATTATGGATGGTAACGGACGTTGGGCAAAGGCCCGAATGCTTCCACGCTCTGCAGGACATCGTGCAGGTGCCGATAATCTGAAGACGCTTTGCAAGAACTGTCGCCATTTTGGAATTCAATACGTAACGGTTTATGCCTTTTCTACAGAAAACTGGAGCCGTCCGGAATCTGAAGTGCATACACTTATGGAGTTATTTGTTGAGTATTTTGATCGATATGATCCTGAGCTGGAGCAAGAGGGTATTCGTGTTCGATTTACAGGCGATTTAGAGTCACTTCCGGATAACATTCGTGATGTGTGTCATCGGGCAGAAGAGAATTCGAAACACCGAGACAAGATGACATTAATTGTGGCATTTAATTATGGTGGACGTCGAGAGATTGTCAATGCATGTCGGAAAGCGATTGCTGATGTGCTCGCAGGAAATATTCAGTCTTCAGATGTTACGGAAGAATATCTGGATAAGCAGATGTATCTTCCTGATGTACCGAATCCTGACTTAATCATTCGGCCAAGCGGTGAAGAGCGCATTTCGAATTTTCTGGTATGGGAAGGTGCGTATTCGGAGTTGTGGTTTTCGGATACTTTGTGGCCAGATTTCGGTATGGTAGAATTGAAAAAGGCATTAGTTGCTTATACGAAGCGTGATCGCCGATTTGGCGGGCTTTCGAAAAGTGAAGAGAGTTGAGGATAGAACATGAAACAGAGAATCATTACCGGCGCCGTTTTTACGGTAATTATCGTAGCTTTCCTGGCACCGGCATTCTTTTGGCCAATATTCATTCTTCTTTTGACGGCCGTCGTCAGTATTATTGCTACATTTGAATTGATTCGCGCTGTACGAGTGAAGAATAAATCGATTATGCCATGGGTAGTATGGATTGGCTCGATGATGTCTTTTATTCCCGCTTTGACGTATTTTTGTGTAGATTCTCCGTATGTTGCTTTCGTGATTTATGCATTACCGGTTTTGGTTTATGTTTTTGTTTCCACGATGGTACCTCCGATTCTAAAAGAAGATCCTGATGCATTGAATGCGGGCGTGGCCTCGTCATCGCTGATTCTCTATATCTCTTTCCCGATTGCGTGTGCGAATATCATGGCACTCTATGTTGAACACGGATGGTATTTTGTGGTTTTAGGCTTATTCTCGCCATGGATATCGGATGTTTTCGCTTATTTTACGGGGTCTTTCTTCGGTAAACATAAGATATGCCCGCACATCAGCCCGAAAAAAACATGGGAAGGCTGCATCGGAGGCGCAGTGTGTTGTGCCATCGTGACTGGACTATTCTTCGCGTTGGTGATGAATCGTATTGTCGACTCGGATTTGCCTTTTGCGCTTTATGTTGCTTTGGCTACAGTATCGGGGTTGATTCTTTCAGTGGTTTCTCAATTGGGCGATTGGCTTGCATCCGCAATTAAACGTATGGTCGGGATAAAGGATTACGGAAATATCATGCCCGGTCACGGCGGTGTGATGGATCGTTTTGATAGCGCATTCTTCACGCTACCGATTGCTTTTGCAATGGCTTTATTACTTGTTTAAGGAGCATTTGATGAAAAATCTTTGTATTTTAGGTTCAACTGGTTCGATCGGGACGCAAACATTAGAAGTGGTTCGGGGATTTCCCGGGGCATTTGGTGTTTCTGCGCTTTCGTGTGGAATGAACGTGAGCCTTCTTGCAAAGCAAATCGTCGAGTTTCGCCCACAAGTTGTTAGTGTTGCTAGCGAGACGAAGCGCAAAGAGCTTCTTTCGCTTTTGCCGGCAGATGTTCATTGTGATATTTTGTTCGGTGAAGAAGGAAATCTGGCATGTGCCACATTATCCTCGGTGGATACCGTCGTGGCGGCAATGGTCGGCATGCAGGGGCTTCGACCGGTTGTTGCGGCAATTTCTTCAGGAAAAGATATAGCTTTAGCCAATAAGGAGACATTAGTCACCGGCGGTCATATTGTTATGCCAATGATTCGCGAGAAAAATGTTGCGCTTTTGCCCGTTGACAGTGAACATTCCGCAATTTGGCAATGTCTTTGGGGTCAGCCTAATGGCTCCTTGGATCGTATTCTGCTTACTGCTTCAGGCGGCCCATTTCGTGGCTATTCTCGCGAACAGCTCTCAAACGTGACACTGGAACAGGCATCGGCACATCCGACGTGGAATATGGGTGGAAAGATTACGATTGATTCATCCTCCATGATGAATAAAGGACTCGAAGTGATTGAAGCATCGTGGTTATTTAATGTTTCCGTAGATGCCATTGACGTCGTCGTGCACCCACAAAGTATTGTTCACTCCATGATTCGATTGTCGGATGGCTCGGTGTTGGGACAAATCGGATTTCCGAATATGATGCTACCGATTCAGGTCGCTTTGTTCTATCCGGAAAGAAGCAATGCGTTCGTTCCGACATTTGATCCTTTTGATGAAAAAAGCCACAATCTGACATTTGAACCCTGTGACCGAAACGTGTTTCGGCTTTTGGATTTGGCATATCATGCAGGCCGTGTTTCTGGCTCCCTTCCGATTGTCATGAACGGCGCGAATGAGGCTCTGGTTGGTGGATTTATGAAGAGAAAGATTTCTTTTATGGATATCGAACGTGGTGTCGAATATGCAATGAATGAGCACGAGAAAGAAGGAGTCATAATGAATCCTTCACTTGATGAAGTATACGCCATCGATCAGCATGCACGAGATATGGTTTCTCGATTTATGCCTGCTTTACAAGAAGGAGAATAATATGTCGCCATTGAGTATTATCATTTGTATATTGGGAATCGGTATTATTGCGACAGTTCATGAACTGGGGCACTTTTTCGTTGCGCGATTATTTAAGATTCGCGTATATGAGTTATCGATTTTTGTTGGCCCGAAGCTCTTTTCATGGAAGAAAAACGATGTCGAGTATTATATTCGACTCATTCCGTTTGGCGCTTATGTTCGTTTTAGTGATTTGTCGGAAGAAGGCGAAGAAATCGCATCGGATGATCCGCATCAGCTCATCAATCAACCCCGTTGGAAACGACTTTTAGTATCACTTGCCGGGCCATTTATGAATATCATTTTGGGAATCATTATTTTTCTTTCGTGTTTTTCGATATATGGCTTCTACTCGGTGAATCAGGACATTATTGTTGAGGATACGCAGGTTGCGGAGACATGCATTGAAGAAGGTGACACGATTCTTTCTTTGAATGGCGAACCGATTTTTACCCAAATTGATTTCTCTTATCTTTATGACAAGATACCGAATAAGGATCCAATGACGTTGGAGATGCGTTCTGCTCGTACTGGTGAGAAATATGAAGTTACCTTAACACCGACTATTACCAATCAATACATGTTGGGTATTACCCGTTATGCTGACCTTGACGAGAACGGCGGATGGTTGGTCTCTGAAGTTGATGCTTCGCAAAATAACGGAAATCCTTTGCTTCAGCCAGATGATTCGATTCTGTCGATTAATGGTGTTTCGGTATCTGATCCCAATGTAAGTAGTGTTATAACTGGTTCTGGCGGAGCTGTTCTTACGGTACATCTTATTCGCGATGGACAAGAAATGGACGTGAGCCTTGCCCCACAAATGGTGGAATCATCAAATTATCGCGGTGTTTTCCTAAAAGAGGGAAGTGGGTTCCTGAATAAGATTCGTGAGTCTTTCCTGTTTCCAATTTCCTTATTCCGTGTTTCGATTGATTCACTTTCGGAGGCATTCTCTGGTTCGGTTAAACCATATGATGTTGTTTCCGGACCTGTCGGTATTGCTTCCGTTGTTTCCGACGTAGTGGATGAAGAAGACACACAGGTGGAAGAAAAAACAGAGATGCTCTTGATTCTGGCTGGTGCGATTTCGGTCGGCGTCGCATTTACGAATTTGTTACCCTTACCTGGACTCGATGGTAATGCTATCGTGTTGACAGTCGTAGAAATGGTACGTGGAAAGCCGATTTCGAAACGTACGGAACAAATTATCAATATTGTCGGCCTTGTATTGATTGTCGGATTAGTCCTGTTTGCACTCTTTTCCGATATCATACGATTGACGCAGTGAGGTCATCATGGAAAGAAAAGCTACACGCAAAGTGAATGTCGGATCATTAACAATCGGGGGGAAATCACCGATTGTTTTGCAATCGATGAATAATACGGATACACGTGATGTTAAAGCCACATTAGAGCAGATTTGTCGATTACATGAAGTGGGCTGTGATTTGACTCGTGTTGCGATACTTAATATGGAAGCAGCACTTGCATTAAAAGAGATTATGAAGGAATCGCCACTTCCGGTTGTTGCTGATATCCATTTTGATTATCGATTGGCTTTGGAGTCTATTCGAAGCGGTGCAAGCAAGATTCGAATTAATCCTGGTAATATCGGTGATGCTTCACGTGTACAAGAGATTGCCAATGCCTGTAAGGAACGGGGTATTCCGATTCGTGTCGGAGTAAATTCTGGTTCCGTCGGTAAAGACATGATTGCCAAGTATGGCGGTGTAAACGCTTCATCCTTATCAGAAAGCGTTTTGCAATCTGTTCGTATATTGGAGAATTTGCATTTTGACAATATTGTCGTCAGCATAAAATCGTCAGATCCGCTTCTTACCATTCAGAGCTATCGTATGCTTTCGGAGCGCATTGATTATCCGCTTCATGTCGGCGTTACGGAAGCTGGTACGAAGGGGGAGGGCATCATTCGCTCCGCTGTCGGAATTGGCACTTTACTCGCCGAAGGGATAGGTGACACGATTCGAGTCAGTTTGACGGATGACCCGGTGGAGGAGATTCGAGCAGGCCTTCGTATATTGCGCTCATTGTCTCTCCGAAACGGTGGTATGCGTTTGGTCTCTTGTCCGACCTGTGGACGAACATTAGTACCTCTTATTCCTCTTGCAAAACGCGTGGAGGACGCAATTGCCGATTTACCGTACGATATGACGGTGGCTGTTATGGGCTGTGCGGTAAACGGCCCTGGAGAGGCACGCGAAGCGGATATCGGAATTGCCGGTGGCATCGATGAATTTTTGCTTTTTAAGCATGGAGAATCGATACGAAAAATCAAATCAGAAAATGTCTTTGAAGAATTAATGAACGAGATTCATTTACTTGGAAAACAACAAATAAAGTAAGAGTAATCATTACGACATTACAAAACTATATGTCGATATGATTGCTTTAGTTGATAGAGGAAGTCTTTTTATGCAGCTTAATGATTTTTTGTTTTTAATGACGAACCGACCTGTGGACGAAAAGATTGGTTTTTCGGCCGAAGTGACTTCGGTCAATTTAAGCGAAGAGTATTCGTCTGTCGAAATAAGAATGAGACTCTTAGGTGATATGCCTCGTCATGCTCTAAAGTATGTTGAAAAAGCCATAATGGCTAGTACCGATATAAAGAACGTACGTTTTTTTGTGGACATTTCATCTTTTTTGAGTGAATTGACCGTCAAAAGTGCGCTTGATTGGATAAGTCTACTTATGATACGCGAGGATGTAATTGAAAATGTTTCTCCGATGATAGCTCAGCCAACTGTCGCTGTAGATGAGAGTGGAAAAGCTTCAATTTTCTATCCGAAATATGGTGATATTGAGGAAAAAGATGCGACGACGCGTAAACATATGCAAGCTTATTTTCAAGAGCTTTTCAATGTTGATATGGATATCGTTTTTAAAGAATTGTCGGAAACAGAGCGTGAAGAAAGGCTTGCGGATATTTATGAGTCTTATCAAACCAGCTTAGATAAAATGTGTAGCCATATGGATGATACAATGAACAATCCATCCGATGACAGTTCGTCGACATCGATCGATGTCAATGCAGAGGGCAAGCCAAAAAACAAGAAGGCGAAACAGAATGCTGAGCAAGCACCTACGAATCTAAATAAGGATTCATGGGCGTATAAGGCACAATTAGCACAGACTACAAAGAAAGAAGAGCCGGATAAAAAGGGCAAAAAAGCATTTGATATAAAAGACATTATGAAGAATACGATTTATGGTCGAGTGAAGAAGTCAACACCGATCATTCCAACAAGTCATGCTACATCAGATGCAGGATTAATCCGCATTGAGGGCTGTACCAAGCTTTGCGAGGCGAAGCTGACGAAACAAGGGGATAAGGTCATTTTCTCGTTTTTTGTTACCGATGCGACATCCAGTGTAAAATGCGTTTCTTTTTTGACTCCTGCGGACGCGGATAAGCTCGAGGAAGCCATGAAAGAATCGCCTTACATGGGCGTCGAATGCAATATGGAATATAACAGGTTTGAAAATGATACCATCGGATCGGTGAAAGGCATTTATCGTATTGACCCACCTGCTAAACGAATGGATGATGCGTCGGAGAAACGAGTTGAGCTACATGTCCATACGAAGATGAGTGATAATGATGCGGTCATCGATCCCGTTGAATTAATTTCAACGGCATATCGAATGGGGCATTGCGCTTGTGCGGTTACTGATCACGGTGTCGTTCAAGCATTTAACGATGCGTATGCGAAACGTCTTTCCTGTATTAAGGGAAAAGATCCTGAATCTTTCAAAATTATCTATGGTATGGAAGGATATCTGGTAGATGATGGTCCGTGCATTGCATATCACATGAATGAAGAAAACCGTATCACTCTCGATTCCTTTGTTGCTCTGGATGTGGAGACGACCGGACTGGATTGCGTAGAAGATCAGTTGATTGAAATTGCAGCAGTACGTTATGTTCGAAATGATATCGGAGAGTATGCGGCAACCGAAGAATTTACCACCTTTGTGAATCCCGGCTTTCCGATTCCGGAAAAGGCAATTGAGATTACCAATATCACGGATGATATGGTAAAAGATGCACCGACTCCATACGAGGCCGCCAAGCTATTGGCTACTTTTCTGAAAGACGATGAGCCGTTATGCGGGCATAATATTTTCTTTGATATGGGCTTTATTCGAGAAGCTGGTTTTCAAATTGATATTGAAAAGCATACCGGATATCGCGTGAAATTCAACCAGGTCGCAATCGATACGGTATCCATCGCCACATATCTTTATCCGGATATGAAGCAGCATAATTTGGCTGCAGCCTGTTCGTTTTTATCGATTGAAAACTCGACTCCACATCGTGCACTTTCTGATGCGAAGGCGTCAGCGGGTATTCTGTTGCGTGCGATAGCAGATTTTTCGTTCAAAGAATGCGCCGAAATGAACGAAAAGGTGGGTAAGCTTCCGAATAGTGAAATTACTAAACGTAAACAAACGGTCTGCCATATCATCTTTCTCGCACGTGATACGCTCGGGCTGTATAATCTGTACCGCATGGTATCTGAGAGCCACATGGAGTATTTTTCCTTGCGCCCTCGCTTACCTAAATCAGTGATTCGATATCTTTCAAATGCCATCATTATTGGAAGTGCATGCGAAAGAGGAGAAGTTTTCCGAGAAGTACATCGAGAATTTGTTGCGTCCGGTCTGGATACAAGTAAAACGGCGGATGCACTGATGGTATCGCCGACCTTCCTCTCTATGGTTCGTTTATACGATTATTTGGAGATTCAGCCCATCTGCAATAATGCATTCTATCTACGTGATGAAGAATCCGGGCTTCATACAGAATCGGATTTGAAAGCCATTAACTACATCATATATACCGTTGCGAAGCGTCTTGGCATGCCGTGCTGTGCTACGACAGACGCGCACTTCCTGGAGAAGAAGGACGGTGAATATCGGCGTTACATGCTCATGAATATGGGATATAAGGATGCGGAGCAGCAGGCGGACCTCTATTTCCGCACGACCGATGAGATGCTGGATGAATTTGATTATCTAGGTGAGCAAGGCGCACACGAGGTGGTCATCTCGAATACGAATGCGATTGCCAAACGAATCAAGGCAGATATGCGTCCATTCCCGGGAGATACATACCCGCCAATTATTCCTACGGCGGCCCAAGAAATCACAGATATTGTTTGGAATACGGCAAAAAGCCTTTATGAATATGAAAATGAGATTCCGCAAATTATTACGGATCGTGTCAACAAAGAGCTTCGCAGTATTATTGAGCATGGATATGCGATTATGTATTACATCGCCTACAAATTAGTAAAGAAATCAAATGAGGACGGCTATGTTGTCGGTTCTCGTGGCTCTGTTGGGTCTTCCTTAATCGCAACATTCTCCGGCATTTCGGAGGTCAATCCATTGCCACCGCATCGTCGTTGCCCGAATTGCCATTATTCTGCATTTGATTTATCCGGCACGTACGGTTCTGGTTATGATTTGCCGATTGAAGCATGCCCTAAATGCGGTACGATGATGATTTCAGATGGTCAGGACATTCCGTTCGAGACGTTCCTGGGCTTCCACGGCGATAAACAGCCGGATATCGACTTGAATTTTTCGGGTGAATATCAAGCACGCGCACATAAATATGTTGAAGAGCTTTTCGGGAAGAATCATACCTTCCGCGCGGGTACAATTGGTTGCTATGCGGAGAAAAACGCTTTAGGTATTGTCCGTAAAGTCATGGAGATGAAAAATGAAACATTAACGCAAGCCGAACAGTTGCGTCGTGCTTCCGGTATCATTAACGTCAAACGCACAACGGGACAGCATCCGGGTGGTATTGTTGTTTTGCCGAAAGAAATGGATATTTACGAATTTACACCAATACAGCATCCTGCGAATAAAATTGATTGCGGGATTACAACGACGCATTTCGACTTTAATGCGTTGCATGATACGATTCTAAAACTTGATATTCTCGGCCATGATGACCCAACGATGCTTCGCATGCTGAGTGATTTGACCGGCGTTGATGTGCGACATATTCCGATTCCGGATGAGAAGGTTATGTCACTATTCTTCTCGACGGAAGCACTCGGTATCCCAAATGGAACGTCACCAGCCGAGGCTGCGACACTTGGACTATCCGAAATGGGTACGAAAATGGCACGTGACATGATTAAGGAAACGAAGCCGCATCAATTCTATGATTTAGTACAGCTTATGGGTCTTTCCCATGGTACTGACGTATGGAAAGGTAATGCACAAGATTTAATTCGCGAAGGCACCTGCACACTAAACAGTGTTATCGGATGTCGTGATGGAATTATGACGCAATTAATCTATTGGAATGTACCACCGGTCGATGCTTTTTCCATCATGGAAAAGGTACGTAAAGGTAAAGGACTCACTCCGGAGCATGAAGCATTAATGCGTGAAAATAATGTGCCTGAATGGTATATTGATTCTTGTAAGAAGATAAAGTATATGTTCCCGAAGGCGCATGCTGTTGCTTATGCGATTTCCTCAC
>Ga0116152_10003480_pt1 | contig 12634 bp, 15 predicted proteins | sample AD_UKC119_MetaG_FD_89894 | JGI IMG/M metagenome (GOLD analysis project Ga0116152, IMG submission 89894) | Active sludge microbial communities of municipal wastewater-treating anaerobic digesters from Hong Kong - AD_UKC119_MetaG | ecosystem: Engineered > Bioreactor > Anaerobic > Digestate...
CAACGCCGGGCGGCAGTTCGCGCCGCAAAGTCTCATAGTCCATGTCCGTGTGCATGTTCGTCAGGACTGCTCTGCGCGGCGCGAGCTCCGAAATCCATTCGAGTGATTGTGCAAGATGCGCGTGTGTCGGATGCGGCGTACGCCTCAGGGCGTCGATCACGAGCGTATCGAGGCCGCGCAGCTGGTCCATGGAACCTGGCGGCAATCCGCTCACATCGTTGCAATATGCAAACCTGCCGATCCGAAATCCGAGGCAGCGGATACGGCCGTGCTCCATGTCGATGGGCAGGATTTCAACGTCTCCCCCGGGGCCGGGAACGCGGAACAACTGCCCTGCTTCGATATCGGGTTGCGTGTCGAGAATGGGAGGATATCCCCCTTTCCCGAGGAAGCAGTAGCTGAACCGGGTCTGCAAGGTGTCGCGCGTCGCCGCTTTCATGAACACTGGCAGCGCCGCGCCGCGGCGGATTACGTACGGCCTTACATCATCGATGCCATGAACCTGGTCGGCGTGGTCATGGGTGTACACGATAGCGTCGAGTTGAGCCGTATTGGCTGCAAGCAACTGTGTACGCAGGTCCGGCGGCGTGTCGACCAGGATCACGGTGCGGGCGCCGTCTGCGGATATCCGCTCGATCAGCGCTCCGCATCGCAAGCGCCGGTTCTTCGGATTAGCCGGATCACAGGCGCCCCAGTCGCCACCAACGCGCGGTACGCCGCCTGATGAGCCCGTCCCGAGCAAGGTGCACTGAAGCCGCGTCCCTGTCACCCGCCCACCTTGTCGAAAAGAACCAGCGCATTTTCCTCAGTCACATGCATGACGTCCTCTAGCGGCAGTTCCTTCAGCGCCGCAAGCGCTTCGGCAACATGGATCAGATAGGCTGGCTCGTTCCGCCGCCCGCGCATCGGGACCGGCGCCAGGTACGGGCAGTCCGTTTCCAGAATGATCCTGTCCATCGGCACGTCCCGGATCACGTCCCGGACTTCGCGCGCGCTCTTGAATGACAGGATGCCGGACACTGAGACATACGCACCAAGCTTCAGCGCGCGTTGGGCCAGGTCGGCGCCGCCTGTATAGCAATGCAGCAACGGACGGAACGCACCCTTCGCGTGCTCGTCTTCGAGTACGTCTGCCATCAGCGAGTCAGCTTCGCGCGTGTGAAGGATCACCGGCAGCCCGGTCCGGCGCGCGGCGTCGATATGCCGGCGCAGGCTTTCGACCTGGTCCGCTTCAGCGCTGTAGCCATAGTGAAAATCAAGCCCCGTTTCGCCGATCGCGACGACCTGCGGATCATCCGCCGCTTCGATGAGCTGCGCCGTGCCGAGCGCTGTGAAGTCCTTCGCGTGGTGCGGGTGAACTCCCACGGAGCACCAGATGTCGTCGTGCGCTGCCGCAATCGCACGGATCGCGGGGAAATTGTCGAACCGGTCGCAGATCGCCAGGAAGCGCGTCACGCCGGCCGTGCGCGCGCGGGACAGCACGTCTTCAAGGTCCTCGGCGAAGACCTCTCCATGGAGATTCACGTGAGTGTCGAACATGGCGCCGGTCTTAGCCACGTGCAGCGGCGGCATAAAGGGCTGAGACCAGCTTTGCGGCTGCCTGTTCGGGATCCATGTTCAGCTCTTCCGTGTCGGACGCAAGGCGCGCAAGGCCGAGCCAGTCACGCGCCATTCCGGGAACCTCTTCGGCCCGCATGGCGATCCAGTTCAGCGCTTCGTCTCTCAGAGCCTCGAACGCCGCCAGATCGGCCCCTCCGGTCTGGATCGCGCGCGTCACGAGGGCGTCGTTCGGGCGGGGCATGGATTTGAGCAGCGCCCGGGCCGCGTTCCGCGCGAGCTGGCAGGACTCCGTAGCGCGTTCGATCACTAGTCCCGGACGGCCGCCGGAGGATTCAGGGATATCGCCCTCATGGCCGGCAAGCTTCAGCGCCGCCTCCATTTCTGTGGCGGATAACGGCGATAAGCGCAACGAACGACAGCGCGAGCGAATGGTTGGGAGCACAGGCCGCGTGCCATGATTTATCAGAAAGAGCGCGGCGGCTGGCGGCGGTTCTTCGAGCGTCTTGAGAATCGCGTTGGCCGACGCGCGGTTCATCTCGTCCAGCGCATCGACTATTCCGATTCGCCAACCGCCCATGGCGGGCTTGAAGGAGAAGAACTCATTGAAACTGCGAATCTGATCGACCGAGATATCCTGCTTCAGCTTGCCCTTGTCGTTCATTTCGCGAGTTAGAAGGCGCAGGTCCGGATGGCCGCCAGACAGGACGCGCGACATGACCGGATTAGCTGCAGCGGCATCGAACGGCGCCGCTTTCGGGCCGCGCGCACCGAGCAGCCAGGCCGCCGCACGCAACGCAAAGCGAGCCTTGCCTATTCCGGACGGCCCTTCGATCAGCCAGGCGTGATGCATGCGTCCGCTGCCAGCCGCTTCTGCGAAGACCCGCTCCGCTTCCGCGTGCCCGAACAGTGGCAGCGCCGCGGTCATGTCGTTGCCGGCGCCTTGATGTCCAGCCGCTCCTGCACGGCAGTCCACGCCGCATTGGCGACCTCATCCACCTGGCGTGAGGCATCGATCAGGACGCAGCGGGCCGGTTCCTTCTGTGCAATGCGCAGGAACGCGGCGCGTACCTTTTCGTGAAACTCATGGCCGCGGGCCTCGAACGTATCGGCCGTGCCTGCGCGCGCCTCGCGGCGTTCGGCAGCGGCCTCCACGGGCGCGTCGAGGACCAGCGTCATATCGGGCCTGGTTTCGCCGACGACGAAACCCTCCATCAGCTTAAGCACATCCTCGCTCACGCCGCCGCTGACGCTCTGATAGACGCGCGTCGAGTCGGCGAACCGGTCGCACAGGACCCAGTCTCCACGCTCCAGTGCCGGCCGGATCAGCTTTTCAAGATGGTCGGTGCGCGCCGTGTTCATCAGCAGCGCTTCCGCCATGGGCGACCAGTGCTGGCCGGCCGGCGGATGCAAGACGAGATTGCGCACGGATTCCGCCAGCGCGGTGCCGCCGGGCTCACGCGTGCAGACGACTGTCTTACCCGCCGCTTCAAGGCGCGCGGCCAGCTCTTTGAGCAATGTGGATTTGCCGCTGCCTTCGCCGCCTTCGAGTGTAATGAAGCGGCCCCGCATCAGGACGCGCTTTCTCCGCCACCAATCATCTGGCTCAAGCCTTCAATCGCGCGGCCAAAAAATCCGAGCTTACCGATACTGGCCTCCGCGATGATTGGAGCTTCAACGGGCGGCTGGCCTTCGACCGTAACCACCAGCTTGCCGATTTCCGTGCCTTTCTTGATCGGGGCGGTGAGCGGACCCGGCAGCACGATTTCGGTCTTCGCCTTTTCGAGCGCTTCCTTATGTCCGGCAATCACCATGTCCCGCGCCAGGCTGACCGGCAGCTTCTGCTGGGAGCCGAGCCAGACCGGGACTTCCGGGAGCGTCACGCTGCTGGGCGTCACGGTCTTTAGGTCAAAGCTCTGGAAAGCGATCCGCATCATCCTTTTGCTCTCGGCTGCGCGGGCCGCCATGCTGTCGAGGCCGTTGATCACGATCGTGCGCCGCACGCCATCCTGGACGGCCGATCCGGTCAGGCCGTAGCCCGAGGTTTCAAGGTGCCCGGTCTTCACGCCATCAGCACCTGGGAATTCGAGAAGAGGGTTCCGGTTCATCTGCGTAAAGTCGCGCCACGAATAGGACGGCAGGTCATACCAGGCGTAGTAATCAGGGAAGTTGTCGATGGTGAGCTTGGCGAGTTTCGCGAGGTCTTCCGCCGAAATCACGTGGCCGACGGCTTCGAGGCCGGTGGCGTTGAGGAAATTCGCCGAGTTCAGCCCCAGCTCATGCGCTTTCTCGGTCATGCGGCGCGCGAAGGCTTCCTCCGTGCCGGAAATGCCCTCGGCCAGCGTGATACAGGCATCGTTGCCGGACATGATCATCACGCCGTGCAACAGTTCTTCGACCGTCGGCGTATCGCCCGGCGCGAGCCCCATGGTGGATGTGCCGGAAGGGAAGCCGCCATTGCGCCAGGCATTCTCGCTGACCGTAAACTTGTCCGTCATCGACAGCTCACCGCGCTTGACCATGTCGAAGACGACATAGGCCGTCATCATCTTGGTCATGGATGCAGGGATCATCGGCTCGGAGCCGTTCTTGGAGTAGAGAATGGTTCCGGTCGCATTGTCCAGGATGACCGCATGTGTCGCGGGCGTGTCCATTACTTGCGCATTGGCGAATGCCAGCGGCAGCAAGAAAGCGGTGAGGGCGCTCAGGATCTTCCGTGACACGCGCATTATCGGCCTCCAGATCGTATCTTTGGGGGCCGGAATCGATCCGGCCCTTGTTCCTGCGTACAGAGGAAAAAGGGCCGGTTTGTGGTCTGGGTCAATGCCGCAGCTGCGGCCTCAATCGCCGGAAACGACGCGTCCGTTTGCAAGGCCCGATGACCACATCTGGTCACGCAGGCTCTCAGCCTCGTCACGCGACGCGACAGGGCCAACCCGGACGCGGAAAAAGTCGGCGCCGTTCACCCGTGCCGGAACGATGGATACGGGCAGGGATTGCGGAATCTGGTTGCTGAGCTCCTGGGCATTGGCGATGTCCGAGAAGGAGCCGAGCTGGACGAAGTAGTCCCCCACTCCAACCATCGCAGGCGCTGGTGCGACCGGTGACGCTGGTGCGTAGGACGCAAAAGTGAATGATTTCGTCGCAGATTGAGTGACGGCTGGCTGGTAGACGGCAGCCTCAACAGCCGGCTGCGCTGCCAGCGCCGCCGGGTAGGTGGCGGCAAGCGATGTTGCCGGCGCTGCTGGCGCGGCACCGAGATAGCGAACGCTGAGCTGCGCCCGCCCTTCCCCACTCATGCCGAGCTCTGCTGCAGCGCGCTGAGAAACCTGAAGCATGGCGCCGTCCTCGAACGGGCCACGATCATTGACCCTGACAACAACCTCCCTGCCCGTTTGCAGGTTCGTGACCTGCACCAGGCTTGGCAGCGGGAGGCTGGGGTGGGCGGCCGTCAGTGCGTTCGCGTCGAACATCTCGCCGTTCGCAGTCGGCAGGCCATTGAATTCATCACCATAAACGATCCCGACGCCGGCTTCGTCAAACACCGGAACGTTGCTGCCGACGACCGAGGCGACCGTCTGAGCGGGCATGGGCTGCTGGACAGCCGGTGCGACGGCGGGAACAACGGGAGCCATGGGCACGCTCTGCAGCGGCTGGCTTTCCACAGCTGCAACCTGCCTCTGGGCTTCAGCCCGCGCGGCGGCCGCGCGTGCATCAAAGCTGCCAGGCGTAAGGGCCGGATCAAAAGCTGGGGCGGATTGTGACATCTCCGGCGCGGCGGCACTTGCATATTTGCGTGCTGCTGACGGCGCGATGGCCGCTGCCGACGAAGAAAACGCCATCGGCGTCTCCTGTTCCGCCTTGCGGGCCCCGGCGGCGCCATAAACCATATCGGGCTGGTCCGGATAGCGGAATTCGATCCGCTTCTTTTTCTTGACCTCTGCGTCCGGCGCACGCGACGGCTCGATGTACTGCGGCTCACCCGCAGGATATGCGGACGAACCGGATGCGTAGGAGATCGGGGCCGGATTGCGCTTGCTCGCCGATGCAGGCGATGCGACTGCAGCAGCAATCAGACTGGCAGCGACGACACGAAAGACGACGACGGACTTCGGAGTGGGCGCGGCGGTGTGCAAAGTTCACCTCATTCTGAGTTGATGGCCAGTTTCGGGCCAAATGGACGGCGTTTCTGCCGCCTTGATGCTCCATCCCTATCACAGCGTCGTACACACTCGATGAACCGCACCTGAAGGATCACCGCGTGCTGGTTACTGCGCGTTTACCATAACTTCACGGTTGGCGCTGCCCCGATGCTACAGAAGCCGGTTGCCGGCGCACCAGACAGTCCAGCCGCCAAGAGCAAGCCACGGGCCGAACGCCAGCCTTCCTGTGTAGCGTCCCACCGCCTGAAGCAGCAGCGCTGCGACGAGCCCCGAAGCCGACGCAACCAGCAGCAGCGGGGCAAGCCCGAGTGGCCCGACCCACAACCCGAGCGCTCCGAAAAGCTTCGCATCGCCGCGGCCGAGCCCGTCCCTGCCTCGGAATTTCCGGTACACGACCTCCAACAGAACGAAGCCGGCAAGCGCGCCGGCTCCCGCTAGCAGATGTTGGACCCAGGCGTCCTGCAGGCGCATCGCCATCATCAGCCCGCCCAGTGCCGCCGTCCCAAAGGTCAGGGGATCGGGCAGGCGGAATGTATCGAGATCGATCCAGGCGAGCGCGATCAGGAGCAGGCCGAAAGCCGCCGTGAACGGAAGAAGATGCCGGGGCGAAAGCCAAAGTCCGCACAGGAAGATTGCGCCCATGGCGACGGCGCGGACGGGACGGGGCTTCAACCAGTCAGTCTGCACTGCGCTGTTCACCCCTTTTCACTCCCGTGGCCACTTGCCGCGAGCTATGGCTGGCCGGTGAGAGGCTATCGGACACGACGGCGGATGTGACAAGGGGCAGGCCGCCTGGCCTGCCCCTCAACGCGAATGAACTCCGGGAGTGACGGCAGCGTCACTCCACCATCATCGCTGGCCCCTTCAGGGTAGAAACGCCTCCCTGCGACTTCACGTCGATCGTGTAGAAGCCACGGTCATCATGCCCCGAAAGCCCGGTCAGGCGCGCGCTGCGCCCGGTCGCCATTTCGGAGCCGTTGGGCGCCACAACCGCCCAGCGGACGCGCTCCATGGATGGATTCTCCAGCCGCACCTGCACAACCTGGCTTGCGGTGACGCGAGCCGGCAGCGGCGCCGAAAGTTCGCCCACCTGCTCCGCGAACAGCTGAACGACATACAGCTTGCCGTCCTTCTCGACAGCACCGACGCCTACGCGGTTGAAATCACGGCGCAGCACGTTTTCGGCGTTGCTCTTGTCGGCCAGCAGCGCCAGCTCAATTTCCTTGGCCGTGGCCCGCGCCGGGACAATCGTCACATTGGCGCCGAAGTCGCCGAATAGCGACGTACGGTCGAGGAGCCGCACCCGATCGACATGCGAGCGACCTTCCGGATCGTAATGTGCGGCGTAACCGCGGGCGGCCATGTCCATCGCGTGGATCTGCGCAGCCTCTCGCAGCGAAGTGAGTTCCGTAAGCTGCGACCGCCCTGCCCCGGTGCGCGCAACATCGGTGAGACGCGCAAGTTCTGACGCGACGCCGTCGCGCACCTGCATGTCCGGAGCGCCTTTGAGACAGACCTCCGACTCTTCAATGAACTTTTCGACGTCCTGTGAAAGGCCCTGTGAAATACTGCAGCCTTCGGCTGCGTAGGCGGACAATCCCGGAACCGCAAAGGCCAGCACCGGAAGTGATGCGATAGTTACAAAAAAACGTACGGTCTGTGACATGATCGTCACAATACCGATTGTGACAGTCCTGTGTCAATCACGTACAATTTTAATACGTATTTTCGGATGATACGTTTTTCAGTACCCGGCATCCGCCGGCATGCACGCCGTGAGACCGGATGCAGGAATGATCGTCTCCCAGCCATCAACTGTACGCACGCGGATTTCTGCTGATTTTGTGCGCTGTCCATCCTCCACCTGCTCACCCGGAACGAGTGAGATCGTGACGGTCTGGCCGGCTTCAGACCGGTAATCAACGTCAGTCAGGAACTGACCGAAAATCGTGCCGCGTTCTGCGACGGCCGAAAGCCGGGTGCGTTTATCAGCAATGATGCCATCGGCGGCGGCCGAATCGGCCTTCCGGAAAAAAATCAGCTGGTGCGGTTCGCGGACCGTCCAGAGGAACAGGCCACATTCGCCGGGTTCAAGGTCCTGAGCGGGCAGGGACGCCACGGTCTTTTCAGGCTGTATCGGCCCGGGCACCGATGTGGGCGTCGTGCTACAGGCACACAGCGCGGCAAGGGCGCCTGTCCCTCCAAGTTTCACAAATTTCACGAGGCCTCCTCCGAAAGCGGAACCGTGTATTCGAAATGCGTTCCTGTCACGGAATAACCGGCGGCGGCCAGCGCAAAGCCGGTTTCCCTGGAGAGGTTATCGAGCGTAATTGAAATCACGTCGCCCTCCCTTGCCTGGACCGCAATTACTGTCCCGTCGTCGGCACGCCCTTCAAGATGCGCCTGCAAGCGCCCCTCATCACAGGCCAGAGTACCAATCAGTTCGGGAAAGACCCTTCCCAGCTGCTCGCCCATCTCTTCAAGCATGTCACTCGTGACGGTTCCCGAAGCGCGTTCGCACCCCCGTGTACCATAGACGATGGAGCCCCGCCGGACACGCAGGCGTGCGTTCGGCGTCGAGAAGGCCTCTGTGATTGCGGGCGCAAACTGCGCAAGAGACATTTCAGCGCCGACCCTGTCGAGCGCCACCTGAGAGCGGCCGACATCGATTTCGGCGACCGCCCTGCTCTGCCCGTCACGCCAGGTCAGCCGGTGGGCACCCCCTGCTCCGATCAGCCGCAAGGGGCTCATGGTCAGATCGATTGACCCGAGCGGCAGCCCGTCGCGGGCAAGACCGACAACCTGTCCCTTCCAGATTGTGCCTCTCGCCTGCTGCCAACCGACGCCAAACGTCGACAGTGGGGATTTGCGCAGCACGAACGACAGGGGCGTTGCAGCAGTAACCGCAACAATGAAGGTTACAAGCGCAAGAACGATGAGCAGTACACGTTTCATGATGTTGCTCCAACATGGAACTCGACACTTGCCCGGACGCCACCCGACTCCGACGCTTCGACGGTCGCACGAACCGGCTCCTGGCCAAGCAGGCGCTCAAGATCTTCGAGCCAATCGAACAATGCCGGACTGGACACGTGTTCGAACTGGAAGAGGATGGAACTGTCATCCGGTGACTGCAGGCGCGAAACGGCGAGTCCGCGGTTCGCCGCCGCATCGATCATGACCTGGCGTTGCTGGGAAATTGGCAATGCTGCCGGCACAAGGCGCCCGGCTTCATATGCGGCACCGTCTGCGCCGATAATCGACCGCTCATCCGCATCGATCGCCGTTGTGAGCCGGGCCTCTGCATCAGACCGCGCCTGTTTCAGCTTCGGAACGACGATCATGAACACAAGACAGATCGCCGCAATAACCACAGCCGACCCAAGCAGGATCCGTTCCCGTGCCGTCAGTCGGCCAAGCCAGTTCGTCATGACACGGCTCCAATGCGAATGTCGCCCACGATTCGACCATCGTCCGTACGAAGATCGCCTGCATCTGCCGTCAGGCCCCGCGCGACAAGTGAATCCCTGAGCGCCTGATCGACACCGAGTTCCGGGAATACCAATGTCGCCCGCAAGGAATTGTCGGTGGCATCATACCGTATCATCTGCAGCCTTGTGCCAGGCGTTTCGGCAATTGCGCCATACAGGGCCGCGGCCAACATCCGCATCTGGCCGCTTGCGCCGTCTTTCGCGTTGGTCACTTGGGCGCCGGGGACAACGGCTGAATTTCGCGAGACAGTGCGCGCCTCGATCAGTCCGGACAGCCGGTCCATCTGGCTTGTCGTTGCGGCAGCTTCCACTCCGAAAACAAGCAACAGTGCGGCTGCCGCCGCTGCCGGCCACTTAAAGCGGTCAAGTTCAATCGGCGCGCTTCGACGCAACGCGAAGGGGTCAACCGCAAGATCTACGCCGCCGTTCTGAAGATAGGCACGAGCAAGGACGCCGTTCGCTCCTCCGTCCACGGCAAGACTCTCAGGAACATCCCCAAAAAGACTTTTCAGGACATCCCGCGGCCATGCTTTCTCGATCGCGACGGGGCGGTCATCTACCCAGTGCAGAAGACGATCCCCCAGATCAAGACAATCTTCTCCCGGCGCAATGACCGATTGCTCGGGAACGAGAAGAAAGCGATCGAGATCAAACGCCCTGCAGCGCTCAACACATTCACTCATCAGGGCCCGTGATACCGCATAGACCAAATGATCCCGCCTGCCGGCGCTACCGCCAGCAACCACGGCGTGCATGGTCTGCGGATCAACGGAAAGCTCGTCTTCGATGACAAAGGCTGCGGCCGATGAGCCGAGTCGGCCGCCACGGTCGCCAAGGCGGGCCGGAACGGCAAGCACTTCCGTACCCGGAATGAACACCACGAGTTCCGACGATGAACTCGGCCGTCCAGCCTTTGCCGGTTCGATAGCGCCACCGTCGCTCCGATGCAACCAGCATGCAGTGTCTTCAAGGTCAGAGAGTCGGGCGAAATATGTATCAGTCATTGTCGAGGCTCCGACGAATGGATTTCAGGCTCCAGATCTCGCCGTCGCTGGCACGAAACTGCGCGATGTAGGTTACCGGCGCGATGCTGTCGGGCAGACTGAAGCGGGCTTCGATCGCCCGTGGAGTTGTACCGAAAGATGCGAAAAAGACCGGCGCGGCGCCTTCGGCATCCTTCGGAAAAGATGCGAGGAACTCCTCGACTGAAAGCCATCCGCCAACGGGACGAGAGTCGATCACTGACTGGCCCGTCTCGATGCTCACGGCCCCGTTTCCGAGCGCAAAAAGAAGCGGCGCGTCAGACCTCGTGAGCGCATTGATATTGATCGCAGATGTTGTACCCGCATCTCCAGCGCAGGTCCGGTCGGAAATGCGCTGGAGCACGTCGGGGCCGTAGCCGTCCACCGCTCTCAGATCACTGCCTGACACAATTGGCTTGTTGGCAGTGTGGGACGGGACAGGCCGGTTCACATAGACCGGGTCCTCGGCGCCGCCGTTGCGTGATGTCGAATCCACATCAATCCAGTCCGCAAGCGAATTAGCTAGTCGCTCTGCATCAGTTTCCGTCGTGCCCAGTGCGGCCAGCAACTTCTCATACACAGCAATCGCGTTCCGATCTGTGTCGGCTGCCGTCGTGTTGAGTGCAATACTGTTCAGATTGAAGCAGTTCGACGTGTCGCGCAGCTCGACCTGCGTATTTCCGGTCAGGGTCGGCACGTTCACTGGCTCCTTGAGCCAGGTCGGCAGCATGTCCTTTCGGGACTGCAGCATGGCTTCGATGCCGGCCGCCGCACTTCTCGCCATCCAAGCCTGTTCGGTCAGGCGTTCCGAACGCTTGGTCGTTGCGAGCGACCGTTCCAGCGCATCCGTCGCGGCAACAGCAGCAACGGCCATTGCCATCACGATGAACAAAGTGGTGATCAGAACCGTGCCGCGTTCGGATCTGGACGCGCTATTCGTCATGCGCCGCCCCCAACGAGATAGGTCAGAGACAGATGCCGGTCTCCACCCGTTCCGATGTTCACTTCTACCGCATCGGGCATGCCGCCAAGCGACGCGGGCCAGTTATCCAGCCAGATTCCCTTATTCAGGAAGCGGATGCCTACGGTTTCAACGTCTCCCAGGAGAATCCGATCCGCACTTGGCGTGTTCCTCAGCGGATCTGGCCGCACCCATACCCGGCGGATCAGATTGCCCTTCTCCAGACGGTACTCGACACGCACCAGATCGCTCCGCTCTTCCAGCTGGTTCGGGTTCAGCCAGCCGGACCGCGTGAAGCCGAGCAACGAACCCGCGCCGGAGCCTCCCGACGCGAATCCCACCCACGGCCCGTAGCCTGATGCCGGTCTCGAAGCGTAGTCGGTGGCTGAAGCGAAATCGTCAAAAAGCAGGCCATGCGCCGTCAGAAGGCCTTGATTGTCCGCAGCGGCCGCGTCAACGCGAGCACTCGCCGACATCGTCTGCTGTAGGAGGATCGTCGCCCCAATCGCGATGACCGCCGATATGGCAAGCGCAACCAGAACTTCGACAAGGCTGAATCCCGCATCTCTCATGGCTTCGCCCTCAAGAGGGTGCCCCGGCGCACGAGTTCCTGTCTCGTCTCCGGATCGCTTATCCGGACTTCGGCAAGCAGAAGGCCGGGTACGGACGTTTCCGATACACGTTCCGACCAGGCCATATCCGCGCCCAGCTGCATTTCCGTTCCATTGCGTTCGCCCGGCTCATGTGCTTTTGGATCTGCAGACAATCGCGCCAGGCGGCTGTCCGCCTCGATGCTGGCCAGCGCCTTGAGGTCGAGGTGTTGCGTGTTGCGGCTCAAGTCGGTGGTCAACTGAACAAGTGCGAGCGCCGATATCGAGAAGACCGCCAGCGCAACCAGTACTTCAACGAGCGAAAAGCCGGAATCGTTCATGACGGCGCCCCGGTAACGATTCCGCCAGCTTCGATAGCGATTGAATGCAGGCGCCCGTCGGCCTTCACGACGATATGGTTCGGCGTGAACACACCGACAGGATCCACCCGGACCTGCGGCCATTGTTTTGCGTTGGTTTGCCGTCCATCTGTGGCGAAATGCACCCCGCGCGGCGCTTTCACGACCTGCAAGCGCGCGGGCACCCATTCACCGCCCTGCCAGACCACAGGATCAAGTTGAGACTCGCTCACGATAAAGCCGACCGGCCGGCCAAGCGCGACAGCGTCCGACTCCAACCGGCCGATTGCGTCTTCCGCGCTGGCGATCGTCGTTTCAAACGGGTCGTCCGTACTCTTCGGCAGTGTCATCACGATCATGACGCTTGCCAGCGAAATAATCATGAGCGCGACCAGCATCTCGACCAGCGAGAAGCCGTCCTCAGCCAGGATTTGCGGGCGCCGCACCATGGTGTCTCAGTCCCAGTTGCCGATGTCGTCTGCGTTTCCGGG
>Ga0116152_10003481_pt1 | contig 12633 bp, 11 predicted proteins | sample AD_UKC119_MetaG_FD_89894 | JGI IMG/M metagenome (GOLD analysis project Ga0116152, IMG submission 89894) | Active sludge microbial communities of municipal wastewater-treating anaerobic digesters from Hong Kong - AD_UKC119_MetaG | ecosystem: Engineered > Bioreactor > Anaerobic > Digestate...
CCCTCGATCACCTCGCCGTCGACCGGCACCTTCTCACCCGGCCTGATCCGTAGGACGTCGCCGACTTTCACGTGCTGTAGCGGGATGTCTTCCTCCCTGCCATCCGCACGCACCAGGCGCGCGGTCTTTGGCGCCAGCCCCAGCAACAGCTTGATGGCGGCATTGGTCTGGCTGCGGGCGCGCAACTCTAGCACCTGGCCGAGCAGGACCAGCGTGGTGATCACCGCTGCGGCCTCGAAGTAGACCGGCACCACGCCCATGGCATTGAAGACAGAATCCGGAAAGATGCCCGGTAGCAAGACGGCCACCACGCTGTAGGCCCAGGCCACCGATACGCCCAAGCCAATCAAGGTGAACATGTTGAGATTGCGAGACACCAACGACTGGATCGCGCGCACGTAGAAGAGCCATCCACCCCAGACCACGACCGGCGTCGCCACCAGCATTTCGAGCCACTGACGCAGTTTGGGCGCGATGATGGTAGCCATCTCCTGAGGCCAGAATTCGGCCGTCATGGCGCTGAGGAACACGGGAATCGCCAGGGCCGCGCTGACCCAGAAGCGCCGACTCATATCACGCAGTTCGCTGTCGTCCTCCTCTGCGGCTGCGGTGCGCGGCTCCAGCGCCATGCCACATTTAGGGCAGTTGCCGGGATGGTCCTGAACGATCTCGGGGTGCATCGGACAGACATATTCCGTACGTTCGGCAGCCGGCATCGCGACCGGCTCCAGCGCCATGCCGCACTTGGGACAAGTCCCTGGGCCCCGCTGCCGTATTTCCGGGTGCATCGGGCAGGTGTACTCTGTGACCGCACCGCCTGTCCCGTCGGTCGACGAGGGCGCGACAGGGGCACAATGATCCTCGTGTCCGTGGCCAGCCCCATCCCCGGGGGCCGTTTTTTTCGCGGTCGCGTCGTTTACCGACGTATAGCTCGCGGGATTCGCCTCAAACTTGTTTTGACAGCGCTCGCTGCAAAAGCGATAGGTCCTTCCCTCATGGTCTGCATGGAACGGCGCGTCGGGTTTCACTTCCATTCCACAGACCGGGTCATGCTGTATCCCCGTTTCCCGTTGTTGCGCTTTGCGGCCTGTCACATCGTTCATCACTTACCCCTGAGCATGGTCGCCAAAAAAACGATGCACACGATCAGCACGATCGACCAGAGGAGAAGGCCCAACAGGCTGTGTGCATGAAACATCGTGAATCCCCATCGGGTCTCGACCGAGGGTTCGATTGGACCCGTAACAGCCTTACCGGCCGCAGGTCATCCGATGCACAGAACGCGCCACCTGATGAAAAAGCGCAACACTGCAGAAGAAACAAGGGCCGCCAGTGGCTTCGAGACCGTCAGGCTTCAATGTCCTCGCGACGAGCAGTGAACAAGATGAAGAATTATTCGACGATTCGTTGAATCGAATTGACCGGCACTGAGAACAGCAGGAACCACCCGTAAGTCATTTTTCGCGATGTACCTCGCGATTCATCGGAAGACGGATAATCACACGCGTGCCGTATGCCGGGGCACTGTCCAACGACACCTCACCGCCATGCGCCTCGACAACCCGCTTGACCATCCCCAAACCGAGACCCGAACCATGGGGCTTTGTCGTGAAGAAGGGGTCGAAGGCCTGCCTGATCGTCTCCGCGGCCAACGGCTCACCACCGTTGACCATCTGCAGCACGACTTTGTCATTCGCACGCACCACACTGATGTCGATTTCCGCGCCCTCCGGGCTCGCCTCTATTGCATTCTTCAGCAAATTCAACAATGCCTGCACCATCTTGTCTTCGTCGAGACTGACGGCCCTGCAATCGGCGCAGACCTCCCGTCGCACCCGGAGCTTCTGCTTGTCGATCAGCGGCTGCTGCTGCTCGATAACCCGCGTGAGTAACTGATCCAGCAACACCGGCCGAGTGGTGATCTGTACCGGACGGGCTAACTCCAGCGTCTGCGACAACAAGGCATCGAGCCGGTCTACCTCTCCCAGTACCAGATCGAGGCGGCGACGAGTGCGTTCTGGCATATCATCCCGGCTCTGCAGTCCTGAGAACGCCAATTTGATCGACGCCAGTGGATTGCGCATTTCGTGCGCCAGCACAGCCGCGGTCTGTCCGATGGTGGCCAGGCGTGTTTTGGCCAACACATCTTTGTGAGCGGCGTCCAGCGCCCGCGTGCGTTCACGGACCTGGCTCTCCAGCTTGCGCTCGTAGGCGCGCCCAATACTGCGCATTGCCAGGGCACCGAGCACACCGATCAGCAGGTACGTGACCAGCAACACGCCATCCAGGTGCCAATGCAACTCACCAAGGAAGTCGTTAAGGTTGTGCTGGTCGCTTGCCACACCTAGCGCCCATTGCGGCGACAACGCTGCTGCGTTGCCAATCTCCTGCAACCAGACCAGCATCGCGTGGCCATCCTCGGCTGTTGCCGTAGCCGGCCCAGTCATTCCGTTCTGCGCATCGTTGCTGACTTTCAGTGGCACCAAGTCATCCAACCAGGTCTGATCGAGCGGCATCGGCAACCGCGTCTGTCGATGGCTGTCAGCCACCATCCGACCTTCGTCATCCAACAAGACGATGCGATAGCCGAAGGTACCGTATAGCGTCACAGCATCCTGGAGCGACTGCGGGACAAATTCCTTGGTAGTGTCAATACGCGGTGCCAGCAGAGGCAACAAGCGTTGCGCGATCTCGCGATTGTGCTCTACGCCGTGGGCCGTCATGCGCTCGTGCAGATAGCCGACGACGTAGGCGGTACCGCTCAGACCGACGCCCGCCACGACCAGGCCCATGATCGCCAGGCTCAGCCAAGAGACGGTTCTCGGGGTCCAGCGAATCGTTCTCTGAGACCGGTTCATATACAGATTCCTTGTCTATCCAATCGCAGGGTGTTTGGCCAACTCCGGCGTCGGTTATCATTGAGTTATCAGCCCAAACGAATGAGTGGCGTATGGCCGATATTCTCATTATCGAAGACGACCAGGTATTCGGCGAATTGCTAGCCATGCACCTCGAGGACCGTGGCCATCGACCTGCCCTGGTCCCCTCAATCGATGAGGCACGTGCACAGCTGGAGAATACGCAGCCAGACGCCGTCCTGCTGGACCAGCAGCTGCCGGATGGTTTCGGGGTGGATCTGCTGCACGACATCAAGGCGCGCTCCCCATCACCCCCCGTGATCATGATCACCGGCGTCAGCGACAACACGCTGGCCATTCGGGCCATGCAGCTCGGCGCCTACGACTTCATTCGCAAACCCATGGATGAAATCGAACTCGATACGACCCTGGGCAATGCACTGCGCAGCCACCGTTTGTCGCGCCAGGTTTCCGCCATCACTGAATCTGATGATTATCGCGTCGACCTCAACCAGATCGTTGGTGAAAGCCCCGCGATTCTCGAGGTCTGCAAGACCATTGGTGCCGTTGCCAAACGCGTTGCCCCGGTGCTGATTACCGGTGAAAGTGGCACCGGCAAGGAGGTTGTCGCGCGCGCCATCCACAACTACTCGGGCCGCGACGGACTTTTTCTCGCAGTCAACTGCTCAGCACTGGCCGAGGGTGTCCTTGAAAGCGAGCTGTTCGGCCATGAAAAAGGGAGCTTCACCGGCGCCAGCGCGCGTAAGGAAGGACGCTTCGAGCTAGCCGCGGACGGCACTTTGTTCCTCGACGAACTCGGCGAGATGCCTAGCTCGCTGCAGGCCAAGCTGCTACGCGTGCTGCAGGAGGGGACGTTCGAGCGCGTCGGCGGCACCCAGACGCTGCATTCAGGGGCTCGCATCATCGCTGCCACCAACCGCGATCTGAATGCCATGATCGCCAACGGCGATTTCCGCGAAGATCTGTACTACCGACTCAATGTCGTACACATCGATCTGCCCCCATTGCGTGAGCGCCTACAGGACCTACCCGCCCTTACCGAGCATCTGCTGAAGAAAATCAACGCCAGGCAACACACCACGGTACGTCATATCTCCGATGCAGCGTGGCGCCAGATGAAGCACTACGCATGGCCCGGCAATATCAGGGAACTTGAAAACCTGTTGACACGCGCAGCAATTCTCACACGGTCGGATACGCTGACACCCGAAGTCCTGGCCTTGCCGAAGGATGATGGCGGAACTGAGACGGCGTCGGAAGCAAATGTACAACACAGAGAACCGCGACTGATCAGCCTCGATGAGCTCGAACATGAGCACATCGAGGCGATCCTCCATCACGTGCGCTGGCATAAAGGCAAGGCATGCGAGATTCTCGGGATCTCCCGGCCATCCCTCGAGCGTAAGATCGATAAATACGGCATCTCCTGAATTCAGCGCCTAGCCATCGTCGTCGCAAGAACGTCGACTCAACCACCTGCGGCGTCACCTCTGCGCATAAACACGTGCGCTCCCATCGTTGCCGATCGCGATCACGTTGTAGGGATCCTTACGCGGCCCTTCCATTCCCGGCGACCCCATCGGCATGCCTGGCACCGCCAAGCCCTTGATGTCGGGTTTCTCGTCGAGCATGCGTTTGACCAGATCGGCCGGCACGTGCCCTTCGACGATGTAATCGCCAACCTTGGCCGTGTGACAGGACTGCATCCGACCGGGTACGCCTAACTCGGCTTTGATCGGCGTCAGGTCTCCCCGATTCTCCACGTCCACGCTGAAGCCGGCGTCTTCCATGTGCTTGACCCATTTACCGCAGCAGCCGCAGGTTGGGCTTTTGTACACCACGATATCTGCGGCAACGCTTTGCTGAGTAGCCAGCAGCCCAAGCACGCCGACCACCGCAGCCAGGCTGCTACCCCAAAATACCCGTTGCGCGAACGAAACCGGTTGCGACGGGTGCTTGCTCTTTCTGTTCATCAAATTATCTCCTCAGATGCGGCTCATACCGTTCGGGTTCACTTTCGCGCTGCCTGCAGCCCGCCGCTGGCCGCCAAGTCTCTTTCGTGCCAGATGGTGTAGATCTTGTCGGACCAGTGCGACTGTACCCAGGCGAGGATGGCGTCAATCTCTTGCGGGGCGAGCTTTTCGTCGAATGCCGGCATGCTGCCGCCGACCGGCGCCCCGCCCCGCTTGACGACAGTACGCAAGACGTCGAGCGGATGATGCCAGGCGTGTGCCGTTCCGTTCAGTGGTGGCGGAGGCAGTTTGCCGTTCGCGTCGCGTGTCTTCCAATCTGGCGTGCCCTCGGCGTTCGGCTTGTGGCAGCTTGCGCAGTGTTGTGCGTACAAGGCGGCGCCGGCCTCAACCTGCCCAGGGTTGTACCAGCGCATCACGACCGGTGCGGACGCCGGCGCCGCTGTATCGGTCCAGCGCGCTTTCGGATCCGTCTGCTCGCCTTCACACGCAATCAGGACCAAGGCTGCGCCAAGCACCAAGACCATTTTCGTCATCTGCGTCACCATTGATAGCGGCACCATGGCCGGGGGCACCGGACATGGCCCGCTTTCCTTCTAGGGTTTCAACGTCGCGGTGGCGACCATCCCGGCCTCGGCATGCCCGGGGATGTTGCACGCGAATACCACCGGTTGCTCACCGTCGAAACGCCAGGTCAGCTCACGTGTCTGCCCTGGTTCGACCGTCACCGTGTTCGGGTCGTCATGCACCATGTTCGGCATCTGGCGCATCATTGCACGGTGTGACTCCTGCTCATCCTTGCTTCCGATCGAGAACTCATGCCGCACCTGGCCACGGTTGGTGACGACGAACCGGACTGCCTGGCCGCGCTTCAGATCCAATGGCGCATCGAACGCAAAACGCATCGTGTCGAGCAGATCGACATGAACGGTTCGGCCGGCGGCATCCGCAGCGGCCGGCTCCCCGACCATGCTGGCGTGACCACCCGACGCATGATGATCATCACCGTGCCCCATATCCTGATGATGTGCGGGCTCCGTCTCGTGATGATGTCCGTCGCTGTGCGAACCACCCGCCATGACACCGAGCGGGAGCAATGCGGCAGCGCCTATGACTAAAATTAATTTCTTCATCTCTTTCACTCCTACCTGTTTTCTTTGTTTCGCTGTGCCATCAGAACCAGGCACGGACACCGGCGACGAATTGCACGTCATCGGTGTCTTCACCCTCATCGCGTGCGAAATCAGCCGTGTTGCCGTACTTCTTCACCCAGTTCACACCGATGTAAGGCGCGAACTCGCGGCGTATCTCGTAGCGCAGGCGCAACCCCAGCTCCGTATCGGACAGGCCAGAGCCCGTGCCGGTCGCTTCGTCATTCTTGGTATGCAGGTTGACCTTGAACTCGGGTGACAACACCCAGCGTTGGGTGAACATCCACTCATATTCCGCTTCCAGCCGCGCACCGACCTGTCCGCTCTCGCCGATGAACGCGGCCGCGTCGACCTCGAACCAGTAGGGTGCGAGCCCTTCAAAGCCAATCGCCAACCAGTCGCGGTCCGGCTTGGGTCGGATGTCATGTCGCCAGCCGACCTGAAGATCCCAGTAAGGTGCGATGGCCCGGCTATACAGGGCCTGCACTTCGGCCTCTTCGGTACTCCCGTCGACGTACTCAACGTCGGCCTTCAGCCACAGCTTGTTCAGGTCCTGTCCGATCCATGCCTGGGCCTCGAGCACACGGGGGTCCGGACCATCGGTGGACCGGACCTCGAGCTGATTGATCATGACTTTGGCAAGGATCGGGTCGTCCTTGCTTGCGGCCTGCGTAGTGTTCGACAACAGCATCAGCGCAGCCATCCCACAAAGTGTCTTCTTCATTCTTGGTACTCCTTAACTGACCACGACTTTGCGGAACATGCCAGGCATGTGATAGAGCAGATGGCAGTGATACGCCCAACCGCCCGGCACGTCGGGCGTCACCAGGTAACTGAGCATGGCACCGGGCTGCACGATCGCGGTGTGCTTGCGCGGTATCTTCCCAGGCTCCCCTGTCTCCACGTCGCTCCACATGCCGTGCAGATGGATCGGGTGATTCATCATCGTGTCGTTGATCAGGTTGATACGCACGCGCTCGCCGAGCTTCAGCTGCAGAGGCTCTGCATCGGCGAACTTGATCCCGTTCATCGACCACATGTAGCGGCTCATGTTGCCGGTCAGGTGCAGGTTGATCTCGCGTTCGGGTTCGCGTGCTCACCTATGCCGACCTGTTCCGGCTCGGCAACACCGATGATCCGCGCCGGCCGTTGTTGCGCAGGCCGATGCCCGGGTCATCGAGCTGGTACCGCGCCGCATCGGCAAGCATGTCGACCTGTGGTCCCATGTGTACCTCGTCATGGGTCACGGGTTTGGCGCTGCCGTACCCGGCTGGCCCGGAGCCCATCGGCATCCTGGATGCCATCGCCATGCCGCCCATGTCGTGCTGGCTGTGATCCATGCCCGACATCATTGCGGCGCCACACTTCATCGCACCCCTCGCAGGTTGTTTGTCACCCTTGGCCGACATGTCGTGCTGGCTGTGGTCCATGGCACCCATGTCGTGCATGCTGTGGTCCATTGCCATGCCCATGTCGCCATGGGTCAGGATAGGTGCGGGGTCCATGCCCGGCACCTCCGCAACCACCGACACGTCTGGTGTCAGCGTGCCCCGCGCGTACCCCGAACGGTCGATGGCCTGGGCGAAAACCGTGTAGGCACGATCGTCATGCGGCTCGACAAGCACGTCGTAGGTCTCGGCGACACCCATACGAAACTCGTCGACGGTGACCGGCTCGATGTATTGGCCGTCGGCGGCGACCACGGTCATCTTCAGGCCCGGGATACGCACATCGAAGAAGGTCATTGCGGCGGCATTGACGAACCGGAGCTTGACGCGTTCGCCACGCTTGAACAGCCCCAGCCAACCGTCGGCGGGTGTCACGCCATTCATCAGGAAGGTGTAGGTGTAGCCGGTGACATCCGAGATATCACGGTCCGACATGCGCATGTCGTTCCACATCCCGCGGTCAGCCCAGAAGCCGCTCCAGCCCTTCTCCTCGAGCTCGGCAACGGCCTCACCGACAGTACGCTCGCGGAAGTTGTAGTAGTGCGAGAGCTTCTTCAGCTTGGCGTAGATGGCGTGGGGGTCTTCGTCAGACCAATCCGATAGCACGACGACGTGCTCACGGTCATACGAGAAAGGCTCCGGCTCTTTCGGATCAATGATGATCGCGCCGTAGGCACCCGTCTGCTCCTGAAACCCGGAATGGCTGTGGTACCAGTAGGTGCCATTCTGGATGACCGGGAAGCGGTAGGTGAAGGTCTCACCCGGCCTGATCCCCTTGAAGCCGTCGCTGATGTTGGGCACGCCGTCCTGCGAGCTCGGCAGGATGATCCCATGCCAGTGGATCGAGGTGTCCTCGGCAAGGTTGTTGGTCACGTTCAGCGTGATCGTATCGCCCTCTTTCCAGCGCAATACGGGCGCCGGCACCGAGCCGTTGATCGCGGTGGCAAAGCGATCCTTGCCGGTGAAATTGACCGCTGTCGGACTGTAGGTGAGATCGAACCGCGTGCCCAAGAGCACCTGGGGCCCCATCCGGGCCCGCAGCACGTCGGCGTGGCTGAGACGTGGGCTCATGCCCATACCCAGCATCGCCCCACCGGCAGCAATGCCCTGGACAAAGCGACGACGGGACAACGAAAAGTTGCCTCGCGGAGGCAAAAGAATCTTCGACATGTATCTTACTTCCTTCTTGCTGCGCGCGATGGCAATGCACCGGCACGCGGGACTACGCTGCCCGCAAAATGGGCAGCCATTCGGTCAGCGAGAGGAAATCAGACTTGTGGCGGTCGAAAAGGCGGCGTGAGTCGTCCAGCGAGCGGCCGGTCGAAACTCAGTACGATTGCACTGACTGCATAACGCTCGAATTCGAGCGCGGTAGCGGATTGGAAGGCGGCCGCCGTGCCCGCACAGTGGCCCATTGAACACTGCGAACCTAGACAGCAGCCCTTGTCGCAACTGTCGCAGCTTGAAGTCAACGGCGCCTCGCCTGCAGCTTGGTCCGAGCTTCGGTGGGAAGCGTGATGATCACTGTGCGCCATGCTGGCGGGCAACACGGACTGATCAGCGTCAGGGGTGCAGGTATGCGGACCGGCCATGGCGCCGCCGACTGGCCCGATAGCGACCAGTAGCACCAACGCGAAAATCAACAGCCTGTGTACCCGAGATGACATGTCGACAATATAGCAGTAACTGCTTCCCATTTAGCAATATGGGGTCAGGAAACGAGATCGAAGTTCCCACTCAACGCTAAACCTGCCCGATCCAGCTGTTGGAGAATCCCCGGTTTGGCTTGATAAAACAACGACTACCGACACCAATATTCCGACTAGTCAGAAGGAGTCCAAAGTATTGCGAACAAAGCTATCCCGCATGCAATACATGTATACCGCACAGGCGATTCAGTCGCAAGGCTCGATTATTTTCGATCTAAACAGTTTAGGCGGTCACTCAAAGTTTTGGCTTCTATTGGCCTGAGCGGGGCAATACGAACCCGCGACCCCCTCAAGCACATTGACACTCGATGCAACCGATGGCGCGATCCAGCGGCGTCATCCACCTGGGACCTATCGATTGCTGTTCTAGGCCATCGTCTGCAAGCAATTGCGCTTGGGTCGGCGCGCCAGCCGGATTGGCTAAGGGGCGCTGCCCCTCGCGGAGGCAAGGGACTCCCCAACCTTCCGCACTCGCTGCACTCGCTTGTGCAGGCCGGGTGATCCCCCTCCCCTTGCCTTTGCTACCCCCGCGCTTCGCCAGCGGGTCAGGAGCGCGCGCGCTCAATCATTCATTCTTTGGAGGTAGCAAACCATGGCCCAACGATCCGCACCCCGTCGCGATCTGTACGAAGACGTCACCAGCAAGATTCTCGCGGCACTGGAATCGGGCACCGCGCCCTGGTCGTGTCCGTGGGATCGCAGCGGCGAAATCACCCTGCCGATCAACGAGAGCACCGGCACGTTCTATCAGGGGATCAACATCCCGATGCTGTGGATGGCGCAGCACGAGCGCGGATTCTGCTCAGCGCGTTGGATGACCTATCGGCAAGCGAGCGACAAAGGTGGCCAGGTACGCAAGGGCGAGAAAGGCACCGCGATCATTTTCTACAAGACGCTGGAGCGCGACAGTGGGCGCGTCGATGCCGACACCGGCGAGGCCCTGGTCGACCAGATCCCGATGCTGCGCTCGTTCACCGTGTTCAACCTGGATCAGATCGACGGGATAGACGCTCCCCTGCTGCCCGCGGTCGGTAGCGGGTTTGATCCCATTGCGATCGGTGAGGCAGTCATGCAGGCCTCCGGCGTCGCGGTTCAGCATGGCGGGACGCGCGCCTATTACCTCCCCGGCGCGGACACGATCACCCTGCCCGACCGGGTGCGCTTCGCGCAGGCCGAGGACTACTACGCGACCGCGCTGCATGAACTCTGCCATGCGACCAAACACCCGACGCGCTGCGACCGGAAACGCTACGTGCACGAGAACAGCAAGGTGTCGTGTGCCTTCGAGGAGCTGGTCGCGGAAATGGGCGCGGCGTTTCTGATGGCAGCACTCGGCATCTCGGGGGACGTACGCGACCACGCCGATTACCTCGATTCGTGGTTGACGCTGTTGCGCCAGGACAAGCGGGCGATTTTCAAAGCCGCCGCGCAGGCGCAGAAAGCGGCCAACTGGGCGCTGGACGCGCACGCGGCCGTCACCACGCAGCCCGCTGAACATCGCGCCTGATTGTTCAAACGACGCCCGGCCACTCGGCCGGGCGTTTTCATGGGCAACGCACGATGACAGAGACTACACGCTATTACCGATTCACCGATCTGCGCCCGGATCAGCAGCAACAGGCACGGGACCGTTTTTCCGGGTATCGCCTCGAGGCTTACCGGTATGAACTCGATCGCTGTGGGCATGTGCTGTGCCGAAGGCCGGAAGCGGACTTCCGTGACCGGACGCAGTAAACGACCGCCAGGGCGCCGCACACCGGGTTCGACCCGATGACGGCGCCGTTTGCTCGAAAAGTGCGCAGGCAAGAGACGCTTTCCCCGGAGAAACGGCCAGTCACGGCGTGTGTCGATTTGGTGTATATTTTGCGCATCGGGGAATACTTCTCTACGAGAGGACCATACGATGAGCATGCGGATGAATATCGTTCTGTCGGACGAACTGAGCAAAAAGCTCGACATGATCGCCGCGCAGCAGGAATCCAATAAGAGCGAAGTCCTGCGCAAGGCATTACAGCTTTACCTCGCTGCCCGAGAGGGCACGCAGAGCGGGCTGAAACTTGGGCTGGTTGATCCGGAGAGCAAAGAGATCCGGACCGAGATCGTAGGGTTGTGATGGATCGGATCGACCTTAACAATCCACCTGCCAACCATCGTGTCGACCTATCCCTTTCCCCGGAAGAAACACCGGGCGAACGGCGGCTGCGCCTTTGGAAGGATGGCACGGTGTTTTACACTGCATGGTTGGCATGCGTGCTGATTGTCGGCTACGCGGCATGGACCGCCGTTGGCGCACCCGACATCGATGCAGATACAAAACGATGGGCCATGTCGATCGTCTCGGCCGCTGCTGGCGGCCTCCTCGGTTTCCTTGTGCGAAAGTGACGACTTCCGCTGCTCCCCGGCGTGCAGTACCCGTCCATCTGTCCGTCGAATGGCGCTTGGTTCATTCATCGACCTGAGGTCGACAGCCCAAGTAGGCAGTTGTAATCCCGATGGTCCCTACGCCTATTCAGATGCCTGATGAACCCGGTCGGCGTGGCCGAAGCAGTGACCTCGCAAAGCCTGGTGTCGTTTGCCGAAGCCGCAGCGCGCCACGTTAAGCTGGCTTCAGTACAGCGCCCCAGTTTTAAAACGTCCAGTCGACGGGGGACGAACCACAGCTAACACCACCGGCTACCGCCTGGCCGCTGGTGTGCTCGCATTCTTAATCAAACACCTGTTTGCGTGTCGCCTCGTCCAATAACGGACGCTCCAACAACCCCTCCAGTTGCTCCAACGAATAGAAAGTAAGCACTAACTCGCCTTTATTGCGGTCGAGGTTATCGAAACGCACGCGCGTGCCGGTCGCGTCCGACAGCACGCGCTCCAGATGCCCGATGTTGGGGTCATGCGCCAGGCTCGCCTTGGCTTGCGCGCCGCGCAGGTAATGTTCCAGGCGGCGTGCTGACCAGGCCTCGTTCACCATCCGTTCTGCGAGGCGTGCCTGCTCGGACATCGCGAGGACATTGAGGCGGCGCGCTTTCGTGTACGCCAGGCGACCGGCGGCCACCAGATCCTGCACGCCTGGGGCCAGGTCCAGCAGGTTCAGATAGTGCTTGAGGCGCGCGGGGGTCATGCCCAGTTTCTCCGCGGTCTGCCGCAGCGCACCGCGCACTGCCCTACCCCCTTCGGCGGCATATGCGGCGGCGTACGCCTTCGCCTGTGTGATCGGGTCGCTTGGCAGTGCGCGACGGTACCGGGCCTCCACGTAGGCCCTTGCCTCGGCATCCGATACACGCTCGTGGACGATGGCCGGCACCTGATGGATTTCGGCCTCTTGGGCGATAGCCCAGATCCGTTCGCCATCGAGCAGCTCATAAGACGGAAAGGCCGTGAGGGCCTGACGCGACCGCCGAACGGTGACAGGCGCAAAAATGCCAGTCCTGCGCGCCTCGTCGACTTCGTCCGGCGCCGGACGTGGCCTGTCGCGGACGGGC
>Ga0116152_10003482_pt1 | contig 12630 bp, 14 predicted proteins | sample AD_UKC119_MetaG_FD_89894 | JGI IMG/M metagenome (GOLD analysis project Ga0116152, IMG submission 89894) | Active sludge microbial communities of municipal wastewater-treating anaerobic digesters from Hong Kong - AD_UKC119_MetaG | ecosystem: Engineered > Bioreactor > Anaerobic > Digestate...
CCATCTGTTCGCGCAGGGTTCGCAGGAACGTGTTCATGCGGAATTTGCCTCCGCCTGGTCGGTGAGGCGGGTGAACGCGCCTTCGAGCGTTCCGTCCTCGGACTTCCTGGCGAGCCCTTCCGGTGTCTCGTCGGCGACGATCATGCCACGATCCACGACGATGGCGCGGGTGCACATGGCGGGCACTTCGGTCAGCGTATGGGTGGAAATGAGGATCGCCTTGGTCGGCGCCATGCGGGCGATAAGGGCGCGGACGGCACGCTTCTGATTGGGGTCGAGGCCGTCCGTCGGTTCGTCCAGCAACAGGACGGGCGGATCGTGCAGGATTGCGCCGGCAAGCCCGACGCGGCGCCGATACCCCTTGGAAAGAGACCCGATCCGCTGGCCAGCGACCGTCGTGATGCGGGCGTCGGCAATTGCCCGCTCGACAGCATCCTTCCGCTTTGCCCGCTCGATGCGGCGGGCCGCGGCGATGAAATCGAGGAATTCCGGCGGAGTCATGTCTTCATAGAGCGGCGCGCCTTCGGGCAGGTAGCCAAGGGCAGCCTGTGCGGCGCGGCGATCCGTCACGATCGACTTGCCGTCGATCAGTGCATCGCCGCTGTCGGGTTCCAGAACGCCGGCGATCATCCGCATCGTGGTGGATTTGCCCGCACCGTTGGGACCGAGAAAGCCAAGCACCGTGCCTTTTTCGAGAGTGAACGACACGCCCTGCACGGCACGCTTGGCGCCAAAGGATTTTTCCAGATTGCGAATGTCGAGCATTCTCTGGGTCTGACGCCTCTATCCGGGGAAGTTCAGACTGATACCGTCCTTCGCGCGGTCTGGCCAGTCGCAGGCGGCGTCTGCGCGCAGCGTGTCAGGCGGCGAAGCGCCGAACTTCCTCAAGTACCGCCTCGGCTGCAACGGCAACGATCCTGGCGCCGTCGTCGGCATTCGATTGAGTCGGATCGGAACCGATGCGGCCATCCGGAAAATCCCTCCGGTAGCTCACGGCATCGCTGATCGTGCCGGTCGGCGCGATCTTGGGGCTCATCTGCACCTCCGGCCGGGCGCGGTCCGGATAGGCATGATAGGTGACCGACACTTCGGAGGCCGTGGCATGGCTGCCATGACCCGTTGGATAGAGCTGGTTGCACAGGTTCATCACCGAGACGAAATCCCACCAGTTCCGGCGCTTCAGGCTGAGCCCCGGCCGGTTGTCGGCGCCGCGCGGGTCGAAGCTGCGGTGGGCGTGGATTTCCGCGAACGCGGCATCGATCGTGGCAACATTCCCGCCATGGCCGTTCAGCCAGTAGATTCGCTCGAAGCCGTGCCGCATCAGGCTTTCCGTCCAGTCCGCCATGGCAGCGATCATCGTTGAAGGGCGCAGCGTAATCGTGCCCGGAAAGCCGAGATGGTGCTGGGCGCAGCCGACCGCAAAAGTCGGGCCCACGAGCATCTCGTCGGGCGCGAGACGCTCGGCTTGATGAGCGATCACCTCCGGGCAGATGGCATCGGTGCCGATAAAGCCGTTGGGGCCATGCTGCTCCATCGATCCGATCGGGATGACGATGGTACGGGACTTCTTCAGCCAGGCTTCGATGTCCGGCCATGTGGATACGGGAAGCAGCATCGGATTCAGTCCCTCCGGGGGTTCAGGCGTCGCGTGATGTGGCCCATCTTGCGGCCGGGCCGCGCTTCGCGCTTGCCATAAAGCGTCAGCACGTCGCCGGGTTCAAGATGGTCCGGCTCGACGAGGCCCGCCTCGCCGATCAGGTTGACCATCTCGGCATCGAACAGGCGGCGCGTGTCACCCAGCGGCCAGCCACAGATGGCGCGGATATGTTGCTCGAACTGGCCGGTCTGGCAGGCTTCCGGCGTCCAGTGCCCGGAATTGTGGACCCGCGGGGCGAATTCATTCGCGAGCAGCGTGCCATCAGGCAGAACGAAAAACTCCAGTGCCAGGACACCGACATGTCCCAGCGCATCGACCAGCATGATCGCCTGCTCACGGGCATCGTGTTCAACATCCCGCGGCAGACCGGACGGCACGGTCGATGTTGAGAGGATGCCGTCCAGGTGGACATTGTGTGGCGGCGCCCAGGTCTTTGTCTCGCCGCGGCTGGAACGTGCTACGAGGACGGAGATTTCCCGCTCGAACGGAACGGCTGCCTCAAGCACGCAGGGCACTTGGCTGACCTGCCGCCAGGCGCCGGCAATGTCCTGCGCCGTCCTGATCCATGCCTGGCCCTTTCCGTCATAGCCTTCACGCCGGGTCTTCAGGAGGGCCGGAGCACCAAGTTCGGCGAACGCCGGGCCGATATCCGCTTCCGCATCGATGAGGCGGTATTCGGCGGTCGCGATGCCGATCGCGTTGAGAAAGGCCTTCTCCTCGGCCCTGTCCTGCGACATGGAGAGGGATCGCGGTCCCGGATGCAGTGGCGTGCCGGTGGACTCTATGATCGCCGCGGCCGAAACCGGGATATTCTCGAATTCGAGGGTCACAACATCGCAGGCCCGGGCGAATTCAGCCAGAAGGGCGGCGTCGGTGTAGGTCCCCTTCCAGTGTTGGCGGCAGACGCGGGCGGCGGGCGCGTCTTCTTCGGGGCAATAGATGTCGACATCGAAGCCCAACCTCTGTGCCGCGCCGGCCAGCATGCGGCCGAGCTGTCCGCCGCCCAGAATCCCGATCACGCTGCCGGGGGCGACGAGGGTCATCCTTCGGGTGCCTCTCCGACGCTGTCGGTCTGCGCCTTGCGGAACGCGTCGAGCTTCTCGGCAACGGCCCCGTCTTCCAGCGCCACGATGGACGCCGCCAGTATGCCGGCATTGATCGCCCCGGCCTCGCCGATAGCAAGCGTGCCGACCGGCACGCCGCGCGGCATCTGGACGATCGAAAGCAGGCTGTCGAGGCCGGACAGGGCCTTTGACTGGACCGGGACACCCAGCACGGGCAGCGGCGTCATCGAGGCCGCCATGCCGGGCAAATGCGCGGCCCCGCCGGCCCCGGCGATGATCACTTTCAGGCCGCGTCCCTTCGCCGATTTCGCGTATGAAACAAGGCGGTCCGGCGTCCGGTGGGCGGACACGATGCGGGCCTCATAGGGGACGCCGAGTTCCGCGAGCTTCCGGGCAGCCTCCTTCATGACAGGCCAGTCGGACTGGCTGCCCATGATGATGCCGACTTTCGGGGATTCGCTTGTACCCATGGCGTCCTCGCAGCGGGAAAGCGCGCACCATATGCAGGCGGCCTGCTCCGTCAACTGCCCCCTGACGGGCGAACATGCTCCACAACGGCTGCATTCGTGCCTACTGTAGCCGTCATGGCAGATGATGTGTTCTCCCCGCGGCCTGACCGCCGCCGCGCCCTGATCGACATCCTCGGGGTCGATCTCAGCGCGATGGACCGCCACGCACGCGCCGCGATCGAAGCGCTATGTGATGAAGTCATTGCACTTCGCGAGGAACTGTCCACCCTGCGCGCCGCTTTGTCGGAGGCCGAATTGCTGGCCGACAACGATGCGCTCTGCCCCCTGTTCAACCGGCGGGCCTTCGAGCGCGAAGTGCGCCGCGAGATCGCGCTGGCCGCACGTTTCCGTACGCCGCTCAGCCTGATCTTTGTCGATCTGGACCATTTCAAGCCGGTCAACGACCTGTTCGGGCATGCGACCGGCGATGCGGTCCTGATCAAGGTATCGGAAATCCTGCGCAGCATTACCCGCGAAACCGACATTGTCGGCCGCCTTGGCGGCGACGAGTTCGGCATCGTGCTGTCGCAGGCGACCCTGTCGGATTCGGAGAACAAGGCCGCCCAGGTGACCGAGCGGATCGATTCGCTCGTGATCCGGTCGCCCGACGATCCGGAAGGGCGGGAACTGCACATCGGCGCGTCCTGCGGCGTCGTTTCCTGGCATCCCGGCGAGGACGCGGATCACCTTATTCTAAGGGCCGATCAGGCCATGTTTGCCCGAAAAGCGCACAGGAAGACAGGCCGGTCTGCCCAAGGCTGATGCAGCGGCTTCCTGTCCCATGATTCATTTGGATCGCTGGTGACGCGCGGCACCGATTATGCTTAGCTGTGACAGTTAAGACACAAGAACTTAACAGCAGAAGGAGACTGACATGTCGCTACAGGGCCGGATCAGTGAGCTCGCCAACAAGCACCGCCAACTGGACCAGATCATTGCCGAAGAGGAAAAACGCCCCGCTGCCGACGCACTCCGCCTCAAGGATCTCAAGCGACAGAAACTCAAGATTAAAGAAGAGCTGCGATGGCTCGAAGCCAGCTGACGGCAATCCGGACTTTCGGTCTCTTCGCCGCCAACCGATGAAGCAGGCGAAGGGACCGTTTCCATGCGGGACATATTCGATCAGGACAAGTCGCTGAGCCTTGGCGTCGTGCGCCAGGCCGGGATGGTGTTCAGCCTGCTGCTTGCCGCCATGGCCGTGCTGGCCCTGCTGCGGGGGCTTGGCCGCGTATTCACCGGGCATGTCCTTGGCGGACTGGTCGAAACGCTCGGCGCCTTCGTAGGCCTTGGATTCCTTTTCCTGGTCGTGCGGCTGCTGACGGAACTGCTGGCCGCACACCACCGGCTGAATGATCGCCTGACCGTGCTGGGCGACGACCTGCGCGCCCGCCGCGAAACCCAAAAGGACGACTGAGCCGATGCCGACCCCCGTCACGGCGATTCTCGGATTGGGCCGGGAAGTCGGCGATGCCGTTGCCCGCCGGTTCGACGAGCTCGGCCATAATGTTCTGGCTGCTGACGACAGCGCCGAACGGCTCGACACGGCGCGCGGCGCCATGCCGGAAGATGTCCTCCTCCATCACGGCGACCTGCATACGCGGCTCGGCCTCCGCAATGCGCTGGCTGCGGCCGTCGAAGGGTTCGGCCGGATCGACAATCTTGTCATCATCCCATCGATCGAAGATCCCGACACATTGCAGGATTTCGCGCAGGAACGCTTCGACAAGGCACTGGCGAAGACCGTGCGTGGCGCCGCGCAGGCGCTCAAGGTGTTTGCCGAGCGCATCGGAGACCAGGACGACCTTCCCGGAGCCGGCGTCGAGCGCCAGCGCCAGAAGGGCACCGCCACCTTTGTCCTGCCCTATTCAGCCCTCGCCACCATGCCGGGCCGGTTCACCGAATCGGTGACCCAGTCCGCTGTTCTCGGCGTTGTTCGCGCCGCATCGCTGGAACTGGCCGAGGCCGGCATCCGGGTGAACGCCATCGTCGCCATCCGTCCGCGCGAGGAAAAGATGGAGACCTGGACCGCGAAGCGCACGCCGCTCGGCCGGGCGGCCCTGGCTGACGAGATCGCCGATGCAGCCGCCTTCCTCGCCTCCGCCGAGGCGGCCATCATCACCGGAACCGTCCTGCGCCTCGATGGCGGCCGCGCGGGCCTTGCCGGCGTGCTCGACGTCTAGGCCTGGGCCAGGTCCGAGACGCCGCCGTCTTCCAGCTTCGCTTCCCAGACCGACACCGTATCGAGCGTCCAGTCCGGGCTGAGAATGCCGGACACCTTGCGGTATTCGGCCGTTGCGGCGTCCGGCGTGAAGGTCACGACCGTGTAGCCGTGACCGAACGGATCGTGCCAGTCGACATCCGCATTGGCGGCGGCCATCTGCGCGCCGAGGTCCGGAATATCCTTCACGGCTGAGCCGGATCCCGGCGATGTGATCGACGTGCAGCCGAATTCGACCGCGCGCCGGATCCCGTCCTTGTCGTGCAGCGTATTTGCCCAGGCCGTATGCGTGTCGCCAGCCAGAACCACGAGCCGGGCACCGGTCTTTGCGGCTGAGGCATACAGACGCTCGCGCGCAGCAGGATAGCCGTCCCAGGCATCGAGATTGGCCGGCAGGCCGAGCGCGGAGAAGGCGATCATCTGCTGGACGAAGGCATTGTCCTGTGCGGCGATCTGCTCCGGCGTCAGCGTTTCCTGCAGTTTTGGCAGGACCGTCTTGGCCATCACGACCTGATTGGCGAGCACCTGCCAGGACTTGCCGGCCGTCACCGAGCGGCCGAGCTCGCCTTCGAGCCAGGCTTCCTGTTCGGGGCCCATCATGGTGCGCGAGGGGTCGGACGCTTCCGCCATGGTTGCCTGCGCTGCGGCCACCATCCCTTCAGGCGTGGTTTCACCGGTCAGCGCGTCGAACCAGCTGATGCTGGGCGAGCGTCCGGTGAGGCGGGTTTCCAGGGCGCAGATTGTGGCGACGTCGCCGAAATCGAAGCTGCGCCAGACAGCTGTCGTCACCTTGCCGGGTTCCGGCTCGCGCATCGGCAGCCATTCGAAATAGGCCTGCACCGCGGCCATCTTTCGATCCGACCAGAGGCCCTCGCCCTTGTCGGGATTGTGGTTTTCCGCGCCGGTCCGATAGGAGTCGTTGGCGCTTTCATGATCGTCCCAGGTGCAGATCCAGGGCGCCGCCGCATGGGCGGCCTGCAGGTTCGGATCGGTCTTGTACTGGGCGTGGCGGCGGCGGTAGTCGGACAGCGTGATACATTCCGTCGGCGGATCATGAGGCCGGCCGATCGCCTGCGCCACCTCACCGCCATATCCGTCGATGCCGTACTCGTAGATGTAGTCGCCAAGGTGCACGATGGCGTCGACATCGGCTTCCTGGGAGAGGGCCGCATAGGCGTTGAAGAATCCGAACTGCCAGTTCGAGCAGGAGATGACGACCAGCCGGACAGGCGCGTCGCCGGCGATCGCCGTGGTGCGCGTACGCCCGGTCGGGGAGGCAACCTCACCGGCGCCCGTCAGGGCCTTGAAGCGGTAGGTGTAAGTCGTTGCGGGCTGCAGGCCCGCCGCATCTGCCTTGACGCAGTAGTCGTGCGCCGCGTCGGCGCTCAGCATGCCTGATGTCACAACAGTGCCGGCACCATCCATCACCTCGTAGCGCACCGGGATCGCCCCGGCGCCCGATGTCGGGGTCACGCGCGTCCACAGGATCACCCGGTCTGCCAGCGGGTCGCCGGAGGCAACGCCATGCTGGAACGCCACTTCGCCATCATAGGCCGCTTCCTTGGCGGGCGCGGTCACGCAGGCAGCGAGGCCAAGGGTTCCGGTTGCGGCGGCGCCGAGCAGGCCGCGGCGTGTGACGCTGGTCATGGGATGTCCTCCAAGATGAAGCACCGGTCTAGGGCCGGTTGGAGACAGTAGCATGACGCCGGGCGTTGCTTTCGTCTATAAGCCGCCGCGATGAATATGATTTCCCTTACAGCGACCGCGGAAGACGCGGGCCTGCGGCTTGACGTCTTCCTGGCGGCGAAGGCGGAAGACCTGTCTCGTTCCCGGCTCAAGGCGCTGATTCTCGAGGGCGCCGTCACCGCGGACGGCGGGGTCGAAACCAATCCGAAGAAGCCCGTTGTGGCCGGCACGGAATATGTCGTGCGCCTGCCGGATCCCGTGCCTGCCGAACCGGAGCCGCAGGATATCCCGCTGGACATCCTGTTCGAGGACGAGCACCTGATCGTGGTCAACAAGCCGGCCGGCATGGCGGTTCACCCGGCCCCCGGCAGCGCAGACGGCACGCTGGTCAACGCGCTCCTGTTCCACTGCCGCGGCCAGCTTTCGGGTATCGGCGGGGTGGAACGTCCCGGCATCGTCCATCGCATCGACAAGCTGACCACCGGCGTCCTCGTCGCGGCCAAGACCGAGCCTGCACACCTCGGCCTGTCGGCCCTGTTCGGCAGCCACGATATCGAGCGGGCTTATCTGGCCGTTACCCGCGGCGCCCCGCGCCCGTCTTCCGGGACGGTGGACGAACATCTCGCCCGCTCGGCCGGTGACCGGAAGAAGATGGCGGTCGTCCGCAATCCGGAATCCGGCGCCGGCCGGCATGCGATCACCCACTACCGGACGCTCGAGACATTCGGCATTCGCGAGAAGGGCACGGGTTTTCCATCCGCGGCGCTGGTCGAATGCCGGCTGGAAACAGGCCGGACGCACCAGATCCGGGTGCACATGGCGCATATCGGCACGCCGCTGGTGGGAGACCCGGTCTATGGCCGCAGCCGTGGTGTCTCCTGCCTTGGCAGCGGGCCGGGGCACGATGCAGGCCTGAAGGCGGCGCGGGAATTTCCACGCCAGGCGCTGCACGCCGCGGTGCTGGGTTTCATCCACCCCGTAACGAAAGAGGCGCTCCGGTTCGAAGCGCCCCTTCCGGAAGACATGACGGCGCTCGTCGCCGCCCTGCGACAGTTGCCGACGACGGCCTAGTGCTGGCCGCTGCCGGGCGCAGCGTCGGCCTCGGACGTGACCAGCGGCTCGAAGCTCAGCTTCTTCGCCGTCAGCGTCACCTCACCGATCTTCTTGGAGTCGGCGGCGATCTTGATCGGCACGGTGGCGCCATTGTCGAGCGGGGCGAGCCACATGCGCAGCGGCCCGTCGATGCTGGTCAGATTGTCATTGTCGACTTCATCGCGGTCATAGCCGGCGATCCGGTCCATGGTCACGTGACACTCGATGGCCTCGCCGGACCAGACTGGCGTCGAAACCTGCTTGGTGCCGGCATTGCTGAGGTAGAGATAGGTCAGCTGGCGGCCATCGAAGATGCGGATCGGGCCGCCGCAGGGATCCTCGTCCGGCGCGCGGGGTTCCAGCGCAAACGTGATCAGGGCGGTGATCGGGTCGTTCGTCTTCAGCACCTGATCCGTGGTCGCGGCCGGGTCGCCAAGATTCCCGAAGCGCGGTGTCGCGGTCATGGAGAAGTCATGGTCGCTGATCGCCATTTCGACGCGGCGGTTCTTCTTGCCGTCCTTATTCTGCGAGACGTATTCGCGGGTCTTCAGCTCGCGGCCGTGCGTTTCGCCCTGGGCATGGATGTGCATGTCGTAGTTCACGAACCAGTCGGCGATACCGGTGACTTTGACACGGGAATCGATGGTGTACGTGTCGGGGTGCAGCTCCGTCGTGAACGTCGCCCGGCCGGTCGCCGGGATGAACAGGACCCAGGCCTTGGCCTGCAGTTCGTAGACCATGCGCGTGGGCGCCCCCGCCTTCACATTGGTGAGGAGGGCGCCGGACGCTGCGCGCGCAGCCGGGGCCTTGTCGGCCGTGGCGAGGCCGGCAAATGCCAGCGCCGCGGCGGAAGCGATAAGGAAAGCGCGTTTCATCTCAGACCTGTTCCTTGCCGGCCGCCGGGCCGGCTCTGTCGATGTGCACAATATAGGCACGGCACGCCAACGGTGCCTGAACACAGGTGCCGTTTTGCTGCCCCAATCGGGCGGATTTGCGGTCAAACCTTGTGACAAGCAGTTACAAGCCTCCGCAACTGAGGAATCGGCCGCGTCCGGAGTTGACAGGAAGCCCCCCGCCGTTCTAACAGCGCGCCTTCGAGATAAGACCCCTCAAATTGGAGCGAGACCATGTCCCGCGAGTGCGAACTTACCGGCACCAAGCCCATGGTCGGCCACCGTGTCAGCCATTCCCAGATCAAGACCAAGCGGATTTTCCGTCCGAATCTGGTGCGCGTGACGCTGCATTCGGAAGCGCTGAACCAGAACTTCCCGATGCGCATTACCGCTTCGGCGCTGCGTTCGGTCGACAAGCTGGGCGGCCTCGACGCGTTCCTGGCCAAGGCGAAGGATGAGACGCTGTCGTCGAAGGCGCTGAAGATCAAGCGCGACATCGCCAAGAAGGCGGTTGCCTGAACAATCTGATTCTGTAATGGAATCTGCAGAGCGCGCCTGACCGGCGCGCTTTTCTTTTGCGCGGCGCCCGAAGGCGTGGCAGGAACGGGCGAAATTCCGGGGAGCCCTGCCGATGCGCCTGATCCTGCCTGCCATCACCCTGTTCCTGGCCGCCTGTGCGTCCGGACAGCCCCCGGAACCTGCAGCAATTTCTGCAGGTGAGCCCGCCACAGTCTTCACCGGCGGCACGATCTACACCGGCAATCCGGACCAGCCGGTCGCCGGAGCGGTGTGGGTCGACGGAACGGGCCGCATTATGAGGGTCGAACCGCCCGGAGCCGTGATTTCGGGTGATCCTGATGCGTCCGGCGGTGATCGTGATGCCCATGACGGTGATCCTGGCGTGACTGTCATCGACCTCCACGGTGCGGTCATGTTCCCCGGCTTCACCGACGCCCATGCGCACCTGCTCGGCATCGGCCAGCGGGAGCTGACACTCAATCTCGAAGGCACCGCCTCCGTCGCCGACCTCGTCACCCGGATCGCAGCCGAAGTGCCGGGCAAGGCGCCGGGCGCGCTGATCTATGGACGCGGCTGGATCGAGACGGGCTGGCCGGAAGGCCGCATGCCGATGGCGGCCGACCTCGATGCGGTGGCACCGGTCAATCCCGTGATCCTGGTCCGGGCTGACGGCCATGCGCTGGTCGCCAACTCGGCTGCCCTGGCCGCCGCTGGCGTCACCGACACGACGGCAGATCCCGACGGCGGCCGGATCGAGCGCGGCGCCGACGGTCATGCGACCGGCATGCTGATCGACAATGCGATGTCGCTGGTTGCGCCCCTGATGGAGACACCGGATGCCGCCGCGAAGGCGCACGCGCTGGAGACCGGGGCGGCCGTCTACGTCTCGCGCGGCTGGACCGGCGTGCACAATATGAGCGTTGGCCCGGACGAGGCGCCGATCATGGCGGCGCTGGCCGGGGAAGGGAAACTGCCCTTGCGCCTGTGGAACGCCTTCGAGCCGGACGGCTTCGACCTTGCGGCGAAGCATGAGTATGAGACGCCGACGATCACCAACCGGGCGATCAAGCTCTACATGGACGGCGCGCTCGGCTCTCGCGGCGCGCAGCTCATCGAGCCTTATTCCGACCGTCCGGAGACCTCCGGCCTGTCGCTGATCACGGATGAGGATCTTGCGGACTATATGCGCCGGGCCGACGCGGCCGGAATACAGATCGCGATCCACGCCATCGGCGATCTCGCCAACCGGCGCATCCTCGACGTCTATGAGGCGGGCGGTTACGGCAAGAACAAGCGGTGGCGGATCGAACACGCGCAGATCATCGCACCGTCCGACATTCCGCGCGTCGGCGCACTTGGCCTGATCGCCTCGATGCAGCCGAGCCATGCCATCGGCGACCTGCACTTCGCGCCGGCGCGGCTCGGCCTTGACCGGCTGGCCGGCGCCTATGCCTGGAAGAGCCTGCTCGACAGCGGCGCAGTGGTTGCCGGTGGCTCGGACGCACCGGTGGAAGTCGGCTCGCCGCTAATCGAGTTCTACGCGGCCGTTGCCCGCAAGGACCTCAAGGGCTTTTCCGGCGAGGGCTGGCATCCCGAGCAGGCCCTGTCGCGTGACGAAGCGCTCGCGCTGTTCACCTCGGCCGCCGCCTACGCCACCTTCCGCGAAAATGATCTCGGCACCATCGCGCCCGGCAAGCTTGCCGACTTTACGGTGTTCGACACCGACCTGATGACGGTGCCCGAGGCCGACATCCTGAAGGCGAAGGCCGTGATGACGGTTGTCGGCGGCAGCATCGTCTATGCGGCAGACTGAGCGCCATTTACCGGCGGATGCACTGATCTGACTGCAGAAGGGCGGGCGGGACGGCGCGCGGCGTTTACGAACACGTCCGGAAATCCCTGCAACCTCAGGGCGTTGTGTAAGCAAATGCTAGAGATTTCGCCTTAGACCTGTCCGGGCAAGACGGGGCGGCAGGGCCGATCCCGGTATGATCTCAGTTCGGGGTTCGGGTCATGAAACTTCTGTTCAAGATACCTTTCACGGCCGCCGTCTGCGCGGCGACGTTTGTGGGCCTGTCGTCTGCGCACGAATGGTATGTCTCCGGTCAGGCGACCTGGACACAGCCTGCAGACTCCAAGGCGAGCGGCGAGTTCACGTCCGACTGGTCGTCGGGCCAGGGCACGACCATTCCCTACGGCACGAATTTCCCGGCCGGCAGCCAGTTCGACTTCGAGACGACGCACAATGATGGCCTGGGCGGCGGCGTCGAGGTCGGCGCCCGCTTCGCCAACGGCCTGCGCGGCTCGCTGGAAGTCTCCTACACCAAGGCCGGCGTCGATGCGCACAGCAACATCCAGACCGCGGCCGGCTCTCTCGACGGCGAAGATGCCTCCATCCTCTACGGTCAGGCGACGCCGAGCGGATACACGGTCGGTTATGGGCTCCGGTCCGACGACCGGGATCTCGAGAGCACGTCCGCTTTCGCGAACGTCTATTACGATTTCAACCGCGGCGGCCGGATCGAGCCCTATGTCGGCGCCGGTATCGGTGCTTCGAAGGTCAAGGTCACCTACTATCCGGAAGCCTACCTGATGGGCACGGCCGATGAGACAAAACTGGCCTACCAGGGCAAGGCCGGCGTCACCTACCGCCTCACCAACAAGTGGGAAGTGTTCGGCGAATACACCTACCGCGCGACCGACGATGTGAAGATGGACCTGTACCTCGTCCCGGCGAGCGTCAGCATCGAAAACAAGCAGCATATGGTCGGACTCGGCATGCGTTACCGCTTCGGCGGCTGACCGCGCGCCTTCAGATTCAGCAGCATTTGTTCAGGGGGCAGGCCGCAGGTCTGCCCCTTTCGCATGTGCGCTGTTTCCGTTACGTCGCACTAGCCCGGGGGCGAAGGCGTGATAGAACGCCTATCTGATACACAGACCCTCCCGGAGCCCGAGAAGACCGCAATGACCGTAATGAGTGACAGCACCGAAC
>Ga0116152_10003483_pt1 | contig 12625 bp, 6 predicted proteins | sample AD_UKC119_MetaG_FD_89894 | JGI IMG/M metagenome (GOLD analysis project Ga0116152, IMG submission 89894) | Active sludge microbial communities of municipal wastewater-treating anaerobic digesters from Hong Kong - AD_UKC119_MetaG | ecosystem: Engineered > Bioreactor > Anaerobic > Digestate...
GACGTCGCGGAGGGCCTCAAAGCGCTTCCCCTTCACCGAGAACGTCTTAGAGAGGCCCTTTATCTCCAGCAGAGCGGTCATCCCAGGGAAGTTGGGCGGCGGAGTTATAGGCTTTTCTGTGGGGATCGTAAAAGCGGAGTGCATATAAAGTCCCATCAATTCCCATCAAGTCCACCATCTGCCTTTTGCGCGCCGATGGCTCGCCGGTCCATTTAAGGCCGCCTCTTCCTCTGATCGGAGTTCTACGAATTCGGACAATTTTTTAATTATCGTATTGTCAATATGGAAAAAGTTAAATCCATTCACAGTTTACACATATATCATCGCATGTGGGGGCAGGGTTGTGGATAATAGTCGTCCGAATAGGTTCGTTAAATTTGGATTCTGCTTCGCTCTTCTCCTCCTCCTGGCTTTGGCCCAGGACGAAGGGAGCGGAGCGGGTCCATCGGAGGGCGACCCCGCCCCCAATATGACCCTTCTGGTGCCGGGCGCCTCGGCGCTGCCTGGCGAGGCGGAGGCAAACACCGTGGGCCCCGTCTCCGGCGACGGCGTCGACTACGCCAGCATCCAGGAGGCGATCGATGCCTCAGAGCCCGGCGACGTCATCTACGTTCTGAGCGGCAACTACAGCGAGACCGTCGATGTGAACAAGTCAGGGATCGTCCTGAAGGGGGTGGACACCGGCGAAGGAAAGCCGATCGTCAGCGGCGACGGAGTCGGGAGCACCGTCACCCTCAGCGCCGACGGCTGCACCCTCGAAGGGTTCGTCGTCATGAACTCGGGCAACCCCCATGCCGGAATCGATGTGAGGTCGAACGGGAACGCCCTCATCGGAAACACGGTCAGAGGAAACCGGGGATACGGGATATTCGTATCAAACTCCACCAACAACTCCGTAGAGAGAAATAGCATCAGCGACAACGGCTTCGACGGCATCTTCCTCGACAACTCGCGGGCTAACGGGATCTCAGGGAGCACCATAAACGGCAACGGCATGAACGGCGTCCGGCTCCTCGACTCCTCCGAGAACATCATCTCCGGAAGCCTCATCGTCCACAACGGCTTCTACGGGACCCTGGTCGAGAGGTCCAACTATAACCGGATAACCGATAACACCATCCTCCACAACATCAAAGGCGGGATCCGGCTCGTGGACTCGACGGGCAACTTCATCGCGAGGAACAACTACGACGACATCTCCGCGGTGAACTCCGAAGGAAACACCTTCGCCGACAACAACGAGGTCGTAAAGTACGGCGATAAAGATACGGATCCCCCGGATGAACCCGACGGACCCAAGCCCGACTCGCGGACCATCAGAGTCCGGCCGGGCGAGAGCATCCAGAACGCCATCAACCAGTACGGCTCCAAATACATCATCGAGGTGGAGAGCGGGACCTACAATGAGAATGTGAACGTCAACGTCCCCGGGACCACCCTCCAGGGCATAAACACCGGAGGCGGAGCTCCAGTCATAAACGGAGGCGGGAGCGGAGATCCTCTCACCATCAGCGGCGGCGGCTCGACCGTCGATGGCTTCAAAGTCGAGAACTCCGGAAACCCTCACGCTGGGATCAGGGTCACCTCAAACGGGAACGTCATCTCCGACATGGTCGTCACCGGCAACAAGGGGTACGGGATCCACGTCACGGCCCGCGGCAACACCATCAGAAATTGTGTAGTCAAGGATAACGGAAACGGCAGCGGTTTCGATGCCGTCTTGCTTGACGGAGGCTCCAGCAGAAACACCATATCGGGCTGCGAGATCGTCGGAGGCGCTGGGACGGGCGATAACAACGGAGGCCACGGCATAAACCTGAGCGCTTCGGGCAGCAATATTATTTCAGATTGTTCCATAAACGGAGGTAACAGTTCCTGCTGTGGCGAGGGCGAGGGCGGTGGCCATGGCATATTCTTTGAATCCGGAAGCAACAACAATGAGATCGTAGAGAACAGCCAGATTTCGGGGGGGGGGGTTGGAGGCTGTGGTGGCGATGGCATCTCGATATCGTCCTCAAGCGGTAACAAGATCAGGAGAAATTCACAAATCGGTTCAGAGGAAGGCGGTGGTATTAGCCTCGATAGTTCTGACGGAAACGAGATCTCTGGCAACACGGAAGTTACTGAAGTTTCCCTCTATTATTCTAGCAAAAACGAGATCTCAGGCAACTCGGAGATTACTGGTGGCATCAACCTCTACGATTCTAGCGAAAACGAGGTCTCTGGCAACTCGGAGATTACTGGATATTATGGCATCTACCTCGATCATTCTAGCAAAAACGAGATCTCTGGCAACTCGGAGATTACTGGAATAGGTGGAGTCGGGATCGGCCTCTATGGTTCTAGCAATAACAGTATCGTGGAAAATAAAGGCATCACTGGAGCATCTGGCATATATCTCTTTTCCAACTTTTGGGGAGAAACTTCCAACAACAATGTGATCAAGGGCAATGCCATCGTCGGCAGCAGCTGCGGCATGAAGATCGAAGAGGGTTGCGACGGCAACAAAATATATCTCAACGAATTCGATAATTCTATCAACGCCGAATCATACTCTGAAGATAACCTCTGGAGTTCGCCGGAGAAGATCACTTACCAGTACAACGACATAGAATACAAGAATTATCTGGGCAACTACTGGCACGACTACAACGGAAGCGACAGAGGAGACGGGATCGGAGATACCCCGTACGTGATCAACGATACGTCAAATGAAACTGACCACTACCCCCTCATGGATCCCGGCATCATCGACACCGTCGGCCTCATCGACCCCCTCTTCGTCGAGAAGACCGCCTCGGTGAGCGAGGTCGAGCGGGGCGAGACGGTCACCTACACCATCAGGCTCTACAACAACGGCGACCTCCCGGCGACCGACATCGTCGTCGAGGACGTCTTCAATAGGCTGGTTGAGTTCACCTCCGTCTCTCCGGCCCCCGACCCCGACGGCCTCTGGCGCTTCGACGAGATCGGCCCCAATGAGTCGGAGACGATAACCCTCGAAGTGAGGGTGCCAAAGCAGGACCTGGAATACCGCCACGAGTCCAGGGTTCGGGGGATGGGCTTCGTCAACGTGGATGACGCCTACTCGACGGCTTTCGATTCTTATACCCTCAGAAACGAGGTCTTCGTCACCTACTTCAACCAGACCCTGGGAGGAAATGACAGCGCCAGCGACGTCGAGGACGTCTCGGTCCTCGGAGGGAGGGGAACGGAGCTCCGGACTAGGGAGCACGGGAGCGGCGTCTACGAGAGCGACGAAGCGGCATTGGTCCTCACCTCGAACAGGTCGATTAAGCTTGATAAAGAGGTCTCCGCGAGCTACGAGCCCACCACCCTGGGCCTTTATCGGAACCGGACGGTAAGCTTCTCTTCGAGGTGGACCGAGGAGTCTCTGGCGAAGAACTGGGCGACGGGAACCTCCATGAGCGAGTCCTATCGGTACGCCACATTCATCGACCGCGAGTCGAGGGTCGAGCTCGACAAGAACGAGTCGACGATGGAGGTGGAATCGGAGTTTGAAGGATCTGGCCATATCGGCGTCTATTCGGCATCGGGCCCCGACTCGTCGGGGAGGAGGTCGCCGGATCTCGAGATGCTCGAAGACTACACCGGAAGCTTCAGGGTATATGAGAAGGTCGACGAGTACGGTTCAGCCGTCACGTCGGAGAGGTCGGCCTCCGGCGAGGGGCTGGTCTCGGCAGACAGGAGGCTCGGCGAGAGCCAGAGGAGCAGCGAGTCCGGCTCCGGCTCCTACCAGGCCGAGGAGATGATCGCCACATCCACAAGCTACATCGCAAAGGACCTCTCCCTCGTCAGCGCCCCCACGAGCCTCAGGCTGACGGATAACTTCTCGGTCAACTCTTCATCGAGATGGAGCGAGGGGATCTGGTCGAGGGCAAAAGGAAGAAGCCTCATCGCCGAGAGCTACTCCGGCCTCGACCGGCTCGATAAAGAGACCGTCTCCATGGGGCTCAACGCCATGGAGACGGAGGCGAACTTCTCGGGGACGGCCAGCTACAAAACCATCCTCGTCGGCAATGTCGACGGCAAGGTGGATATCGACGACCGATACGAGGGCGATTACACCCTGGAGCGGCGGGTTCACATCCGGGGCGCCCCCAAGTACGACCGGCCCCACCTGACCATCATCAAGGAGGGAAGGCTGGCGTCAGACCCGAAGAGCTGCAACGTCTTTGCAAACTACAACATTTCTATTGAGAACGACGGCAATGAAGACCTGAGCCCCGTCTACGCGAAAGACCTCTTCCCGCCGGGGGCAGAGTTCATCAACTCGACGCTGAGGCCGACCCTGGGGTCGGGGTCCGCCTCCTGGACTCTGACACACCTGGCCGTCGGGGAGAGGCTGGATATCGGCATCGTGCTGAACGTCACCGATTGCTCCGGTGAGCTTTTGGTCAACCGGGTCGAGGCGACCGGCCTCTACGACGATCAGTCGGTCACAGCCGGCAACTCGTCGTCCTTCGAGGTCGGGTGGCTTTCATGCGACAGGCCCGAGAGCACCGTCACCGTGACCAAGACCGCCTACGTCAGCTCCACCAAACCGAACGAGATCTGGTACCTCCTGGAAGTCAAGAACAACGGTGCCGGTACGAAGGTGGCTAAGGTGGTCGACACCCTCCCGACGGGATTGGTCCTGAAGGAGTCGGAGCCTGAATTCTCGTCTTACGAGGACGATCAGGTCGTCTGGAACCTCATCGACCTGGGACCGAAGGAGACGAGGGTTATCGTCTACGAGGTCGAAGCTCTCTGGTCGGGGATGTTTGTGAACAGCGTCTCGGTATCCGTCCAGTCGGTGGCGGGCGAGATCGAGGCCTCGACGGGTACCTCCTCTTCGATCACCGTCGACGAGTTCGAGGGAGAGCTATCCGAGCCCGGCTGGACGGCCCCGGAGTGGGACTTCGACTATCTTGCAGCGCCGGACGTCTCGATCTGAGGAAAAACGATCCTGGGATGATCCTTATTGTTGAAACTAGAGGAGGCTTGTCGGGGATCCGGCTGGCACCCTGCGCCCCCGGCTCACATGAAGTCCGCAAGCCCCATCTGCTTCGACTTCTCGTTCTGGAAGAGGGAGTCGATGTCCATCTTGATCAGCTCGAGCCTCTGCCGGGTGTACTCGTCGACCCCGAACTCCTCGGCGACCTTCATCGAGACCTCCAGATACTTCCGGACCGACCCCTCGTGGACCGTCAGGATCACCCTCCCCCCGCACTTGGGGCAGACCTCGGAGAGGGGGGGCCTCCTGAACTTCGCTCCGCACTTGACGCACCGGACCTTCTGGCGGGAGAAGGCCCGGAGGTTTCCGATCAGGTCGGGGAGGAAGTGGGAGTTGATCACCCTCGTCGCCACGTCCCTCTCGTCGACGGCCCTGATCGATCGCGCCAGGGCGAGCTGGGCGTCCATCTTATCGATCATCGTCTCCAGGGTCTTGTAGGCGCTGTTCTTCGGCCCCGCGGCGATGTCGTCGGTGTCGTGGGTGAAAAAGAACCCCTGGTACTGGGCCTCGGTCCCCAGCCTCTTGGATACGAGGTCGATCATCCCCTCCACCTCCTTTGGCGATGCGCCCTTCAGGGTCGCCCGGTAGAACTCCAGTGGGTACTTCGCCGGGAGGTCCAGGTTGTGGGCCTCGCCGTCCACCTCCGCGGGGTCGAGCCGCGTGGTCATCACCAGAGGCGCGTCCATCTTCCCCCCCCTCTTCTCCGGCAGGTACGACATCGAGAAGTTGAGGAGGGAGTCGAGGAGGAGCATCACGCAGTCCTCGTCGCCGTCGCAGTTCCTCCTTTTCGCGGCGTGAAAGAAGGGGTGGCCGTACCCCGCCGACGCGGTGGTGTAGCCGATCAGCCGGCACAAGACCCCCGCAGACGTATGGGGGGCGAGGCCGACGAGGAGCGTGCCGATCAGGTCCTGGGGGGTCTCTGCGTTGTAGAAACTCTCCAGGCCGTAGAACTTCTCCAGCTCCTCGTCGACGAACTTCGCCACCTTCAGGAGGTACCCGCCGCCGTCAAAGGAGAGGATCACGTCCTGGACCAGAAGCTCGCAGACCTGATCGGGGCTCGTCAGAGCCTCGCCGTAAATGTCCTCAGAATAGCCCATCTCCCGGAGCCGCGAGACCTCGGTGTGGATCTCCCGGGGCCGGAAGTGGGTGAGGGGCAGGTCTGTCAGGTCGTACCTGACCGTCCCGTCCTTGAATATGAATACGCCGTGCTTCGCCCGCAGGACCCCCTTCTCCAAACTCTCGGGGGTCTTGTCCCGGGAGGTGAGGCCGAGGACGCCCCGGACCAGATCAGGCTCCCTCTCGCCCAGGTGCGTCAGGGCCTGGGAATAAAGAGCCTTGACGTCGAGCTTCATGGAGGCGGCGGCGGTGGTGGCCTTCCCGCATTTGGGGCACCTCTCTTTTCCAGGCTGGCGGCAGGTGGGGCAGAATCTCCTGGGGATGGTGTGGCCGCCGCAGTCGCACAAAAACTCGTGGGTCTCGGCCCCGCATCGGGTGCAGACCCTCTTTCCGATGGAGGTCTCGATGACCCCCACTCTTCCGTTTCCGACGTGGCTTTTTGCGCACTCTCCGACAGACCTGCTCTTTCCCCCAGCCTCGCCCGTCGGGAATAAGACGTGGGGCGGAGGACGCATCTCCCGTTTGTCCGACTTCTCGGGCCGCCCCATCCTGGACCCGACCCTGGTGGGGGCCCTCGCCATCACTTTTATCCCGGCGAGTCGGTTGACAAGATCAAGGGCAGTCTCTGGAGCCTCCTTCACCTCGGCCGCCTTCTGCGATCCAGCTCCGCCGTCGTCTCCTCGGACGGCATCGTCGAGGATAGGCTCTTCGTTCGACTCGCCGTTCGCCGCCCCGATCTCTTTTGGCCTCAGCCCGTCGGGATCGATCCCGAGGCAGAGGAGGAAGGGGTGGGGATCATTGATCACCAGCCGATGGTCACGCAACCTGTGGAGGACCAGGAGCGTCTCCAGCGCCTCCATCGTCGATAGCGGCAAGATTAGGTCGCCGTCCACGATCTCCCCCTCGGAAAAGACAGTCTCTCTTAGCTCATCGAACTGGTCGGGGGAGAGGTCGTGCCAGAGGTAGGTGAATTTCGGGTGGAGGGGAACCTTCCACCTCTTCGAGATCTCGATCGCCTCCTTCCCTTCGATCTCTTCGAGGCCCGCGGGGTCGCCACCGGCCTCGGAGAGCTCAGCCGCCCACCACTCAAATGAATAGGATGCGGGAGCCAGTGTCCTGTTGTTCTCGAGAAAGTCGCCGAAGCTGATCAGAACCTCGCCGACGTCCACGATCCTGACCACCTCGTCTTTGCAAAGCTCAGCCTCCTCCTGAGAGTCGATCCTCACGAGATCGCCATTGAGGAGCCTCACCGTCGGACCCTCGATGCTGCTCACAGGCGAGACCGCCGCCGCCTTCCCCGGCTGCTCCACCTTCACCTGGGTCCCGGCGGCGAGAAACTCCTTGAGAAGGACCATGGATGCGGGGCTGAACCCGGCGGCCGCAAGGCCAGTGTTCCGGGACCTTCCGTACCGGAGCCGAAAACCTCCGGGGCGGTGGGGGTGGCTGAAGACCGGCCTTCCGGCGATGATGTCCCGGAGGAACTTCTCGCTCGATGCCCCGCCGTCTTTTTTTCCGCCGCTGGCGAGTTCGTCCAGCCAGTCCCACCCCTCGATCGCAAGCTTTGTCACGTGCTTTTTCAGCTTCGGCCTCTTGAGGGCGATCCCCTCGGCCGAGACGAGGGCGACCCCGCCCCGGATCCGGTTCGTCTCGATCCTCTCCAGGTCCCGGAACCCCGAGACCTCCTCCTCCTCGGTCGGCTCCCCCTCGATGCAGATGGGGCAGTTTCGGACGAGGGTCCTGATCTCCTGGTCGGACGGGACGTACTGGAGCCCCGCCACCCGCCGGTAGAGGCCGATCTCCTCGACGTACCGTTCCACCTCTTCGGGCCTGGGCTTGTACCGGTCGATCCCCACCTCTCTCCGGACGCAGTCGGCGACGAGGACGGAGAGGGCCTGGGCGGTCCCCCCGGCGCTCCGGATGGGCCCGGCGTAGTAGACCTTGAGGTACTCGGTCCCGTCGTCGTTTTTTCCCAGGTCCACCTTGGCGATCCCCTCGATGGGGGCGGCCACCACCCCCTCGGTGAGGAGGGCGACGGAGGTCCGGATGGCGCCGTCGATCGCCTCGATCTTCGTCGAGAAGTTCCCGATCCTCCCCTCGGCGAAGTCGCGGCCGATGGCCAGGGCCGCCTCCTCCCGGCTCATCCCCTCGTCCTCCAGCTCCCGGACCCGTCGTGCGATACCCTCGATCCCGATCAGCTTCTCGACCCTCTCGGCGAGGTCGACGGCCGTCGGCACCTCCACCGAGAGGCTCGGGTCTTTGCCCTGACTTCGGGCATTGCCCGCGATATCCATCGCGCGGGCCAGCCCCGATTCGAGAACCTCGAAGTAATCGGCGGTCTTCAATCGGCGTCACTCCAGAGGAAGAGGTCCGTCGTTGGGTCGTGTCTTCTGGTCGGCGGCCGCCCACAAAGCTCCTGGATGTAAACCTCGGCCGCAAAGACCGTCCCGCTCGACAGGTGGCCTCCCCTGACGTTCCCATCGGAGTCCGCCAGGGTCGCATGGGCGTGGAGGAAGGGCTTTTCGTCTCTGATGGAGATGTTTCCGACTAGGCTTGTTATCTCAACGGGACCGTCTATCTCGATCGCTCTGTACTCGTGGGCCTCCTGGTCGTAGTAGCCGATCTCCGCCCTCTTCAGCGCTCCGATGGCGGAGACGGCGCCGACCTCGATTCCCAGCCTCTCGGCGAGATTCGTGACGGAGGCCACGATCTCAGAATCGTGATCGAGGCTCGCGAGAAAACATCTTCCTGACCTGAGTTCACAAACCAGAGACAACGCCGACCCCTTCCTGTTTTTATCTGAAATACGCCCTCTCCGTTGAAAAAGGATGTGGTGGGTCCTCTTTCATCCCTCTCATCGCATCTCCTCAAGAAAGTCGCCGACATTCCCGTACCCCCTCCTCCGAGCTAGCCTCTTCATCTCCCGCATCACCCCCGACCCGTACTGCATCGCCTTCTTCTCGCGATAGGCGACCTCAGCCGGCATGTGACAAGCCGCCACCTCCCGGAGCGGCCTCTTTCGGACGCCGTCCCTGACCTTATCCTCGGGCGGGATCGCCATGGCCTTCTTCACCACCCGGACGTCCAGATAGGGTAGCGAGAAGCGAGCGCCGAAGAGGCCGGCCACCGCCTGGTCCCTCGCCGCCTGGAGGGATAGGCCCAGAAAGTCCCGCTTTAGATCCTCGCCGAGGGTCGTCGTCTCCAGGTACCGGGCGTACCCGCCGAATAGCTCGTCGGCGCCCTGGCCCGCGAGAATCCTCTCGTGGCCGTGAAGAGCGGCCCATTCCGCCGCGAAGTAGAGGGTGGCGGCGATGGAGGCGTCGACGGGGTTTGTGCTGGGAATGACGGGAAGAACGGCGGCGAGGGCCTCTTCGATCCTTCCGGGGTCGATCAATGCCTCCTCCAGATCAAGGTCGAGGGCGTCTGCGACCGACCTCGCCCTAGCCAGGTCGGAGGAACCCTCGACCCCCACCACGACGCACTTCCTTCTGGCTATGGCCGCCACCAGGGCCGAGTCAACGCCGCCGGAGAGGGCGACGACCCCCTCATCGCTCCGGAGCCGGACGGCCGTCTCGATGGCCGAGGCGAGGCCCATTGCGGGCGGCCGCGGATCGACGGAGCCGACGACCTCACCATTGCAGACGATCGATCCCGCAGGACAGTCGCCGGGGATGATCCCGAAGTGGTCTCGGGCAGAGCAATCGTCCCAGGAAAGGAAGAACTCTCCCCCGAAGCCGGAGGCTCTTGCGGGGTCCTCTTCGAGGAGCGCCTCGACCTCGGACTCGCTCTGCCTTTTTCCGTCAACCTCGATCCAGCCCCGCAGGTTCAAGCCTCTGACCATAGACTCTGCATTTCTACGCTGGCCGGTTATAAGATTGCGCTTGCGCTTTCGGGATAGACCTGGTGGACATAGTCTATCTCCATCTCGAAGTACTTCGAATAGATCTCTTCATGGACTGCCCTGGGGTCGAGATCTTCGAAGAGGTCGGGGTGGAACCATTTGGCGTAGTAGAGCATGTTCACAACCTCAGCGAGGCCGCTTGCCATGTTTATGTCCACGACATATACGTTGCCAGAACTCACGGCATCGATCTGGTCAAACCCGGGAAGGCTCATGATCTCCTCCCTCACAAGCTCCATCGCCTCGAGGGTGGGAGTCGCACCCTCGTATTGAGATGACGGCATCGAGTAGATTATAATCTCGGGGTTGCTGTCTATCACCCACTCCATATCCACGTGGGGAACCTTCCCCTCCAGATCCGCTGCAATGTTATCTCCCCCCGCCTCGACGATCCTCTCGTGGCCAGTGGATTCAGAGCTGGCGGTCCAGTCGAAATGGCCCATCGACATGAAGTAGACCTTTGGCCTCTCTTCTTCCGGAATCCCGGCGGTCCTGTTGAGAACAAGATCATAGTACCCCCCGACGCGTTCATTCATCTCCCGGGCAGCGTCCACCCTGTCCAAGATGAGCCCCAGATCTTCGATCATCGGCATCAGGGTGTCGATATGAAGCACCCGGTACCTGAGGACGGGGATCCCGTAGCTTTCCAGCTGCTCCTCGTACTCTTCGGGAAATAGGTTTCCAGTCTTTGCTATAACGAGATCTGGGTCCAGCTCCAGGATCCTCTCTACGTCCGCCTCGCGGCCCGACTGCCCGACTCTCTCCTTCTCCGACAGGGCCGGAGGCATGGTGCAGTCCGCAGATAAGGCCACCAGTCGATCCGATTCACCAAGGGCGAATATCACCTCCGCCGCGGCGGGGGTTAGGCATACGATCTTTTCTGGGCAGCGGGGAACCGTAACCTCGTCTCCCTCCTCATCGGTGACGGTCGCCGTCTGGTTCGAGTCGTCCTGAGCAAAGGAAGGTGCGGTCAGGAGCGCCAGGGCGAGGAAGATGAATAAGACTTTGACTTTCAGCACATTGAACACAACCATCAATTTCATTTGTTTTAATCAAAATATGGTTGTCTCAATTGAGTTAAATATGTTTTGGATAAATCAAATTTACCTGTTTAACTCTGACTTCGGAAGCCTGGCCCGGTTAAAATGAAGGCGGGCGGAGCGGCCATCGATCTGCCGCCCCGGCCGATTATGGTTATATCGAAAGCCTGTAGGTGACCCCTGATAGGAACGTCCCCCGCTCGGAGAAGGTCTGGCCCCCGGAGGAGATCTCCAGGGTGTGATACTGGTCTCCGACGACGTCCAGGCTGTATGTCCCGTCGAGGGGATCGCCTCCCGAGCCGTCGCCTCCGGCGTATGAGCCGTCGACGAAGACGCTGTATCCTCTAAGCCAGCTCGAGCTGAAGATAACCCTCGCAGATCCGACCGGCGGCCACGGGGAAGGCCCGGTCCCAGGTCCCGGTGATGGGGGCCATCCGCCGCTTGCAACGTCCACGATGACGGCGTTGCTCGGCTGGTTGTTCGCTGCGAAGATCAGAACGTGCCGCCCGACTTCGTCCGCCTCGAAGTTGATCCTGCTGTAACCCTGATAGAAGTAGTAGGACCTGGAAAGGAGCCTTCCGTCAGGATATATCTCGTAGAAGTCGGCCCTCCCCCCGGCGGGGGCGTAGGCGAGGAGCGAGAGGTACGACCCCAGGGGACAGACCACCCGCTGGGTCCAGCTCGAGGCCCCCATGATCCAGAGGGAGTTCGTCCCAGAATAGGTCGATCGATAGGCGTAATAGGAGACGGTCCTGTCGCCGAAGCTGACTGATGTGGGCTCTATACCCGACGGGTTGTAGGCCATCACCTCGCCGGTGGTGGCCGGCTCCTCCATCGCGAAGAAGTCGGAGAAAGCGGAAGCGTCCTCCGAGCTGTAGGCGAAGCCCTCCGAAGAGTCGATGGAGGACCCGATCGGCGTTCCGAAGACGAGAACGACTAGCAGCAGTAGACAGAAGATACATCCAGAAGATCTCATGACGAATACCTCGCTTATTCATATCTGCCCGAAGGTACAAAAATTTTTGGTTCGGGCTCCGGCCCGACCTGGTCTGTCCAGAGGACCTCGTGGGGTCGTCGCCAACTCCTGGTCGTCCCGCCTCTCCCCCTGCAAAGTTTGATCAAGGTTGACCGCCAAAATACGTCGCGATACGAAACCGGCATCATCATCATCATCATCATCATCATCATCATCATCATCATCATCATGAATCCTCTCTATTTAAATCGGAGGTTATCGCCTTGATCGCAACCGAGCACATCGACTTTCAGACCAGAGGAAACGGCGAGATGACCGACCTGACCGCAAAGGTGGCCGCCGCCCTCGATAGGTCGGAGATGGAGGCGGGGGTCGTCGTCGTCTTCGCCTCCGGCGCCACCGGTGCCGTCACCACCATCGAGTACGAGCCGGGCCTCGTCGAGGACATGCTCGGCGCCCTCGAGAGGATAGCGCCACATGATATCGAGTACGCCCACAACAGGAGGTGGGGCGACGGCAACGGCCACTCCCACATCCGGGCCTCGGTGATCGGCCCAAGCCTCACCGTCCCCTTTGCA
>Ga0116152_10003487_pt1 | contig 12616 bp, 11 predicted proteins | sample AD_UKC119_MetaG_FD_89894 | JGI IMG/M metagenome (GOLD analysis project Ga0116152, IMG submission 89894) | Active sludge microbial communities of municipal wastewater-treating anaerobic digesters from Hong Kong - AD_UKC119_MetaG | ecosystem: Engineered > Bioreactor > Anaerobic > Digestate...
ATAACAGGCCGATTTCAAGATGCTCATTACCGAATCGGGTACCGGGTATATTTTTTCAATACTCTCATCCGTTACTACCGGTGAAATATTCTTTGCCGGTCTTGGATAAAATTGAATCAATCCGAATAAAACCAGCAAAATCAGTCCTGCTCTTTTCCATTTTGATTTTGGTAAATATTTCATAGCCTGTTAATGTTGATGCCCACTCATATCCATTCCACCCATTGCGTTAGCACCTTTTTTAAAAACAAATTCGCTGTTCAATAAATAAGCACCCCTTGTTACCACTACATCTCCGTTTTGCAATCCTGACTTAATTTCCAGCCTGTCGCCGGTTTCCATGCCTGTTTGTACCATTTTCATTTTATACCTGTTTTTCCCCGATTGCACCCATACAGTATTCATTTTCCCATCACGGAGCACTGCATCAGAAGGAAGTGTGAGGGTGTTCAGTTCTTTGCTTTTGATGATGACATAAGCAGGCATTCCCGGTTTGAGCAATCCATTGGGATTTGGAATTGAAACCCTAACCAGATTGAGCCTGCTATCAGATACAATTTCCGGATTAGCAAACTCAATGCTCCCTTTCCATTCTTTACCGGGAATATCCGGAAACTGAACCGTGGCGGTTCCCTTCAGGTCTATGGCTGAAAGTTGAGAAGTATAAACCTGTGCTTCTGCCCATAATGAGGAAAGGTTTGCCAGTTTTACAACGGTGCTGCCTTCTGAAACATATTGCCCTTCCATCACCGGCAATTCGGTAATGAAGCCTGATTCATTACTGTAAAAAGAAGTTAATGGTGACGCTTTTTTTGTTTTAGCCAGTTCATTTACCTGTGCTTCACTCATGCCCCACAACAGTAATTTTTGTTTTGCACTTTGTACCAGCCTGTTAAAATCAATAATTGAATTATCAAGTGTTTGTTGTTTTTCCAATGCAGCAATGTATTCCTGCTTGGCATTGTTTAATTCCTCACTGTACAGATCATACAGATGTGCTCCTTTTGAAACAAAGTCGCCCATGTTTTTAAAATAAAGCCTGTCTATACGACCCATGATACGGGCATTGATACTGTTGACTTTTGTTTCATCAGTATTTAAAGTGGCAGTTAAGATCACTTTATCACCAATCATTCCATTGCGGATGGTGTCTGTCTGAATATTTCCCAACCTGATCTGTTCATCATTCAGCATTATTTCATCAGCCGCCGTGTTCGTTTTTTTTACAACAATGAGTTCCATGTGGCAGATGGGGCAGGTACCCGGTTTGTCCTGCATGATCTGGGGATGCATACTGCAGGTATAATATTCATCTTTATTCACCAAAGTAGTTTTTTTGTCTTTACAGGATGCAAAAACAAAAAATATTGAAATGACAATTATGATATACTTTTTCATGTCTGTTAATTTGTTTTGATGAAGCTTTCACTATCTACTAAATACTGTGCATTTGCTGCAACCGCTTCGGTTTTACCCAGTCCGCTTAATACCTGCACCAAATGTTTATTGGTAATACCTGTTTCAATTTTTCTTGCCATAAACGCTTCGCCTGTTCTTACAAAAACAATTTTGTCCAGGCCCAATGACAATACAGCTTCTTCCGGTAACCAATTGGCAGAACGGTCACCTGCAAAAATGGTCGCCTTCACCTGGCTGCCGATCGGAATTTTATAAGCGGAATTATCAAAGTAAACCCTTGCTGTTACTGTTTTACTTCCATCCCGGTAAACCGGTTCTATATAATCAATTGCAGCCCTGAAATCGCTGGCAGGATCTGTTTCGGGTGTGATGCGGACTTTATTACCTGTTTTAACCAAGGCTGCCTGACCGGTGAAGATGTTCAATAAAGCCCATGCCCTGTTGGGGTTATACACCGAAAAGATATTCTGTCCTTTTTTTACATACATGCCTTCCTTAACAGAAAGTTCTTCAGTAGTAACAGCCAAGGGCCTCATTGCTTCGGCCTGATTGTTGTTCATTCCGGCGCTGTTGCTTTCATGAATATGCCCGCTGTAATTGCTGAATACTGAAACTTTGTAAGATGGCTTCCCTGTTTTTATCACATCATTCAATTGCTGATTACTCATACCGAGTAAATACAATTTTTGTTTTGCAGCATTGATAAGCATGGTATTTTCCAGATCATTTTTTAAAAGGAACAACAGATTTTCCTGAGCGGTCAATAATTCAGGACTGTAGATATCCATGATGCGTTGACCCTTTGCTATTTTTTGATAACGATATTTCACATATAGCTTTTCTATCCTCCCGGCGAAATTGGAAGATATAACGCCTGTCTGCCTTGTATCGTAAGTAATAAATCCGTACGACTCCATCTCGATGTCTTCTTCCCTTGCCATCATGTGTATCATGGGCACATTGGCAATTACCTGCCGGTTGGATGGCTTCAGCAATGTATTCAGCGAAACGGCTTTTGGTTCCAAAGCTGATTTTACTTTTTCCAACTTCATACCGCATACGGGGCAGGTACCTGCTGTATCGCTATGTACATTGGGATGCATGGGACAGGTATAACCGCTGGATGCAGTCATATTACTATCTGCCATATCATGGCCTGTATGCATGGTATGGTTTTCCATCAGCACCAGGTCCATTCCGCATTTAGGGCATTTGCCAGGCTTATCACTAAAAACAGAATCCTGTGGCATCGGGCAGGTGTACATTACCGCTGCTTTTTTATTACCGTTGTTACAGGCAATAAATAAAACCGTTATCGTAATAAATGCCAGCCATTTTATTTTGTGAATCATATTCATGCTGTTTACTTTATTTCTAATATTTTCATCAACTCTGCCTGCATCTGCAATCCTTTTTGTAACTGGTCGAAGTAATCCATCTGTGTCATATTTAATGCCTCCCATGCATCAAAGAGTTCAAAGAGTTCTTCTGTATTTTGTTCGTAGCCTAACTGCATGGTTTGAAAATTCCGGCGAAGGGCAGGAATGATCTGATCTTCATACAGCTTCATCTGCTTTTTCTTTACTTCCAATTCTGTAAAACTGTTAGCTGCCATACCGGTAGCCTCATTAATGATCATCTGCTGCTGGTTTTGCAATGCCTCATTCTGCCAAACCAGACTTTCTGCTTTTGCCTTATTCATTTTTGAAGACCATTTTGCCAAAGGAATTTTTACCATAGCCATTGCCGTAAACATAACAGGTTGCCTTGCCCAGCCTGTCATGTGGTTGTACTGAATGCCAAACTCCGGTTTCAGTTTTGCCAGCTCAGCGGTACGTTCCAGTTTGTTTACCTCCATCATCCTGTCTATTACTTTAATGTCACTTCTTTGTTTCATTAAGGATGCCGAATCGAACATGGCCTGGTTAAAATCATACCATACATAATTGGTATCAACAGAAAAAGATTCCTCCGTATTTCTGTTCATCACTGTATTAATGGCTATCCTTTTCAGAACTATTTCATTCTGCAACATCAATTGCATATTCTCCACATTGGCCAATGCCGCTTTTGCTTTGTAATAGGCGCTTATCTTACCGAAACCGTTTTTATACCGTATCTCTGCACTTTGCATCATGAATTTTAACAGCCTGTTATTTTCATCAAGCACTTTCAGTTTCTTTTCCAGCACAATCCAGTCATAGTAGTTTTTTCTTGCCGTAAACAGCAGTTCATTTACGACCACATACTTTTTCTGAATTGATACTGATGACTGCGCATTCATGTAGGCAAACTCAGCATTCTGTCTTTTCTTATTGGGAAACATCTGCTGCGCCGAGATCATAAAGGCTCCCATACCGGGTTGTCCGTTCATGGATTTCCAGAACCTGGGGTCATAAGGAGTTTGAAAAAAACCTGCTCCCAATTCAGGCGGCATCCAGCTATAAGCCCCTTTCGCTTCTTCGTTCATGGAACGGGCTTCTGCCTCCAGCATCTTTAAGGCAGGATGGTTGGCTTTTATTGCAGATTCTATCTCCTGCATCGTCAACACCTGCTGCGACAAGGCAAAAGAAGTTGCCAGTAATAAGCCGATGAGTATTTTTAAATGTTTCATAGTGATTTTATTAGCTTCTTAATGTTTTGTTTCAAGCACTTCAATTTTTCCATGCTTTCTTAATTCATATTCCTTTGCCATCAAAAAAATCAATGGGGTTACCAGCAGTATATGCGTTGCTGATGTTAACACTCCGCCAACCATTGGCAATACAATCGGCTTCATTACATCACTGCCCACACCGTGACTCCATAAAATGGGTATCAATGCAAACAGTGATACGCTTACCGTCATTAATTTGGGCCGCAATCTTTTAGCTGCACCGGCAATCACATATTCCCTTAAATCAGCCCGGGTAATCGTTTCTTTAGAATTACCTTTTAATGTTACGAGTTGTTCCATTGCATCATTCAGGTATATTACCATAACGATACCTGTTTCCACAGCCAGGCCGAACAAGGCAATAAAGCCCACCGCTACCGCCACGGATAAATTCACTCCCCAGAAATAAATCATGAAGGCTCCACCAATCAGGGCAAAAGGAATAGAGATCAAACTCAGAAAAGCTTCCCTTGCATTGCGGAATGCGAAATACATAGACAGAAAAATGATGACGAGTACCACCGGCAAAATCAACTTTAGCGTTCTTTCGCTGCGAATTAGATTTTCATATTGACCGCTCCACTCCATAAAGTATCCTTTGGGCATTTGGGTAATCATTTTATCAAGCTTTTCCCTTGCCTCGTTCACAGTACTTCCCAAATCTCTCTCCCGTACATTAAACAAAACTGTTCCCCTTAGCATTGCATTTTCTGAATTGATCATCGGCGGGCCTTCGGTGATTTTTACATCCGCAACCGCTTCCAGCGGAACGGGGCCATACTTCATGGTTTGAACCTGCAATCTTTTTAGTGACTCAATATTATTTCTGAAATCCTGGCCAAACCTTGCATTGACCGAAAAACGTTGCCGCCCTTCAACGGTTGTTGTAAGCCGCATTCCGCCTAATGCTATTTCCACCACACTGTTTACATCATCCACCGTTAATCCATAGCGGCTTATTTCATCCCGCTTTACACTGATGTCAATGTATTTTCCGCCGGTAATCGGTTCCACATACAAATCCTTTACTCCATCAATACCTTCCAGTTCCTTTTTTACTTTTTCTGCAAAGGCGTAGATGGTATCAAGGTTTTGACCATATACTTTTACACCCACATCGGTACGGATACCTGTAGAAAGCATATTGATACGGTTTATGATGGGTTGTGTCCATCCGTTGGTGACACCCGGTATCTGCAACTTGGCATTGAGTTCGTTGATAATATCGTTCTTGCTCATACCTTTTCTCCATTCTGAGCGTGGCTTAAGCAATACAATTGTTTCAATCATACTGATAGGAGAATTATCCGTAGCTGTATTTGCCCTTCCAGCTTTACCCAACACATTTTTTACTTCGGGCACAGACTTAATGAGTTTGTCCTGCACCTGTAAAATGCGTTTTACTTCGCTGTTTGAAACATCTGGTAATGTAACAGGCATAAACAGGATAGAGCCTTCATCCAAAGGCGGCATAAATTCTTTGCCCAGACTTAGCAACATGGGTATGCTGATGGCTAAGGCAATGATGTTTACTGCCAATGTTGTTTTTCGCCATTTGATACAGGCACGGATCACCGGTTCGTAAATTTTTTCCAATATGCGGTTCACCGGGTTTTTGGTTTCGGGCCGGAACCGCCCTTTCATAAAAAAGGAAATTAAAACGGGGGCCAAGGTAATTACCAGTAGTGCATCCACCATCATGATGAATGTTTTGGTGAAAGCCAGTGGGTGAAATAGTTTTCCTTCCTGCCCTGTTAATAAAAACACCGGCAAAAACGAAGTGATAATAATGATGGTGGAAAAAAACACACCCCTTGATACCTGTATGCTGGCTTTTTCAATCAGCCGCATTCTCTCTAATTCCGGAATACGATAGTAATTCTTTTTGCTTTTTAATTTGTTAAATAGTTTTTTCATTGTGCAGGATTTTGGGGTGGATGATTTTGAAAATCCGACAAATGCCGGTAGGCATTTTCGCTCATGATGATGCCATTATCTACAATTACCCCAATAGCCAATGCTATACCTGTAAGCGACATAATGTTAGATGAAATGCCAAACATATTGAGCAGTATAAAACTGATGGCAATGGTGATGGGAATCTGTATGATGATGCTTAATGCACTACGCCAGTGAAACAGGAAGATGATAACGATAAGAGCAACCACCGCCATTTCCTCAATTAATTTTACTTTGATATTTCCGATAGCGGCCTCGATCAGTTCGCTGCGGTCGTAAGCTGTTTTAAACGTTACTCCCTCAGGCAACCCTTTCTGCACATCTTTCATTTTTTCTTTCACTGCATTGATCACTTTATCCGCATTTTCACCGTAACGCATCACTACAATTCCGCCTACTACTTCCCCTTCGCCATTTTCATCAAAAATGCCCAATCGTAAATCACCGCCCATTTGCACTGTGCCTATGTCTTTCACTCTAACTGGAATACCGTTATAATTACCAACCGCAATGGTTTCCAGGTCGTCCTTATTTTTTATATATCCGAGGCCCCGGATGATATAAGCCATGTCGCTCATTTCAAATTTGCGTCCTCCCACATCATTATTACTCGCCTTTACCTTGTTCATCACATCCATCAGGCTGATATTATAGAACTGCAGTTTTACGGGATCAACAATCAATTGATATTGCTTTTCAAACCCGCCAAAGGAGGCCACTTCTGCAACTCCGGGTACAGTCTGTAAAGCCAGTTTTACGTACCAGTCCTGCAGTGCCCTTTGTTCGCCGAGGTCAAGGTTCTTTGTGTCTAAAGTGTACCAGAATACATGGCCTACGCCGGTTCCATCGGGGCCGAGTGTGGGAGTAACACCATTAGGCAATAATCGCTGGGCATAATTCAATCTCTCCAGTACTCTTGTTCTTGCCCAGTATACATCCACATCATCTTCAAAGATCACATACACAAAACTCATCCCGAACATGGAAGTGCCCCTGATGTTCTTTACTTTGGGGATGCCTTGCAGGTTGCTGACCAGCGGATAGGTAACCTGGTCTTCCATGATCTGCGGCCCCCGGCCCATCCATTCGGTAAAGACGATCACCTGGTTTTCGCTGAGGTCAGGAATGGCATCAATAGGGTTTTTCTTAATGTTGAAAATGCCCCATGTAAATAACCCTGCTGCAAGCAATAAAACGATGTAGCGGTTTTTAAGTGACCAGGAAATAATTTTTGGAATCATAACTGCTTTTTAGAATTGTGAATTATTTCATCATTTCCTCCACACTGCCGCAGGTCATCATCTTATCTCCATAAAAAGGATTTTTAATCTCTTTGGTTTCACTCAGCCACATAGAACCATCGCTGTACATGGGGCAATGGTCATGGTATAAGGTCATGCCTGCTCCAAATGCCTTCACCATATCGTACATGTCTTTGCTCATGGTTGCAAAATGTTCCCGTTGGTGGTCAATTTTACTCTTTGAAATATGTTCTGCATGTTCTTTCAGGTCTGATTCAATATCATCGTACACTTTTTTCTGATCGGCAGTGAGCAATGATTTGTCAAATGATTTCATGGCTGCATACATATTTCCGGAAGCAGTAGCTGCTTCTGTTTCATTACTGTTTACAAGGGCATTTTTTACTCCGAGGTAATCTGTCACCAATGTTTTTATATAGGAGGCAACTGCCGGATCAACGGATGAAAATGTTGTTGTTACCATTTTCACATTGTTATCCATGCCGGTATTATCCTTCATAGGCATCGGCATACTATCATGGTTCATACCCATGTTATTGTCTTTTGTAGAATTGTTGCTGTTGCAGGCAGCAAAAGTGATTGCCGCTATTGCTGATACTATAAGAATTGTCTTTTTCATATTTTAGTGTTTTAGATTATTAGTGATTATGGTCAGCATGGTCGGCCTTTTGTTCTGTTAATGCCATGCCGCATTTAGGACATTTGCCCGGTTTATCGTATGTCTTATCACCTTCGCATTTCATGGGACAGCTATATACAACTGTAGCCTGCTCCTTTTCTTTCAGTTCCATGCCACATTTTGGACATTTACCCGGCTTGTCACTGGTTACGTCGGGGTGCATAGGACAGGTGTATGTTTTCATCACTTGCATTTTCATCTGTTCTTTTTTGGATTTGGTTAAATCCATCCCGCATTTCGGGCATTTACCGGGTTTCTTACTTACCACATCAGGGTGCATGGGACAACTGTATTTCATCATCTCCATTTTTTGCTTCGGAACTTTTGTTTTTTGTTTTGTACTGTCCTGTGCAAAAAGGGAAATGGAAAAGATGGTTAACGCTGCCATCATCAGCATTTTCATTGCTTTCATTTTGAAATAATTTATTAGTATGAGAATTGAGAATTTGCGGCATACAAAAATGCCGATAGCCTGACAAATCATTTGCCTGGCTCACAAGAGGGAAAATATTCTAAATACGGAAAACGCAGTTGCGGATATAAACGGGTACAGCCTGCGTTCGTAGAGGGGAATTGCTGTTCGGGTTTTCCTCTGTTACAGATGCTATCAATGATTGAGGAATTTCAACATAATTGGGTACAAGTGCAACACCCTGCATTATATTGAAATGAAAAGAAGATTCAGCAATCTTTTGATCTGTATTATTTTTTACGAATTTATGTTCATCCTTACAGCAGCCATTGTCCTTCTTATCTTTCTTTTCCATGCCGCATTTGCTGCAGGTCTTGGATTGTTTATCACCCAAACCCCAATCGGCCAGTTTGCCCATGCAGTAATGCATGTGTATTGTGGCCCCGGAAGAAGTGGCCAAATACATAACGGCTAATATGGCTGCGATGAACTTTTTCATGTTATTGCTTCTACAAAAGTATAACAAGTTTTTTGAGAATTTTTATATAATTCTGACAACAGTTTATATATAAATGACCTGACATTTACCTGCAACAGTCTTTTTTGCGTACAAAAAGGAACTTAAATACTTTCCAGAAAAACTGACCTATTGACCTTAGTACTATCATCATAACATAGTTAAGAGCATTAATCCGCTCATGGCAATCATCAGTGCGTCTTCAATTATGGTAACAGTGCTCATGGGTAAATTAAACACATCGCCCAGGCAGGCACATTTTATTTTCCGCTTATTGAAAACACTTTGCAATACACCCACAATGCCTACCGACATGACAACAAAGGTAACACTATTGGTAAGGATGGGATTAAACCCTGTAAGAAAGGCAATACCCAGTACAAGCTCAACGAAAGCATAAACATAACCCCAGCCGGTCCATTTTCTGGCCATCACATCATACATGGAATAGCTGTCAGCAAATCCCCGCAAATTCAAAAGTTTAAAAAAGGAAAATACCAAAAAGAAACCTGCCATAAAGTTGCTCATCCAGCGCATCCCACCAAAACTGTCTGCTGTTAATTCATTCAGCAAGGTTACTCCGGTAATAAATGCGAATATCAGGAGGATGGGTTTGTATGTCTCCAACCATGTTTTAGTACCTTCTGCTTCTTCTGAAAAAGCCGGTGGGTATTGGGGAGCAATTTCGGTCAACTTATATTTTGGATAGTCTTTCAGGGCATCCTGTAATGCAGAAGTGGGAATATGTTTATCCATCTTTATTGTGGCTTCCCCTTTTGAAAGGTCTATCTCCACCTTGTTTACAAATTCAACTCCTGCTAAAAGACTTTTCACTTTTGCCTGGCAACCCGAACAGGTCATTCCTGAAACTTTATAAGTATGTGTCATGATATTAATTTATGACACAAAGTTCCTTCAGTAACGGGGCAGGTTTGTTACAGAATTATGGAAATGATTTACAACTAAACGGTCTTTTTCTTTTTTTGAAAACTGCAGAACGTGAATGACTGCATAGTGTTAAAGGGTGTTTGATGTATTTCTTCAATACATTTTATTTTACTGAAGTTGGTTGCAAGGGTATCAGTAAGCTGCTGCTGTGAATAACGATGAACAGGAAGGCCACTGCATTTTTCAGGGCCCTTTTCAGAAAAAGTACCCACAATCAGTTTGCCTTCTTCTTTAACCGAATCTGTAATTTGTTTTTTATAATCTTTTATTTCATTATCGTCGGTCACAAAGTGAAATACAGCCCTGTCGTGCCAGCAATCATATTTTTGGGAAGGGTGAAAGTGTAATACATCTGACTCTATCCACTTTACCTTACCAGCATTTTTACCTAAACGTTTTTGTGCATTTTGCAGCGCTTTCCCGGATATGTCGAGTACCGTAATATCCTTATATCCTTTCTGCACTAAAGCATCTACCAGGTAACTGTCGCCGCCACCAACATCAATGATGGCAGCATCTTTAGGAATATTCAGTTCCTTAATGAATTTCACAGAAGTCTCGGGATAAGACTGAAACCAGCTTTTCTCTGTATCTGCTTTTGTTTCAAATACTTTTTCCCAGTGTTGTTTCTGCTGCATTTTGCAAAGGTATTGTAACAGCTAATCAGGTATCGGTAACAAAAGTCACAAATTGTCAAGCGATTTGCGATGTGTGCCTCCCAGCTTTTTAAACTGGCTTGGCGTGAACCCGGTAATTTTTTTGAACTGCGCTGAAAGATGAGCCACACTGCTATAGCCCAGCTGGTATGAAATTTCACTCAGGTTCTGCTCACCATATACCAGCAGTTCCTTTACTTTTTCTGTTTTCTGCATGATAAAGAATTGTTCAATGGTCATGCCTTCCACTTCTGAATATAAACGGGAAATATAGCTGTAGTCTTTGTGAATGGCTTTATTGAGAAATGCGGAAATACTGAAATGTTCTTCCACTTCACCGGACTGAGCTTTTTTGATGAGCAAGGTTTTTATTTTTTCAATTTGTTTTTGCTTCTTGTCGTCCAGTATATCAAAGCCCAATTGCAAAAGGCGGCTGTTCAACTGTTCCATTTGCTTTGCTGATGGTTGCTTTTTCAATTCTGCCTCGCCCATAAATACATGGAGCGGCTGCAGGCCCATGCTTTCCAGTTCCTGCTTAACCACCATAATGCAGCGGTTGCAAACCATATTTTTTATATACAGATTCATCTGGCTGTATTTTACAAAAACCACAAACTCTCCTTTCCGTGATCGGGGAGTTTGTCGTGGGTGAAGTAAGGGAATATCTCGGCCACCATTGCCGGGTACTTTATGGTGACCGGCAGATTTTGCTGGCTTACACTTTTAAAGTACATGCGGCTGAACTGGTAAATCTGGTCTATCAGTTCATTTATCAATTCAGGATCATTCAGCAAATCCCGGTTTGAACTGAAGAATGAAATCTTTATCGGAAAATGATGTTCCCTGTCTGTGGGTGTTGATGCTTCCCCGTACCGGGTGTTGTTAAACAGCAGGTATTCCTTCTCTCCCACTTTTACAATCGTGCCGCTGTATGGCATCAGCTTCTGGCTCCCGGTATCAAATGCCAGGAGTTCCTTACTCTCGGTTTTATTGATGGTTACTACAATTACGGGAATGGGGAGGCCCAAAGCATGAAGGGTGTCAATAATGGGTTTGAGTTCCTTTTTACTGAGATCCTTGTAGAAATGAATAATGAGCCTTGTGGCCTTATAATTTGAAGCGATGAATTTACCTACGGCTTCCCGGATGGAACCTGCGATGCTGTCGGTATCATTTGCACCGAAACAATCAAAGCCTTTGAAGATGCCTTCGTTGTTGAAACAAAAAGCAGAACCCACATATTTTGATTTGCGGGTCATGGAGTAAAATGCACCTACCCCAACAATCAGTTCATTGGTGGTTTCCCGTTTCAGCCGCCAGGGCACACCGCCCAGCTTGGCTAAGATTGCTGTTTCAATATTTGGAAGAAAAAGGTTGAAAGCCGGTTTGGAAATATTCTCCTTCCAGATCACCTGTGATGAGATGCCCTCATACAATAATATTTCTTTTATACGGTGGTAAATGCTGTTTCGTCGTGGGTCTTTTTCCCATTTGGGGACGGGGCTTACATAAATGGCGAAGTATTTTGTATCGGGTAATTTGTCTTTGTTCTTAATAGCTTTCTGCACTACCTGCACTGCTTCATCAATATTATCAAAGGATATACTACCGTTATCCTCTAATTCAAAGGGCTGGCTGATGTATTCTTCCATTTTAGGAAAAGGATACTGGCCATTGTAGCCGTCTTTCAGGTATGTCCAAATACTTTTCACTGCCTGTTCCCTGTCGGGTTTATGGTAAATGAAAAAGAACTTTACATTGTTTGGTTTGGGAACCGGCTTGAAAGGCTTCAACCTTCTTAAATCTCTTTTGGGTTCTACGCCTATGCCGTTGCCAAACTGCAATTCGTTGGATGTACCATTGATGCGCTGCACCGACAAACCATTTGGTTTGTAAAAGCCATCTTCTGAAAGCGGAAGGATTGCCCGGAAAACATCTGCGTTGAGATAGTTATTATAAAAATCGTTCAGCAGGGTGAAATACTTAGGATAACGGTTTTTAAAATCGGGAACATCAAATGCAATATCGAAGTGAGGTTTTAAGGTATTGCTGACAACCGGATAATTTTTCTCATGATTGAGTTTCTGTTCATCAGTAAGGTATTTCCA
>Ga0116152_10003490_pt1 | contig 12608 bp, 8 predicted proteins | sample AD_UKC119_MetaG_FD_89894 | JGI IMG/M metagenome (GOLD analysis project Ga0116152, IMG submission 89894) | Active sludge microbial communities of municipal wastewater-treating anaerobic digesters from Hong Kong - AD_UKC119_MetaG | ecosystem: Engineered > Bioreactor > Anaerobic > Digestate...
CATTCAATACACTTAACTCCAGCAACGATTTTTGATTTTGAAAAAATAATTGTTGGTATTGAATGTCGAGTTCTGATTGTTTAATCAAGCGTTTGGTAGTAAAATTATTCAATATTGGTACTGTAATCGAAAACCCGATATTCCGTCCAAAATTTCTGCTAAACAATGGCTGGAAGGGGTTGACTGTTGCTTGATTATTTGTTCTGCTGAATGAATAACCGGAATTAAATGAAACAGTCGGAAACCGATCGGCCTTTCTTTCCCGTAAAATAATTTTCGAAATGTCAATATTCTTTTTTGCAATCAACAGATCCAGATTATGGTTTTCCATGTTTTCCTGGATATCTCCCAGCAATATATTGTTATTAATGTCGATTGAATCACCAACAAGGTAAGTGCTATGTGGTTCAATGTTCATGACCTGGTTTAGTTGCTCCCGCAATTGTGCCATCAAAGTTTCCTGTCCCAGGTATGCCGCTTTTTGTGCATTCAGGTCCACTTTACTTTGTAATACATCGGGTTTGGCGCCCACGCCGATATCTAGTTTATATTGCGCCAGTTTCACTCTTTCTTCACTTAGTGATATCTGTTCTTGTAACGCTTTTATCTGCTGTTTTTGTTTTACAATAGCATAATAATTGTTAATGACTTCGGCAATAGTGTTAACTACCTGTTGTTTAATGCCAAGCTCTCCTAACTTCACAAATTCTGCTAATTTATCACGGGTGGCAAACATTTTTAATCCATCAAATACAACCCAGTTTAATTGAACTGAAGCATTATAATTATTGGAACGAATGTCGTTCAGCTTCCGTTCAGTATTGTCTGCAAATTTTTGTTTTTGATTATTATTATTATAGTTGCCGCCAATTGTGCCATTGATCCGGGGGATAAATGCTGCATTTCGATAGGAAAAATCAAGAGCGGCCACAGCTGAATCGTTTTTGGATAGCTGAATAGAATAGTTGTTTTTTAAGGCCGTGGCTATTGCTTCTTCTATACTAAGAACTTTTTGCGAATGACAAACTGTTTTTGTTGCAAGGAGTAAAACAAAAACTACAGTGAAACTTTTTTTTATCTGTCGCATCATGATAGCATCTTTATTCTTATCCAATAAAATATCAGCATACATTGTATCTGTTTATGCGCCTGGTCCTTCAGCAATTGCTTTTTCAAAGTCAGTGACTTTCTTTTTAGAAGATAGATATGAGTATAAAGCCGGTACTACATACAAAGTAAGTACTAATGAAAAAAGCATGCCCCCAATGATCACAATACCCAATGGAACCCTGCTGGATCCAGCTGAACCGATGGCCAGGGCGATGGGCAAGGCTCCCAAAGTCGTCGCAAGTGTGGTCATTAAAATAGGACGGAACCTCGCTACAGCGGCATCCATAGCAGCAGGTATCTTTGCTTCGCCTTTTCTTCTTTTCTGGTTTGCAAATTCAACGATCAGGATGCCATTCTTGGTAACCAGCCCTATCAGCATAATGATACCGATCTGTGAAAATATATTTAGCGTTTGTCCAAAGATCCACATACTAAGTACAGCACCGGCTAATGCCAGCGGTACTGTGATCATGATGATAAACGGATCAATAAAGCTCTCAAACTGTGCAGAGAGTAGCAGGAAGATCAGCCCCAAAGCAAGGAAAAAGGCAAAAGAGGTATTAGAAGAACTCTCTGCATAATCACGGGAAGCACCGGCAAGTGCCGTGCTGAATGACTCATCGAGCACTTTATCGGCTATTCGTTGCATTTCTGCTACTCCATCGCCAATAGTTTTGCCTTCAGCAAGACCGGCAGATACGGTGGCGTTTTTAAAACGGTTAAAATGATAAATGGTAGATGGGTTTGCAGACTCTTCAATGTTGACTACATTATCTAATTGTATTAACTCTCCCCGGTTATTTCGTACGAATAGTGTTTTTAGATCCAGCGGGTCATCACGGTCAATCCTTTCTACCTGCGCTATAACCTCATATTGTTTACCGCTTTTAATGAAATAACCAAATCGACGGCCGCTAAATGCCAGCTGTAATGTATTAGATACGTCCAGAACGGAGACTCCCAACTCATTAGCTCTCAGGCGATCAATAGTGATCAGCAGTTCGGGCTGGTTGAATTTAAGATTGATATCATACCCCTGGAAAACCGGGCTTTGTCTTACTTCTTCCATAAATGCCGGTATCTTTTCTTTGAGTTTGTCAAAGTCAAGATTTTGTAAAACAAACTGAACCGGAAAAGATCCTCGTCCACCTCCCACAGAAATGGTTTGCTCCTGTATGGCAAATGCCTGTACATTCTTATACTTTCTGAACATGCGGTTCATTTGCTGAGCAATTTCTTCCTGGCTTCGTTTCCGTTCACTTGCATCTGTTAAACCCACAGGAATGATACTTCCATTAGCCCCGCCTCCAAAAGATGGAGCAAAGGAGAGTACAATGTCTTTTTCGGGGATAGAGTCAATAATTTCCTGTGTAATGGCAACGGTTGCCTGATCGATAAAATCAAAATCTGATCCTTCAGGTGCCAATGTTCGTACCCTGATCCTGTTCCTGTCTTCCATGGGTGCTAATTCAGAAGGAAGATCTTTACCGATAAAATATATAATGGCCCCGCAAAAAAGTACAATCACAAAAGCGATCCATCTCAGTTTCATAAATGCCTGCAAGGTTCTCCTGTACAGGTTTTCCATCCCGGTAAAAAAAGGTTCCGTAGCATGATAAAAGCGGGAATGTTTGTGCCCTCCCTTACGGGTAAGATAAATATTCAATACAGGCGTAAGCGAAAGGGAAACAAAAGCTGAGATCAATACTGCACCCGCAACAACAATTCCGAATTCACGGAAGAGCCTTCCAACAAATCCTTGCAGGAAAATGATCGGAAGAAATACAATGACAAGTGTTAAAGAAGTAGCGATAACCGCAAAATAGATCTCCTTTGATCCTTCCAGTGCTGCTTTGTGTTTATTCATTCCCATCTCCATTTTTTTGAAGATGTTTTCTGTAACAACAATTCCATCATCTACCACAAGCCCCGTTGCCAGTACGATAGCCAGCAGGGTGAGCACATTCATAGAATATCCCATCACATACATGATAAAGAAAGCTCCCAGTAATGAAACAGGTATATCTATCAAAGGGCGAAAGGCAATGGTCCACTCCCGGAAAAATAAAAAGATGATGATTACTACAAGAATGATCGCAATGATCAATGTCTCTTTTACTTCAAAGATCGCATTGCGGACAAAAGTTGTTTTATCATATCCTACTTCCAGCAGAATATCTTCCGGCATATCTTTTTTGATCTCCTCTATCCTTTTGTACACCTCATCAGCAATAGCTACCTGGTTACTTCCCGGTTGGGGAACGATGCCCATATTAACAGAAGGGATATTGTTTTTTCTCGAACTCTGCTCTTCATTACTTGGCGCTAATTCTGCATAGCCAACATCCTTAAAGCGAACGATCCCGGCATTGTCTTCCCGAAGTATCAGTGTATTAAAATCTTCCTCAGTGCTTAGTTTGCCAAAGGTTTTTACGATCAATTGTGTTTCATTACCTCTTATCTTACCACCAGGCAGTTCAACATTTTCCCTGTTCAATGCTTGCCGTATATCTTCAATGGTAAGTTTATAGGCAGATAGTTTTGCCGGGTCTATCCATAGTCGCATCGAATAGCGCCGGCCAAAAACATTGATGCTGCTGACCCCCTGTATGGTCTGTAGCCGTTCCTGTACTACGTTTTCTGTGTAATCAGTAAGTTCCATCAGGCCCTTTGTCTGACTTTGTATCTGCAGGTACATGATCGGGTCCGATTCAGCATCTGCTTTACTTACAATAGGAGGGGAGTCCAGGTCTTGCGGTAAGTTGCCGATCACCTGTGATACTTTATCCCTGACATCATTGGCTGCCTGTTCAAGGTCAACGTTCAATTCAAACTCAACAGTAATATTGCTGCTTCCTTGTGAACTGGAAGATGTGATATTTTTTACGCCTTGTACTCCGTTAACAGCCTTCTCAATAGGTTCTGTGATCTGTTGTTCAATAATATCTGCATTAGCACCCGCATAAGAAGTTCGTACGTTAATGACTGCAGGGTCTATAGCGGGATATTCTCTTACTCCCAGGAATTTGTAACCGATAATGCCAAAAATGATAATGACAATGGAACAAACCATTGCCAGTACCGGCCTACGTAAACTAAGTTCTGATAAATTCATCCGTCTCTTTTCAGAATACTTTAATTAGTTATTGAGCAACTTTTGTAAGTTTTACATCCATACCCGGTCTTAGGTACAATATACCCGTTGTTAAAACCGTATCACCGGGAGTAAGTCCACTGATCACCTGTATATTAGTTGAATCCCTGATGCCTGTTGTTATCTCCACCTGTTCGGCTTTTCCGCCGCTGTATTTAAAAGCAAATTTTGATCTGCCTTGTGGTAAAATGGCATTATTCGGGATCATGATGGCATCTTCACCCTTTTCTAATGTCAATTCCACTTTTGCAAATGCGCCGGGTAATAACAAGGGATCTTTATCTTTTATAAGCGCCCTGATGGTCAGACTTCTTGTACTTTCATTCACATAATCCTCTGTGGCAATTACACTGGCTGAAAATTTCCTTTCAGCACCATCTATGGAGAAAGTGACCATTCGTCCTGTTTTTAACTGGGTGCCGTACTTCTCGGGAACAGTAAATTCTAATTTTAACTGGCTCACCTGGCTGATAGTGGTAATAATGGATGCCGGGGTTACATAAGCACCCGGGCTAATATTTTTTAAACCAAGCTTTCCGCTAAAGGGGGCCCTTACTTCTGTTTTCCTGATAGCAGTGCGAACAATATCCATATCGGCTTTCAGGTTATGAACCTGTAAAAGGCTAAGGTCATATTCCTGCTGGCTGATCCCTTGTATCTTCAAAAGCTCAGATTGCCTTTGTTCCGTTTGCTCGGCTATCTTTAATTGAACGTCTAATTTTTTGAGTTGTGCCTTAAGGTCCTCGTCATACAATTTTGCAAGCAAACTGCCTTGTGAAACAAATGAACCTTCTCTAACATTCAGGGATACTATTCTTCCGGAAACCTCGGGATGGATCTCAGTTGATTCATTGGCAATGATGGTGCCTGGCACTTCGATACTTGCATTTACAGTTTGTGCTGATGTAATAAGCCCTTCTAAAGTAAGGGCTTGTTGGGCAGGAGCTGTTTTAGCGCCGGCATTTTCACTTTCTTTCTTGTGCTTACAAGAAGCCAAAAACAGAAGCGCAATGAAAGTTATAGATGAGATAAAGTGTCGAAAGTTCATTGAAATCAGTTGGTTATAGATTGAACAGTCAAATTTATAGGGTTGCAGCAAATCACACAAACATAGACGCTTTTTGCTTCAAATTCTTTCGGAAAAGGTAAAAGAAAAGGATAAACGGATAGCTGGTCAGCTTTTCACTAACAAACTTCTTTTCACTTTGTTAGACTGAAAAAGCAGTTCCTGCTTTTCCTGGCTCAGGATTGTTACATGCCCCATTTTGCGGCCGGGTTTAGTAACGTTTTTACCATACAGGTGTACAAATGCATTTTCGATCTTTAAAGTGTCTTCGAGTCCTTCATAGCGGGGAGCTCCCTGGAAACCATCAGCACCGATAATATTGACCATGGCAGAAGGCAAAATGATATCGGTATTGCCAAGCGGATAACCCGCAATGATCCTCCATAACATGTCAAATTGCGAACAATAATTACCTTCTATGGTATGATGGCCGCTATTGTGTACCCTGGGTGCTGTTTCATTCACCAATACTTCTCCATTCTTATCAATAAACATCTCAACAGCAAATAAACCAGGTGACTTGAAATTTCTTACTACTGCCAGCGAGACTGCTTCAACCACATATAATGTCTTTTGGCTGATGTTAGCCGGACATAATTGATAATCCAGCAAATTAAGATCCGGGTCAAAATGCATTTCCACCGGTGGATAAAGAGCCGTTTGCCCCTGCTCATTCACTGCCACCATCTGTGCAATTTCTTTTTCAATCGTCACCATCTTTTCGAGTACAGCCGGTTTATCAAAGCCATTCGCAATATCTGCTTCTTCATTTAGCAGTTGAACACCCCGTCCATCATAACCTCCTTCACCTACTTTATGTACTGCAGGTAAAAAGCTGTTATGTTGTTTCAGTTCTGCAAGATCATTGGTGACAATGAATTCAGATGTGGGAATGCTATGCTCTTTGTAATATTCTTTTTGCAGTATTTTATTTTTAATGATCCTGAGAACGGAAGGATGCGGATACACTTTCACCCCTTCAGCTTCCAGCTTTTCCAATGCTTCTACATTTACATTTTCGATTTCAATAGTAATGGCATCGAGGTTTTTTCCGAATTCATATACGTCATTAAAGTCAGTAATATCACCTTTGGTAAAATGATGACATAGATGTGCAGCAGGGCAATCCGGGTCATTTTCCATTACATAAGTTTCAACTGTATAGTTAGCTGCCGCTTGTAACAACATGCGGCCTAATTGGCCGCCTCCGAGAATGCCTGCTTTCATGTGGGCAAAGATAGGGGCAGGACGTATGAGAGTGGTCTGCAGGTTTTATATTTTGTGTACTTTTGTAGCATGATCCCGGATTATCCCCATAAACTCTTCGCGGATGACCGAAGTAACTTCAGTATGCTAATGGAAACATTGGCAATGGACAGGCCATGATCTTTTTTGGTTAAGATCATTTTTATTTCATTTCTAAAACATATTTCGATGTCCACAACTTTGCAAGCAGATAAAAAAACTATTGAAACAGCAGACTTTCTTCCTTTGGAAGGAACTGACTATGTTGAGTTATACGTTGGGAATGCCAAGCAGGCTGCTCATTATTATATGAGTGCCTTCGGTTTCCAGGCATTAGCCTATGCCGGTCCCGAAACAGGAATTAAAGAAAAAGCAAGTTATGCTGTAAGGCAGAACAAATTAACTTTTGTACTAACGACACCGCTAAGAACTGACAATCCTATTGCAGATCATATTTACAAACATGGTGATGGTGTCAAAGCACTTTCATTACGGGTACAGGATGCCACAAAGGCATGGGAAGAAACAACGAAGCGTGGCGCCAAAAGCTATATGAAACCTGTGAAGCTGACGGATGAAGATGGGGAAGTGCTTATGAGCGGTATACATACCTACGGGGAAACTATTCACCTGTTTATTGAAAGAAAAAATTATAAGGGCGCCTTTATGCCGGGATACAGACCATGGAATAATCCGCATTTTCAACCTGCTGATACAGGTCTTTTATATGTGGATCATTGTGTAGGTAATGTGGGCTGGAACCAGATGAACCCCTGGGTTAAGTTTTATGAGGATGTGATGGGATTCAAGAATATTCTTTCATTTGATGATGAAGATATTTCTACAGAGTACTCTGCATTAATGAGTAAAGTAATGAGTAGTGGAAATGGGTATGTGAAATTTCCGATCAATGAACCAGCTGAAGGAAAGAAAAAAAGCCAGGTGGAAGAGTATCTTGAATTTTACAATGGAGAAGGTTGTCAGCATGTGGCAATGGCAACCAATGATATCGTTAAAACTGTAAGAGACCTGCAAAGCAGGGGAGTGGAGTTTTTGAGAGTACCCACAACTTACTATGATGATCTGCTGGACAGGGTTGGTGAGATAGATGAAGACCTGGAACCTTTAAAAGAACTGGGTATCCTGGTTGACAGGGATAACGAAGGATATTTACTCCAGTTATTTACCAAGCCTGTTGAGGACAGGCCCACACTTTTCTTCGAAATAATACAACGAAAGGGTGCCCAAAGCTTTGGAAAAGGAAATTTCAAAGCACTTTTTGAGGCCATAGAAAGAGAACAGGAAGCAAGAGGAAATTTATAAACCACTGGTGATTTTACGGGGGAATAAGCGTTTGTTAAAACAAATATTCCCCCGTTTAACTTTGTACGAGAATGGCTATCTTTATGCTATCATTTGATTCTTATCCCGTCCTTTTGTTAACTGATAAAAAGAAGCATTAATGAAAAACCTGTTGGTTTCCCTTACCCTGCTATTATCATGCAACATCATTTTTGCCCAGCCATCTGCAGGCAATACCGGAACTTCCTTCTCCTTCATAAATTATCAAAAAACATTTCCCAGGCCAAGCGAAGCCATTGAGCGAAAGGAAGACACATTGCAAAAACAGTTTGAAGAAAAGAAACTGGTGTGGCCGGCAAAATATATTTATATCCGATCGTTTAAATATGACAGCCAGTTAGAAGTTTGGGTGAAACAGGATATCAAGGATAAGTTCAAACTCTTTAAAACTTACAAGGTTTGTGCTTTGGCCGGTTCACTGGGACCAAAAAGAATGCAGGGTGATTACCAGGTACCTGAAGGCTTTTATTACATCAATATATTTAATCCCACCAGTAATTATTACCTGTCATTAGGTATCAATTATCCCAATGCATCAGATAAAGTGTTGAGTGATTCACTTCGCCCTGGCGGAGATATTTTTATTCATGGTAGTTGTGTAACGGTTGGCTGCATCCCTATCACTGATGAGCAGATCGATGAACTGTATATCCTGGCTGCTCATGCAAAGGACCAGGGGCAGGATTTTATCCCGGTGCATATTTTCCCGATCCGATATAATAAAGATAGAAGTGTTAAGTACCTGGAGAATCTTAGCAAGAATGATGCTTCATTGAAAAGGTTTGCTTCGAGATTAGAAGATGCTTTCAAATATTTTGAAAAGAATAAACAACTGCCCGTTATCATGATCGGGGAGAAAGGAGAGTATATTGTTAATGAGGCTACCACTTCAGTGGACGATGATCTTGTTATCAATGAACAGGATATTAAAAGACCGCCAAGAGAAAGAAGGACCCGGAAAATAGATGATCTTGCTGACGCTGTGCATCAATGGCCACAGTTTCCGGGTGGTGGTGATGCTTTTATGAAATACCTTGACGATCTTGGAAAAGACATGGGTGATTACCTGCCTTCAGGTGTTAAGAAAGCCTATGTGCAGGTAGAGTTCATTGTTGATAAAGATGGTGTCCCGGTCAATTTCAAAGTATTAAAAGGTATCACCGATGAAGACTTTATAGAGGAACTCATCAAGAGGATGGAAAATATGGGTACCTGGCAGCCGGCTCTTCTTCATGGCAAACCAGTGGCAAAAAAACTGATACAAACAGTTACGGCCGTTGGACCTTATTAATTTAAATCCTCCAGTAACATTTGGATAGTTTCCGGGGTTTGTTGCCTTAGCAAGATCCTTTTCCCTTTTGTCAGTTTATTGATGGCTTCTTCTGTATAGTGACGAATAGTAAGAACGGATAAACCTCTTGTGATCTGTATATCAAGAAATGCAGATGCACCAAAGGCAAGCTTTTCAATTTTCTCAGGCCAGTCATCCAATACACAGGTAAAACTAATAGCGCCGATCTGTGTTAGTGTGGGTTTGATATGAAGATCTTCAAAAAGCTGGTATAAATGACGGACATCATGTTCCCCCACAAATGAAAAATCTCTTGAACCTGCTTTTACCAAAACCTGTTTTTCTTTTAATACAATAACAGGTGGTAGCTGATGTACCGGGTTATTATGAATCACTGTGCCGGGTAGGGTAGCATCCAGAAAACATTTCACATACATCGGGATATGCTTGTTCTGCAATGGTTTGATGGTGTTCGGGTGAATGACCTGTGCTCCGTAAAAGGCCATCTCAATGGTCTCGTTGTAATTGAGTTCAGGGATGGATATAGTGTCAGCAAATTGCTTGGGATCGCTGTTCATAACTGAGGTTACATCTTTCCATATCGTCAGGCTTTCCGCCTCCAGCATATTCGCAAATACAGCCCCGGTATAATCACTGCCTTCCCTGCCAAGGGTTGTACTTTCATTCTCATCTGTAGAGCCTATAAAACCCTGGGTGATGATCATTTTATACTCTTGAAATAGAGGCTTGATGATCTCATTCACTTTGTTTTGTGTAAAATCATAATCGATAGCAGCATTCCGGAAATCATCATTGGTGCGGAAGATATCTCTTACATCCACCCATTTATTTGTGATACCGGCTTCATTGAGGTATGCACTAACGATGCAGGTTGAAAAAAGCTCTCCTGAACAAACGATCTGGTCATAATAATAATCATGCTCTCTTACCGGTTCATCATGCAGCAGCCATTCAACTTCAGTAAAAAAATCTCTTAATTGAGTTTCGCAGGAGAGGTAATTTGTAACCAGCAAATATTTGGCAATATCCAGGTGATGTTTTTTGATTTCATCAAATAATTGCAGCGCTGTTTCTTTATCCCTGTTAAAGAAGGCCTCATTTACTTTTTCAAGCGCATTCGTGGTTTTTCCCATAGCGGAAATAACGATCAGCAACTGTTCGTTTTGGTGTTGTCTTACAATTTCGCCAACCCCTTTTATTCTTTCCACACTACTGACAGAGGCCCCTCCAAACTTGAAAACTTTCATATACTATCCTAAATGATCAATAAACGTAAAATGCTGCAAATGTCGGAATTATTTAGCAGCCTTTATTTCGTACTGACTAATAATGATTGCCTTACATTTGTTATGCTTAAAGCTGCTTTATGGACGTTAATAGAAAAGTACAAACGCTGGATGAATTCACTATCCAGCAGCTCAGAGATTTTCCACATGCAACCGGTGAACTTTCTCATTTATTGCGTAACCTGGGTTTAGCTGCCAAAAGAGTGAATGTAGAAGTAAACAAAGCCGGGCTGGTAGATATTTTAGGTGATTTTGGAACTATCAATGTGCAGGGCGAAGAAGTGAAGAAACTGGATGTATTTGCAAATGACCAGTTTACTGGTGTGTTAAAACATGGTATTGCCTGTGCCGGTATCGCCAGTGAAGAGCTGGATGATTTTGTAGCCTTTGGTGATCCTAAAAGTGTACAGTCAAAATATGTATGTGTGTATGATCCTTTGGATGGCAGTGCAAATATTGATGTAAATGTTTCTATCGGGACCATTTTTGGAGTATACAGAAGGGTGACGCCGATCGGTACTGTTGTTACCAAAGAGGATTTTCTGCAACCCGGCAATAAACTGGTAGCTGCAGGATATGTGGTATATGGTTCTTCTACAATGCTGGTATATGCAACCCGCCGTGGAGTGAACGGATTTACACTGGATCCTTCCATAGGAGAGTTTACCCTAAGCCATCCTGATATCAAATGCCCGGAAACAGGAAAGATATATTCTGTCAACCATGGTAACTTCTTTAAATATGCTGAAGGGGTTAGGGATTATATACAGGTGTGCCAGCAAAAAGATAAAAAAACAGGCGGGCCTTATACGCAGCGTTATATCGGCAGCATGGTATCTGATGTACATCGTAACCTGATCAAAGGCGGCATATTTATGTACCCGGGTACAACAGATAAACCGGCAGGTAAACTCCGTTTATTATATGAGTGCAACCCATTTGCATTTATAGTTACGGTTGCCGGCGGTAAAGCTACAAACGGTAAAATGAGGATACTGGATATTGAACCGGAAGAGTTACATCAGCGTACACCGATGTTCATCGGGAGTTTGCAAATGATGGAAGAACTGGAATCATACCAGGAAAAGGATAATAAATAATTATGAAAACAATTATCTCAGTTACAGATCTTGTAAAAAAATACGGCCAGTTTGAAGCTGTAAAGGGTGTGAACTTTGAAGTGTATGAGGGAGAGATTTTTGGCCTGCTGGGTCCTAACGGTGCCGGTAAATCCACCACACTGGAGATCATTGAAACGCTTCGGGTCAAAACATCAGGGAAAGTACTGGTTGATGGAATAGATCTTGACAAGAACCCCGGTGAAATAAAAAAGATCATTGGTGTACAGTTACAGACCAGCGGTTATTATCCCGGCTTGAACCTGACCCAACTGATCGAACTTTTTTGCGGCCTTTATAACCGGGATATGGATCCGGGTGAGTTATTGAAAATGGTGAATCTGGAAGAAAAAGCAAAAGCCAAATTCAAGGAATTGAGTGGGGGTCAAAAGCAACGGTTCTCCGTAGCCACTACATTGATCAATGAACCTCGGGTGATCTTTTTGGATGAGCCTACCACAGGACTTGATCCGCAGGCAAGAAGAAGCTTGTGGGAACTGATCAAAAACATCAGGGAGAGAGGCACTACGGTTATCATCACTACGCATTATATGGATGAGGCTGAATATTTGTGTGACAGGGTGGCCATTATTGATTCAGGAAAGATCATTGCGATGGATAGCCCGGATAAATTAATTGATAATCTCGTTGCAACCGGCTTTGAAAGGCCAAAAGAAATGAAGAAGGCCAATCTCGAAGACGTATTTATAAACCTGACGGGACATTCATTAAGAGAAGGATAAATTGAAATAATTAACGATGAGTATACAAAACAAATTAAAGGAGTTTATGCAAGGTAAAATTGAAACACAGAAAACAGCAGGTGCAGCCTTTATGGCGGAGAATAAAAAGAAAGAAAATATAACTGAACTACCTGAAGGTATCCAGTATGAAGTATTAAAAGAAGGAACGGGAAACAAACCTGCTGTGAGTGATAGTGTAAAAGCACATTACA
>Ga0116152_10003491_pt1 | contig 12605 bp, 13 predicted proteins | sample AD_UKC119_MetaG_FD_89894 | JGI IMG/M metagenome (GOLD analysis project Ga0116152, IMG submission 89894) | Active sludge microbial communities of municipal wastewater-treating anaerobic digesters from Hong Kong - AD_UKC119_MetaG | ecosystem: Engineered > Bioreactor > Anaerobic > Digestate...
GGTCACCCCGGTCCCAAGGCGATCTGGGAAGGCCTGCAGAAGGTCAGAGCGTTTGCCATCGCGTTGGAGGTCGGCCGTGCCGTGTATGTGAGGGATGGATGAATTATGGGTAATCGGATGCTTTTAAATACTGAGTTTCAATCCGCGCCCGCCAATTACAGCGGGCGAATCCATGCGGCCCACGTCGCCTACGCGGATTTTGCGGCGTTTCAATCCGCGCCCGCCAATTACAGCGGGCGAATCCCAGATCGCGCCACTGACCACGCACGGCATTACCGGTTTCAATCCGCGCCCGCCAATTACAGCGGGCGAATCCCCACATGGAATGGGACGTGAACACGGGTAGAGATGTTTCAATCCGCGCCCGCCAATTACAGCGGGCGAATCCCGCTGGATTTGTCCGGGCAATCGGCAACGTTGCGACTGTTTCAATCCGCGCCCGCCAATTACAGCGGGCGAATCCGCTGGCGCGCGGCAAGACCGAAATGGACAACGGGGTTTCAATCCGCGCCCGCCAATTACAGCGGGCGAATCCATTTCGACGAGTTTGAGCAGCTTATGATGCAAATCATGTTTCAATCCGCGCCCGCCAATTACAGCGGGCGAATCCAGTGAGTCAGACTTTGCAGAATCTCAACGAGCCCATGTTTCAATCCGCGCCCGCCAATTACAGCGGGCGAATCCCCGGCAAGCTGTTCCTCTACGGCGATCCGGTTGCTGTTTCAATCCGCGCCCGCCAATTACAGCGGGCGAATCCAACGAAGCCGACCGATCCGGGCACGCTCAGCATGGTTTCAATCCGCGCCCGCCAATTACAGCGGGCGAATCCGTTTGGTCAAGTCGCCGGCGCTGGGTGAGTTTGTCGTTTCAATCCGCGCCCGCCAATTACAGCGGGCGAATCCTTTCTCGGCCTGTTTCTGGCGTTCTTCGAGGTACGTTTCAATCCGCGCCCGCCAATTACAGCGGGCGAATCCTGGCGGTTCACGCCGACGCGGTCGGCACCGGCATGTTTCAATCCGCGCCCGCCAATTACAGCGGGCGAATCCCTTGCATCTGCCGATAACGACCGGCGCTGTAGGAGGTGTTTCAATCCGCGCCCGCCAATTACAGCGGGCGAATCCACCCGCTGATACAGCCCTTCCTGGACCGCCTGTTTGTTTCAATCCGCGCCCGCCAATTACAGCGGGCGAATCCCCCTTGGCGAAACGCGGTAGGCGATCGAGCACATGTTTCAATCCGCGCCCGCCAATTACAGCGGGCGAATCCGATCATGCCCTGGATGATCGGACGGTGTTCGACGTGTTTCAATCCGCGCCCGCCAATTACAGCGGGCGAATCCCGTAGTAGTCGCAAATGTCCACGCGGGGATGATTCGGGGTTTCAATCCGCGCCCGCCAATTACAGCGGGCGAATCCGCGGTGCCATTGGCCATGGCGCCACCGGCATACTGGTTTCAATCCGCGCCCGCCAATTACAGCGGGCGAATCCCAGCCAGATCCTGGCTCAGCATCAGCACCTGTTCGTTTCAATCCGCGCCCGCCAATTACAGCGGGCGAATCCTCGATCTGGACGATGTTGCCGGCCACCGACCCGTGTTTCAATCCGCGCCCGCCAATTACAGCGGGCGAATCCACCATCCGATCAGCAGCTTGATCGCCAGCGGAGGGTTTCAATCCGCGCCCGCCAATTACAGCGGGCGAATCCGGTGACCCGGACGCCTTCTCGGGTGACGGAATATTTGTTTCAATCCGCGCCCGCCAATTACAGCGGGCGAATCCAACTTAGCCAAATCTTTTTTAGGAGTCCTAAAAGGTTTCAATCCGCGCCCGCCAATTACAGCGGGCGAATCCTTGATACCGCTCCAGATAAGCTTGCAGCGCTTTTGTTTCAATCCGCGCCCGCCAATTACAGCGGGCGAATCCCTCATATCATCGGCACCGGTCTTCGCATCCAGGCGCTTTTGTTTCAATCCGCGCCCGCCAATTACAGCGGGCGAATCCCCCTCGGCGCGGGCCATCGTCGAGGAGCTGCTCGGAGTTTCAATCCGCGCCCGCCAATTACAGCGGGCGAATCCCCAGGTCGCCCAAAAGCTCTACGATCTGGAGCACGTTTCAATCCGCGCCCGCCAATTACAGCGGGCGAATCCAGTTTGAGCCTGGAACGCGTCGTCAGTAGCTTCAGCGTTTCAATCCGCGCCCGCCAATTACAGCGGGCGAATCCATCAGCTCCCGTAATAAGATGTAATCGGACTATTGTTTCAATCCGCGCCCGCCAATTACAGCGGGCGAATCCTGCCGGCGCATGGTGCGGGTGCCGGTTCGATTCGATGTTTCAATCCGCGCCCGCCAATTACAGCGGGCGAATCCGGGGCGATGCCGATCGCCCAGCGGCCGATATCGTCGTTTCAATCCGCGCCCGCCAATTACAGCGGGCGAATCCCGTTTTCGCTGGGACTTGGCGAAGAGCGGGTCAATGTTTCAATCCGCGCCCGCCAATTACAGCGGGCGAATCCAGGTCGTTGAGGCCGCAATCCGGCTCCTCGCAGAGTTTCAATCCGCGCCCGCCAATTACAGCGGGCGAATCCATTTGCACAAGCAAGTCGGCGTCGAAATCAACGCGTTTCAATCCGCGCCCGCCAATTACAGCGGGCGAATCCTCTTTCGAGCTCTGCGGCATTCGGGCTGTCGGTAGTTTCAATCCGCGCCCGCCAATTACAGCGGGCGAATCCAAACCGCATCGGTGCTCGGGGTGAGGGTTTCGGAGTTTCAATCCGCGCCCGCCAATTACAGCGGGCGAATCCACCCCTACCGCTTTCGCGGGGGTGGTTCAATCTGAGTTTCAATCCGCGCCCGCCAATTACAGCGGGCGAATCCTGCTCGTCAAATGTCGTTTAGTGATGTGTATAAAGTTTCAATCCGCGCCCGCCAATTACAGCGGGCGAATCCGAGGGCCGGCTCGTGGGGATGATCTTGGGGCTTGGTTTCAATCCGCGCCCGCCAATTACAGCGGGCGAATCCGCTTGAGCATTCTATCTATCCCCCTCCGCGTCTCTGTTTCAATCCGCGCCCGCCAATTACAGCGGGCGAATCCTGCAGTTTGGTCGTCAGGCTGGGTCAAGTGTATGGTTTCAATCCGCGCCCGCCAATTACAGCGGGCGAATCCCCCCAACCGCGATCTATAACGATTGGCTCTTCGAGTTTCAATCCGCGCCCGCCAATTACAGCGGGCGAATCCTGTATTTTCGCAACTTATTGATTAAAATCAAGTATTATTTTGATTTGCGCCAACCCATTACAGAAGCTAAACCACATCATGGAATCCACAGCACAGAAAAAATAAATCACTTATATTTCAATCAAGTAGATGATACGCGAATCTCCCCAACTTCAGACCGTCGCTTAGGGTTCGCGCAACAAGCCCCGATCAAACAACCAGAGAGTCATTTTCAAAATCCACTGCCCGGAACACCCCGAACTCCTTGACATGCTTCGTTAGCGGCTCCGTAAGCTGATAAAATCTCAGGTTATCCTCGTTCAGGTCAATCTCGGCCAATAGCGCCCGCTCCAGCGCCTCGTACTGAGCTTGATTCACTCGACACTCAAACACCGATTTTTGCACACGCTGGCCGTAATTCAGACAAACCCGCGCAACCCGGCGTAATCTGCGCCGACCCGCCACAGCCTCGGTGCGCACATCGTAACTAACCAAAATCATCATTTGGCAACCTCTATATTTCGTGCCCGCCGCCATCGGTGAGTACACTTTCTAGCGAATCAGAAATGGCAAATAACCTTCCACATCCTCTCGCAACACACGGGCCAACAACCGTGCCTGTACATGAGGCAACAAGCCGACCGGCACCGGTTGTTGCAACAGCGCATGATTGATTTCTTCCTGTTTACGTTGCTGATACGCCGTCAGCACCGTCTTCCGGCCCGGATCGGACAAATACACGGCCCCGCCCGGTCGCACCTCGAAATCCTTCTCAGTCAGCTGACCACGGTTGATCAGCGTCAACGCTAGCCGGTCCGCCATGGGCCGGAATTCCTCCATGAGGTCTAGCGCCAACGCCGGACGCCCTGGTCGAACCGCGTGGAGAAAACCCAACTGCGCATCCAGCCCTACCCCTTCCACGGCGGTCCGACAATCGTGAACTAAGAGGGTGTAAAGAAAGGAAATCAGCGCGTTGAAACGATTTAGGGGCGGACGGCGACTGCGGCGTTCAAATGGAAACACTCCACGCGCATCGGCACGAACCAAATGGAGCATCGCCGAAAAATAGACTCGCGCGCCATCGCCTTCCACGCCGCGCACTTCGTCCAGCGTCGCCACACTGGACAAGCGCCGGATATGACCCGCCAGCAACCGCCCACTTTGCCGCAACGCCTCGCGGTCCGGCTCACTTCCGCTGTCGCGCGCACCTCGTAACACAACCTGCCGCGCATTCCGCAACTTGCCCACCACGAAAGCCCGCGCCAACTCCAGCGCTTGCGTCGCCGCCACCCGATGCTGCGCTTGGCGCAACAGGATATTGCCACTCAACGGCCCTTCCAAACGCGCCTTGAACCGGCCACGCCGATCCAGCAGAACCACGCCTCGGCCATCGTCGGCACAACGATGCAAGGCCGCCGGACTGACCATGATGTCGCCGAAAATCACCACACTGCCCAGATGATGCATCGGTACTTGCAAGCGCTTCTGACGTTCGATTTCCACCACCAGCGTTTCTCCTTCCAGATGGAGATAAGCGCCCTGAGTCATCACATAAAGCGTATTCAAGAGGTGGCGCATGGCTCGTCCTCATCGTCGTCCGACTCGTAAAGTGTTTTCCGTAAAACGTGCAGGCGCGCGCCGCCCGCGATCAGCGCCGGCTGACAGATATCCAGCAGTGAACATTCCTTGCAACGTCCGTCCGCTACGGGCGGCGGCAAACGTCCACCGGCCAGCAAAGCTCGAATTTCCGGCACCATTTCCTCGACCGTGGTACGCAACGCGGCGGTGATCGCCACTTCACGTCGCCGCCGGGAGCTGTGATGAAAGATCGCGCCACGCGGCACCGGACGACCCAGCATCTCCTCCAAGCATATCGCTTGCGCCGCCACCTGAAGGTCGTCGTGCTGGCGAGCGCGACGCGGACCATGCTTGTATTCGATGGGAAAAGGCGTGCCGTCGGGCAGAAATTCCACCACATCTGCCCGCCCCACCAGACCCAAGCGCCGTGAGTACAACGGCAAGGCTCGTTCGACTCGCACCGCGCCCTCGGCTCGGCTTTCCGGCGTATCCACCTGCTCATGCACCGCTTGTCCGCGCAAGGTGTACACGTTTTCATCCCATGCCTGTTCAACGTGGATCAACGCACACTGACGCGGACAATAGCTGTAGTGCTGGAGCGCCGAAATCGCTATGGCATCATCCGGTTCTTCCTCCGGCACGGCCATGGCGACTTATCCGGCCAGCCGCAGCAAGACGATTCCCTCGGGCAGTTCGGCCTTATTCACCGCGACCGCATAATCGTCGAACGTGCGCGCGGTGTTGGCGGGATCGCGCAAGTTCACCGTAATCCGCTCGAACAGGCGATGCGCGGGCGCGTTGCCCAAGGCCGAGTCATGCTGGAACACGTACAAGCCGCGTGTCGTCATCTGGCCACGAGCGGCGGAATGGTCGTGCTCGAACATGTTGGTCAACGCCTCCCACAGCAGCGCCAAGTCTCCATCCGAAAAGCCGGTTTGCATCGCCAGATGTGCCGAAACAAAACCGTGCGCCCGGTACAAGCCATAAGGCACGGTGAACTTGCGGCCCATTGTGCGATTGTCGCCTTGCTGCGCTTCGGCCTCTTTCTCGGTGGCAACCGCCATGCGGGTAATCGAATGCTCCGCCGGCGTGATCGGATCCATGCTGCGAGCAAAGGTCAGTTGCACCGGACCGCGCACTTGGCCGCAATTAGCCTCTTTCAAACTCATTACCGCTCCAAAGGTCCGAATATCGAAAAAGTTTTTGCACATCCATTTACGAGCTTCGCCAATATCATCTCCGCCCTTGCGCTTGCCTTCCGTGCCTTTAGGGTCCAATCCGAGAGCGGAATATGCCTTTTCCTGCTGCCTGGTCAATATGGCTTTCTCCTTTACGTAGATTTCGTAATCAGGTACTTCGGCCTTAGCGATTTCTATGTAATTGCGCACCTTGCGTTTTAAGCAAACATCGGTCACCAGACCGTGGCCGGTTTGTGGGTCCATGCGTGGCAGATTGCCGGCATCCGGGTCGCCGTTGGGATTGCCGTCGATCACATCGAACAACAACACGAAGTCATGGCGATTTTTAATGTGGTCAGTCATGGTCGAGCGCTCCCTGATCAGCAGATTGATTATCCGAGGGTTTCTTAGTGAAAAAATCGTGACGTTGATGGTAATAGCCGATAGCGAACCGCCCCTGATCGTCCAGATTCAAATGCGCCGGAAATTGGGTGACGGCCTCCAAAATCTGACCGATCAGGTTCTCCAGCCAAATTTTCTGGCCGACGGCGAGCTTATTGAGATGATGTGGCGTGAGCTTGTTGAGCAAGTATGGAAAAGCGGTGACCGGCGTAGCCGAAGCGGCTCCGTAGAAGCGGTCGCGGATGGTGGCGTTGAGACCGGGACTCGCTGATTCTTGCGCGCGCTCCATGACCGCGAACAACCGGCCCAAGCGATAGCCAATATTGGGATTTTGTGGATCGAGCGACACGTCAACCTCCTGTTTAGTGAGATGATTCAAACGATTTTTGCGAACCAACACGGCTTTAATCAAAGCCGCACGCACATGATTCACCGCACCCTGTTCGGCACGAATCCGTTGCAGGGTGGCAACCAACAAGGTTTGTGGGTAAGGCGTTCCGGCGAGAATCGCCCGTAGCGTTTCGCTGGCCAGGGGCGGTGGGATGTTCTTGCTTTCGCCTTGAGCAGCAGTAGCTTTCAGCAAACGCCACAGCGGCAAGTATTCCGGTTCGCGAGGAGATCGGACGATGGCGAGATCGTCGAAATGCTGACGGATGTGCGCCGCCAGTTCGCGCACCGTGTTCACACTCCACAGCCGCACGGCCAGCCGCGCATTGTTCGGCGCGAGGCCCAATACGAAGAAGCGGGTCTCGTCGTCATCCAACGGCCGCACGCCCGTTTTTTTTGGCGCTTCGTACAACGCTTTCACCGCCTCCACCCCACGCGCCGGATCGTCGGGGTCCGGCTGCAGCCAGTTGGCGAATAATTCTTCAGCGGGATTGGGTTTTTCGGCCCAGAACACGAACGTATCCTCGCCAACCAGCAGTTTCTGGCGGGAATCGGCGCGCAATAGATAATTGAGCGCGGTGGTGTAGGCAAACGCGGCATATTCCCCGACGGGGGCGTTTTGACCCTGCTCCTTGCGATAGGAACAGGCAGCGGCAAAGTTGAAAGAAAAGAGGTTGGCCCCGCTGCTTTGCGCACCGAGTACACCCTTGATCGCGGGGTGTAGGCGAGCGATGGCGTCCTGATTGCCACTGACCAAACAACGCTTGCGAACGGTCGCGACATCTCGTTCAGCCACCGTGACGGCCTGCTGTACCGCTTCCCGCTGGCAGATCAGTTGCAAGTCACCGTCCAGGCGGAAACTGAGCGACTCCGTCGTCTTGCTCACTTCCGGCCAGAGCGAATGGGCGAATATCCTCTCGAAATCGCCCTGTTCCAAAAATGTCAGCGCTGCTTGTACGCCTGAGTCGAACACGGGCGCTGGAAAAACGGCGTGAATGCGTTGAATGAACGCGGCGTGCGTCTCGCGCGTTCGCTTTTGCTCTTTCTCCAAACCAGCGGCATCCAACTTGGCCGCGCGCGCCGCGCCAACGACGCCCAGCGCATAGCCCAAACCATCCCATAACAGGTTGGCCACCACCCCGGACGAGCGTTTGACGGCCTGCGGCACGACGAACAGCCGTCCCTTATCGCGCTTGTTATCGCCAGTACGAGTGTCCTCGATGTCCACGAAGTGCCCGTCCCGATCCAGCACGATGACGAACGGAATAGCCTTGCGCTCGAAACCGGGCGGCGGCAGTTCATCCTGTTGCCGACGGTAATAATCGCAAAGGGCTTGCAGAATCATCGGGCGATCTCCTCGCTATCCCAAGCGGGCACCCGCACCACGCCGTTGTCGAGTTGGGCGCGGAAAAAACACGGCGTCGGCTCGGAACCACGATATTCCAGGTCGTACAGCATCCAGCCCAGATCGCGGCTTTCGGCAATCGGCGTCGGCCACGGTCCAGCCCGTTCCACCCAAGCGAACGCCGCCGAAAACTCCCGGCAACCCAAATAGGGTTGGTTAAAGCATTGGCCCTTTTCCGCACGGCGGCGAAACATGGCCGCGTATTTGACTAGCGTGTCGTCGGGACCGGCCCGCTCGGTCAACTCGAAACGAGCGTGAATCAGATAATCCACCTCGCGCAACAGCAACGCGGCGCGCTGTACACGTTCCTTTTCGGAATCATCGGCGTATTGTCCTAATGCGCCAACACCTCTTTTCATTACAGTTTTTACGCTGTCTATTGGAACCACATTTTTGACTTCATTGCGCCGCACCGAAGCCCAACGAATCGGTTTGAGCACGTCGATGCCCGTCACTCGCCAGACGATTTGCGGTTTCCACAGGACCGCTTCCAACACACCGCGCGCGGCGGAGGGTGTCATCACATCGTAGGAAACCCGCTCCACCTTCATTTCCGGACGGGTAAAACAAGCGTAATCGCCCCACACCCGCAAGCACACCGCGTTGTCCAGCGTCATGACTCCTTCCTCCTGTTCATACAATCAAATCATCCGGCTCATAGTTGGCCGTCTGTTCCACTCGCAGCCCAATAACCGGATCGTAAAGCGGCGCAACCTGGACATACACGCTAGGCCGCCGCTCCGCGATGGCGTCTTCCGCCAGTAAGCGTTGATGAATCCGGCGCGGGATATTCACCACATAGCGCTGCAATTGGCGCAGCATCTTTCGATCCAACTCGTCGCTGGGTCGTGCTAACCGCGCCAGCAAGCGTTCGCTGTCGCCATAACGCACGATCACCGGCGCTTGTGTTTCCGGGATGAGTTGGAAGCGTTCGGCGGCGGTGCGAAAGCTGAATTCCAGTCGCTGGTTATTTTTCAAAAGCGTCTGGATGCCTTGCCGGTCGAGACCTTCCACGCCTTTGCGCCAGTACAGGCTTTGGAAATATTCGGCAAACAGTTCGGGCGCGAGCGGATCGGACGGACGACGTTGCAAAAGTTGCCGGCCTGCGTCGCGGGCTTGGCGCAAATGACCGACCGGCGGCTCGGTGGGCGGCGCGAACACCACGACGCGTCCCAAATTGAAACAGCGCCCTTCACGATTGCAACGTCCCGCCGCCTGAGCGATGGAATCCAATCCAGCCAGCGCCCGGTAAACGACCGGAAAATCCAGGTCCACACCTGCTTCCACCAGTTGCGTGCTGATCACTCGAAGCGGTTCGCCGGTGGCCAGTCGCTCTTTGATCACTGCGATCACGTCGGCGCGATGCTGGCCGCACATCAAGCCGGAAAGATGCACCGCGCCCGCCGGCAACAAACCGTGCAGAAGGCAAGCATCATCGCGCCGATCCACGATACACAGCACGCGCGGATGGGTTGCCAATTCGGCGGCGAGTGCTTCCCAGGATGTCGGCGCGTGCAAATCCGCCGGTAAACTCACCTCCACCCGACGTAAGGACGTATGCAGTTCCTGTACCGCCGTCGCATCACCCATGATTTCGCGCACATCGTCCAGTCCGTCGAACCGCCAGTCAAAACCGCGTTGGGACGCCAGAGCCGGCTGAGTCGCGGTACACAGCACGAAACTGACGCCGTAATGGCCGCTCAATTCGCGAATCGTGCTCAGAATCGGCGTCAAAAACTCGGGTGGCAGCAATTGCGCCTCATCCAGAATTACCACGCTGTCGAGGATGTTATGCAGCTTACGGGTTCGGCTGGGACGAGCAGCGAACAGCGATTCGAAGAACTGGACGTTAGTGGTCACGATCAGCGACGTATCCCAGTTCTCGCAGGCCAACCGGCTGCGCGGCGTTTCCCGTTCCGAATCGAAGTTGCTGTGATGTTCGAGCACGGCGTCCTCGCCGAACACGCCACGAAACACGTCCGCCGTTTGCTCGATGATGCTGGTATAGGGGATGACGTAGAGGATGCGGCGCTTGCCGTAACGCCGCGCGTGGCGCAGAGCGAACGCCAGCGAGGCCAACGTCTTACCGCCGCCAGTGGGCACGGTCAGCGAGAACAGCCCTGGCGCTTTTTCCGCCGCGTTCCGGCAGCGTTCCAGCACCAGCGCCCGCATCCGGTTGACCGGCGTATCGTCCGCTCGCGCCGTCAGCGCCGTCATGTACGCTTCGAAGCGGGGCTCCAGTTCCGCCAGCGCGGGATATTGGCCGCGCAATCCGGCTTTCTCTCGCGACATGAACTGTTCGGTATCGAGAAAATCGGCGTCCACCAAGCAAGAAAACAACAGTCGAATCCACAGTGCATGATTGCGTTGGCCGCCAGGACTTGAGGTCGGTGGCGGCACGTTCAGAATGTCGGCGGGCGGCGCTTGCGCTAGCGCTTCGGCGAGCAAATCAGTTTGTTTCAAGCGATGCGCGAGGCTGGACGCGGGCGCTTCGGCGCTTTGCCAATCCGGCAACCCCGCGTGATGCCCGGCGATCAGATAAGCGAGAATGCGGCCCACATCTTTCATTCGCTCGATGGCGTACAGCGCGCCTATCGTGGAATGATCGACCCGGCCCGGCGCGGTTTCGATATGCGCGTCATAGCCGGAGGCGGAGCGGATATAGTGCTGAAAGGCTGGCCGGTATTTACCGAGGTCGTGCCACAATCCCGCCAGCTTGGCCCAATCGCCGGCGGCGAAAACGGTGGCGAACGACTCGGCAAGCGTCGCCACACCGCGCAGATGTTCGCCGAGAGGGTGTGGCGACCATTGGCCGTCGGCGTCTTGCCGGATGTGGGCGAAACAAGAGGAAGAGCGGTCCTGGACGGAATCCAGTAAATTCCTAACATGACTCATGGGGTTGCCTTGCGCGGGGTTATGGATCAAACGATCAAACAATCACCACGCCAAGGAGCCAGAGCTATCGTCGGAGATCCTTGCTCAAACTGATTCGGAAGTCGCTCGACATCGCTGGCCATTCACGATCATTCCATCGACCTTCTTTTCCCTTGGCGGGATCTCGATTTGCCACGGTCAAGCAAGGAATGCGCCTAAAAGAAGATTTTTGTATGAAACACGGACCATAGCTTCGGACCCAAGGCCCTTACCCCCGCACCAACTGGGTCAACAGGATCACGAACAGCACCACCAGCGCCAGCGGGATCAGCACCGCCGGCCAGTCCTTCTTGGCGGTGCGGCTGCGTTCGATAGCCGCCTTGATACCTGGCCGGAACCATAAAATCACCAGCAACGCCATGCCGCCACCCAGCAAAATTTCCCACCATGCCGCTGGTTCCATCGTCATTTCCCCTCACCAAGCTGTTTTGAATCCGACTTTTAGTCCTTACCGCGCCCGCCGTTGGGCGGCATCAACGGCTGCGGGAACGGCATCACATTGTCGCCGCCTTCCGTCGGACGAATCTTGCTGATCCCCTCCCGCTCCACTTCATCGATCCGCATCACCGAGTTAATCGGGATGAAGGTACGTTTCACGTCGGCGAATTCGTTGCGCAGTTTTTCCTCGGCCGGGTTGACCAGCACGCTAGAGCGCTCGCCAAAGATCAGTTCCTCGACTTCGATGAAGCCATACAGATCGTCCTGGTGAATGTCGCGAGCGTACAGTTCGTACAGTTTGCCCTGACTGACAAACAGGACGCGGTAAATGCTTTTGGCGATTTTGGACATGGGAATAGGGTTCAGCGGAAATGCAGGCAATCTAACCTCGTTTGCCACGGCGGGCAAATTCCCCCACGCTGTTAACCTCGTCATATCGACGATCATGCTCGCACCACCGGCCTGGATCGCTCCGTTGCCACCCAATCCACGACGCTAAACTATATAAACTATATAAAGGCTTGATGTTTACCGACTGAGATCACTCCCGATGCCCGCTCCCACGTTCGATTCCGTCCAGCTACGCGACCACGCCACCGACCGTTCCATCGAGCGGGGCCGGGCATATGTCCAGGAAGGCATGGTTGGACCGCTGACGCGGCGTGGCGACGAACTGGAAGCCGATGTCCAGGGCAGCGCGCCCCGTCCCTATCGGGTGTGGATTCAGTTCGAAAGCGAACAGATCGCCGACGCAGCCTGCACTTGTCCTTACGACTACGAGGGCTGGTGCAAGCACATCGTCGCCGTGCTGCTGACCTGTGCCGAACAGCCGAACGCGGTGGAAATCCGCCCGCCGCTGGCTGAAACACTGGCGACACTGGACCGAGAACAATTGCAGGCGCTGTTGCTGAAACTAGCGGATCGCATCCCACGCCTGAACGACATGATCGAAACCACCCTGCCCTATATCGCCCCGACGATACCGGACGGTTCCACCACGACCGCAGCTTCAGCCCAGTGCGCCGCTCCCGTCCAGGTCAATACCCACGCGCTGCGGCAAAGCGTCCGCA
>Ga0116152_10003492_pt1 | contig 12604 bp, 11 predicted proteins | sample AD_UKC119_MetaG_FD_89894 | JGI IMG/M metagenome (GOLD analysis project Ga0116152, IMG submission 89894) | Active sludge microbial communities of municipal wastewater-treating anaerobic digesters from Hong Kong - AD_UKC119_MetaG | ecosystem: Engineered > Bioreactor > Anaerobic > Digestate...
GCCAGTTTTTGTTTCATCCCTCCGGATAGTTTTCCCGCTCTTCGGTTTTTAAAGGGTTCTATCTGACTATAGATATTTCGGATAATATCGTAGTTTTCTTTTACTGTAGTTTTAAAAACAGTAGCGTAAAAGGTTAGATTTTCTTCCACGGTTAGATCCTGATACAGCGAAAACCGCCCGGGCATATAGCCAATCCGGTTGCGGATGGCCTTGTAATCCGCCACACAGTCATAGCCCATAACTGTGGCTTTACCACTGTCGGGTAGTAATAAAGTGGTGAAAATGCGGAACAAAGTGGACTTGCCGGCGCCATCCGGGCCGATAAGCCCGAATATTTCGCCCTTTTCCACCTCCATCACGATGTGGTCGAGTGCCACGGTGGTGCCATACGACCTGGTGATTTGCTCTGCAACAATTTCTGCCCTGTTTTTCATTTAAAGCGTACCTCTCCCGGCATTCCGATTTTTAGCGTTCCGTCGTTTTCTACTTCAATAATCACTGCATAAACCAGCTTGACACGCTCTTCTCTGGTCTGGATGATTTTTGGTGTAAATTCAGCGTTTTCCGCAATTTGTGTAATCGTTCCTTGGTATGTTTTTATTCCACCTTCGGCATTGTCGACCCGTACGTCCACCGATTGCCCGATGGCAATTTCTGCCAATTGGTTGCCGCTGACAAAAACGCGGAGTTTTAGTTTCGATAAATTGGCCAGGGAATATACCGGTTTTCCAAAGGTGACGATTTCGCCGGGCATGGCAATTTTTGAAAGTACGGTTCCCTGTACCGGATTATGGATATAACATTTTTTTATGGCTTCTTGTGCCTGTTGTACCTGAATTTCCAGGCTTTTGATTTCTGCCTGTATAGAAGCTTTCTGCGACAATGTAGCCAGGTATTGTTTTTCAATCAGTCGTATGGCCCCGGTGATATCGTCGAGTTGTTTCCGCGTGGCAGCACCATCCGGAATGAGCCGTTCGACGCGCTCTTTGTCGAGCAACAGATTTTCTTTCTGTTGTTGCTGCACTTCTGCCTGCGCATCAATAGGCTCAATGCGTGTAGCAGTGGCCGTTACTATGCTTTCCAGCCGCCGGAGTTGCAACAGGTAATCGGTTGTGTCGACAATGGCAGCCAGCATACCCTCCGGCATTACCCTGCCTTCGTCAGCCGCCGAAAAGAGGAGCTGGCCACTGGCCATAGCACTTACAAGCGTGCGGTCAGCCTCAAAGGTTCCATACGCATCCGACGATTCGTTGGTGGGGCTGCAGGCACTCATCATAAGTAAGGCAAACAAGGAAATATGGATTTTTTTCATGGGATAAGAATTAGCGTTACATAGACTTTGGGATGGCTCCGGTAGTTTGAAGATATTCGTAGTTGCTTTGCATCCACAGAATCCGGTGCATTTCTTTATTCATAATCGCCTGTTTTTCGCGGATTACTTCGCTGATGTACGCTGTAGAAGTAATCGTTCCTTCCTCCAGCTGTCGTTCAGCGGCTTCCTTCACCTGTTTTCGCAGTTTAATGATCGCCTCATCTTCCGAAAGGAGGGTCTCATAGTGTAAAATATCGGCGCGTTTAAGGGCGCTGGCGCGGTGAATGTTTTGGAGCAGGGTTTCTTTCTCCAGCAGCAGGCCCTCCTTTTTTAGGCCAAGAATCGCCTGCTCCCGACGGTTTTTACGCCAGTCCCAAGGGTTCCATTGCACCGAAATGCCAAGAATCGCCCATGGCGAAAAATCGTTGCTGAACATATTGAGCCCCGGCATTCCGTATCCGGCTTGACCATAACCAACGATCTTAGGCATGCGGTTCTTACCCAGCAATGCCTGTGTCTCTTCCAGTTTCTTTATACCCGCACTATACACCTTTAATTCAGGCCGTAAAATTTCAGTGGGCAGTATTTTGGGAAGGGGTTCCGGGAATTCAATTATGGCGTTTTTTGAATAGGTTTTTCCGGTAAGGATATTTAGTTGCTCAATTATTGCTCCTATTTTAATGGAATTGGAAGATTGTTTTTGTTCCAGTGCCAGAATTTCTGCCTGAAGCGCATCCGCGTTCCAGGCGGCCACCGTTCCATTGTCGATACCCGATTGTAGCGCTTTTGATTTTGTTTTGAATTCTTTCCGGGTGAGCGTGAGTATTTGCTCTGTGGTTTGTAACATCAGGAGGTTGAAAAACAGGGTATTAACCGTTTCTCCAATCGAATAGCGTTCGGTATCGAGTGAACTGAGTTCTGTCTCCAGCGAAGCTCTTTCAAGGCGCCTGGCTTGTCGGGTGGCACCGCCATCCCAAATGAGTTGCTTAACATCAACGGTAATTTTGTAATTCTCACGACTTACTTCAGGAATTACAAATAAATCCGCTGCCGAAAAGGGAACGTTCCCCGATGTCGGAACGATTTCCAGCGTAGTAACGTCCGATTGCCAGCTGGCAAGGCCACCTAATTCCCACTGGGGGTAATAATTGCTTCTGAGTATTTTTTCTTGTTCTTCGCTGGTTTGCTCCAGCAACACCTTGCGTTTAAGATTTGGATAGTTTTTTTCCGCTTCGATACGTAACTGGTTGAGCGATAGCGTATCCTGAGCCGCAATACTAAAGGATAGAATCAGACTACTTAAAAATAGTATTGTTTTCATCTTTTTTGATAATTAGGAATCACTGCACGAAGGATAAAATCTTTGGTCTCCGCCATTCGATTATTGTAGAAATCTTTTGGGTTTAAGCCTTGTTTCTTCAGCATAACGATTTCGAGTAACGGCCGGGCCAGAAAAGGGAAAATACAAAGCGATACAATGTTGACCATTAAATGCGCAGGATTCTGTGGGATGATATTCCCTTTTTCCATTTCGCTATTCAATAATAATGTAATTTCTTTGGGATGAATTCCGCTTCGCTCCAGCACATTGATCAATATGGACGGATCACGGCGCGATTCCGAAAGAATAAACATGGGCAAATCAGGATAGGGCTCCAGAATTTTTATATACGACTCCACAAAAAGGCTGATTTTTTCTTCAATCGTAATACACTGTGTAAAAATGTCCGAAAGGTTGGGAATGATTTGAATAAATGAATCTTCGAATACCGCCAGAAAGAGTTTTTCTTTATTTCGGAAATAGTAGTGAAGCAGGGCTTTATTGATTCCTGCTTCATCGGCAATCTCCTGCATCCGGGCTCCTTCCATTCCTTTTTGACGAAAAATTTTTTTTGCCGCCTCCAGTATCTTGTTTTCTGTTGTCGTTTCTTCCATGATGGTTTCTTTTCGTTGTTTCAAAGTTAACTATTTATTTTAACTAAATGATAAAATTTTTTGGTTAAATTATAATTTATTGATTGATAGTAATATATGTGAATGGAATGCTGTTTTTAATGTAGAAAGGCAGGAGGTGGAGAGCATGGAAGGAAAAATTTGGGCTGAAATAATGGGAGATATGTATCTTTGTAAAAAGGAATAACGATCGATGTGGCGTAATTTTATTATGATTCTTCTGTTGATGTCAGGCCATGCAGTAACCGCGCAGCATCAGAATATTAGGATCAGCAACAGCCGGAGCCCTGAGGAGCCCACGGTTGTTATCAATCCGCAGAACACCAATCAGGTTATCGCAGGGTCAAATATTGATAATGTTTTTTATTCGCACGATGGGGGATATAGCTGGACTGTAAATGATCTGGATTCGCCGTATGGGGTATGGGGTGATCCGGTGATAATCGCGGATACAGCTGGGCATTTTTATTATTTTCATTTAAGCAATCCGCCCAATGGTAACTGGATTGACCGGATTGTTTGTCAGAAAAGTACCGACGGCGGCGTAACCTGGAGTGAGGGTACCTACATCGGGCTAAATGGAGAGAAGGCGCAGGATAAGCATTGGGCTGTTGTTGATCGTTCGACGAATGCCATTTATCTTACCTGGACGCAGTTTGATGTATATGGCTCTTCGTCATCCGAGCATAAATCGGATATCCTTTTCAGTAAAAGTTATGACGGAGGGCTCACCTGGAGTACACCGGTAAGGATCAATGAGGTTTCGGGTGATTGTATCGACAGCGACAACACGACCGAGGGTGCATCACCGGCCGTTGGCCCTGACGGAGAAATTTATGTTGCCTGGATGGGCCCACAGGGAATTGTTTTTGACCGCTCGACCGATGAAGGCGAGAGTTGGCTGGAACACGATATTCTGATTGATGATCTTCCGGGCGGATGGGATTTTACGGTTCCCGGAATCAGTCGCAGCAATGGGTTTCCTGTGCTTCGCTGCGATTTGTCGGGCGGAATCCATCATGGAACCCTCTATTTGAACTGGAGCGATCAGCGCAATGGAGATGACGACACCGACCTCTGGCTTGTCAAATCTGTTGATGGTGGTTTTTCTTGGTCGGAAAAGGTGAGGGTGAACGACGATGAGCCGGGGAAACATCAGTTTTTTACCTGGATGGACATCGATCAGGGAAGTGGTGATTTGTGGTTTGTGTTTTATGACCGCCGGAATTATGCCGATAATTTTACAGATGTATATATGGCATTATCACAGGATGGCGGCGCTACATTTACTAATTTCGTAATCAGTGAAACGCCTTTCGAACCCTGGTCGTCAGTATTTTTTGGCGATTATAACAACCTCAGTGTACACAATGGTATCGTTCGCCCCGTGTGGACACGCCTGGTAGGCGGAAGCCTTTCTGTATGGACTGCCATTGTGGATGTACATGCCGTTGGAGAGCCTGACCAGGAGGCCATACCTTTTGAACTGGAACAGAATTTTCCGAACCCTTTTGCTCAGACCACTTGGTTTAAATATAAATTACGTCGTGCTGAAGTGATTTCTCTCAGGGTTTACGATATTACCGGCAGGCCCGTGGCAACACTGATTAAAAACAGAGAAAAGGAAGCTGGCCGCCATGTTGCGCATTTTGATCCGGGAGAATATGGATTATCCTCCGGCATTTATTATTTCTCTCTGGAGACTAAAACACAGGTGGTTCGACGGAAAATGGTGTTTCAGTAAATTAGAACAGGAAGCCGATATTAATGTAAAGGCCCGAGTTACCATCCTGTTCATCTGCTGCCATTCCGTAATTTACGGCCACAACAAAATTCTGATTCATTACAAAATAAAATCCGGCACCATAACTCAGATGAATTCCGTCGTCTTCCAGTGTAAAGTAGTTTTCCCTTTCGGGGATAGTCGACAGGTCGGTATCGAATTCGATAGGTTTAAGTACAGTACCGGCATCGATGAATGGAGCCAGTGCAAGGTAGATATTCTGTTTTCCCAACGTAGTACGCAGAAATTTCCAGCGGAATTCCAGGTTAGCATAGGCAATATGATCGCCTACTACGCGGTTACGCAGTACCCCGCGCAGGGTTTTGGCTCCCCCGAGTCCGTCGGAAGTGGTCGCAGAGCTAAAACTGCTGATCATGTAGGGTTGCATAAAGAATGGCGGTTTTCCGAACAGTGTTCCCTGATAGGTTACCCGGCCCGCAAACGTCAGGCGCTGCGGAATCAGGGTAAAGTACTGTCGGTGGGAAAGCACCAGCCGCGTGTAGCCAAAATTTCCATTGCCTAAAAATGATGGCGCAGTGACCAGGACGGCTTCACTCCACATTCCCTGATTGGCATTGGCTTCAATATCACGACTGTCATAAATAATCCCCAATTTGATAAAATTGGTCAGCCCACCTTCTTTTTCTTCTTCACTAATCAGGCCCCAGGTGACATATTTTTCGTACAGGCCGGCCACATCCGGCAACCGGTCGGCCGAATCTTTTCCTTCGTTGAGCAGTTCGATATTCACGGGTTGGATGGTATGTTTATATATTCCCATTCCGGCAAGCCATTTCCAGTGGGTCGAATGGATGGGCTGGGAAAAATCAGCCGTAAAACGGAGTAATTTTCGCTCATGCCGGTAGAACATACGGCTAACATAGGCCTCGTTGTTGTCGGCATCATCCTCCCACCGGGGGTTGAAAATGGATGCATATCCATTAAACCCGTAAAAATCAAGCGCTTGTTCGGTCAGGTAACTGAAGTCGGCTGTAAGTCGTATGTTATTGGGCAGTAAATTTTTGGCATCGAAAAAGAGTTGGTTGATCCCACTGCCTTTGGTGGTCCGCGACCATTCAGCTTTAATGGCATAGTTATAGTCGGGATATCGTGAACCATCGCCATAATTGAAGGCATTGATCAGTGCACCATACTTAAATCCGATGTCTGAGTCGTACGCTACTACAGGTAAACCACCAAAGTTCCAGCCTGTTTTAATATTTTCACCTTCGGCAGTTTTTTCCTGTGCCCGGGTTACAGCAGGGAGAAGTACAACCGCAGTGAGTAGCATCAGATACACAAGTTTTTTCATGATTCAGTGTTTTTTTTGATGTTTGAATTCAGACCGTTCATTTCGGGTAATTGTTGAAAAATTAACAGAAAAAGGCAGGAAACCACAATTGATCCGATGGCCAGGTCGGCATTATCTTTAAAGAAAACAAGGGGTTCAGGCTGAAATCCGGCGATAATGACCAGAATAATGACATAGAGTATTCCGGCGATAAAACTGGCCATAGCGGCCTGATTTTTTATTTTCCAGTGAAAGGAAGCGATGGCAGCCGGAAGAATGGTAAAGCCAATTCCTGTGATAAAAATAAAAACTGCTACCAAATCCCGAAAATTATAGGCAAAGGCGAAGCCTGCCAGTGAGAAAAGTACAATGAACAAACGTGTTCTTCTCATCATTTTTTTCTGGTCGCTTTTGGTATGGCTAAGTTGTCCGAAGAAATCCATTGCCGCACTGGAGGCCAGCACGAAGATCTGGGTGTCGGCCGAGCTCATGATGGCTGCAAAGATAAGAATCAATCCTGCCACAATATATTTTGATGGTACCAGCAGCGTAAGCCCTTGGGCAAAGGCCTCTTTGGGCTCAATCCCGGGCACATGGTAATGTGCAGCCAGTCCCACCAGGCAAATTACAAAACCCGTAATGAGGGTTAGCAGGGCACTGCCCCGGAGTCCACGCGATACAACGCGCTCGCTTTTTGCTGCATATACCCGCTGCCAATATTCAGAGCTTTTTTTATACAATAAAAATCCCAAAAGCAAGAAAAGCAATAGTCATTACCGGGTCAGCATCAGAAAAATCAACCAGGCCGTTTATTACGTTGGTGGTCTCATTGCCCCCGTTCAGCACAAAAGCAAGAATAAAAAGGACTACGAAAAGAACGATATACTGAAAAATATCGGTTTTGATTACCGAACGAAAACCACCCGCAAAAAGATAGATGGAGATGATCAGGCTGGAGAAAAGGAGTGCAGTTTCGTACGACCACCCGCTGATGCCTGCCAGTATTGTGGATCCGGCAATGAACTGGTTCAGCAACATGCCAAAATAAACGATGAACAAAATGATAGCTGAGAGCAGGCCAACTTCCGTATTGAATTTGTAATAAAACCAGTCGGAGAAAGTGTAGAGTTGTTTTTCGGCTCCGATACGGCGTAATTTTTTTGCATAGGGTATAAACAGCAAAAAGCCGATGGAAGTACCAATAAAGACCGCCATGGCGCTGATGCCATATTGATACACATAAGCCGTAAAGGCTACAATGGCTGCGCCACCAATATAACTGGCTACTACGGAGGCCATAAAACCCCAGATACCCAACTTGCGGCCGGCAATAAGATAATCGTCGTCTTTTTGGTGCCGCGAACTGATAATGCCAATCAGGATGCAGATCACTGCATAACTGATGAGAAGAATAAGGTCGAAAAGGGTTAGTTTAGAATTTGGGATAAGCATCGATAGAAATTCCATTGTGCCCAAGTTTTAATTTTCATTGCAAGGTATAAAAAAACTTGATATCCGGATGTCGCGAAAATGATTTTACCAACGGTTGTATGGCCGGTATTTTATTGCACCACACGAATACAAACAGTGTGGTACGTTTTTGATTCAATGGGTCGATGGAAGTAAAAACACTCATTCTCTGGGAGTGATTCAGGGTTCCGGGGGAATAGCACAAATCCCGCCGCCTTTTTTTGGTTCTGTTGCCCGTGCTGTGCGTCGTAAAAGGATTGAGGTTCGCGAACCGGAAGTTTAGGTTCCTTTATTCTTTGTTTGCTTTTAGCAATGAGGCATTAAAAGCGGTTTCCAGGGCTGAATTTATTTCTTCCGCATTGAAATAATCCGGGTCATAGTTGCCGCCTAAAAAATCAATGGTATCTTCATAATCCATGTGATCGGGATTGTCCAGTACATCAAGAATTTCATAGAAGCCTTCCACTCCACCACACCGTTCGGGAGGGCAGTTGCCTTCTCCGTCGTTCACTCTGGGATAAAAAACGCCTTTTTCCGGTTGTTTTTTTTGTTCGAGTAATATTTCGTGCGCCCAGTTGTCTTTGAAATCGTAGTTATAAATCATCTTGTCTTTCACTACTTCCAGCAGGTCGGAGAGTTTCATATTTACATATTCCCGGCAGGTATATTCATCGTCCATAAGCCCGGCAGTCGGGGAATAGAAGGTCATATCCTTAACAAAGCGGTGTTTGTATTTATTTTTCCATCCCATTACGATTTGAATCAGTTTATGAAAATCGGACAGGGAAATGTTGGAGGGCACTTCAATTTGCCTCCAGATGGCAGGTTCAATATTCAGGATTGAGATATCGACCTGATAGATTTCAACATTCATAAGTCAATTAAATGCCTAAAATTTAACGATACACTAAATGGATTAAAGTCAGCCCAAAATTATCTGGTGGGTTGACGGTATAAAAATAGGTTTTTTTTTCATTTCCATCCTTTTACGGTTATTTTTTTCCATTATCCCTTGGCGGGGAAGGGCTAAAATGGTTACAAATGCGGTTAATTGTTGTGTTAAAATGTTGTCAAAATATGGTTTATGGGTTGTAGATTTACTCTTTAATGCGCTGAGGATTTTCATTCAGAAATTGCGACCAGGAGCCATTGGGTTTTTTGTTTTTGCCCGAAAGCGTATAATTGCCTTGATTGGCGTGACAGACGGCAACAGCGAGGGCGTCAGTAATATCTAATTTTTCGGGCAGGTTGTTAATTTTAAGAAGGTTCATAACCATTGCCGCCACTTGTTCTTTAGAGCTTCGTCCATTGCCAGTAAGGGCTTGTTTAATGCGCAGCGGCTGGTATTCGAACACGGGTATCGATCGTTTAATGGCGGCGATTATCGCTGCTCCCTGTGCTCTGCCCAGTTTAAGCATAGCTTGTGCGTCAACTCCATAGAATGGACCTTCAATGGCCATTTCATCCGGGGTATACTTAGTGAGAATACCTGTTATTTCGTTATAGATTGTTTCCAGTTTTTGCCAGGGATTGATCACGCTAGCCAGTTTCAGGACACCCATATCCACGAGTTCCTGTGATTTGCCTTTTAGTTTGATGATGCCCCATCCCATATACCGTGTGCCGGGGTCAATGCCAAGAATAATTTTTTCAGGTTGGGTCATAGAGGCAGCAGGGACTCAAATTGATGGAGAAGAATGGTCTTTGCAATCTTCAAATCGAGCAGGGTGGTAATTTTTATATTTTCTTCACTGCCATGAAAGAGGGTAATCGGATGATTGGCATACTCCACGATAGAAGCGTCGTCGGTAAATTCCTTTCTATAGGGTTGACGATAAGCTTCGGTCAGGATGTTGGTTTTAAAGGCCTGCGGGGTTTGAATAATGCGGATTCGATTTCGGTCTACTGTAACCGTTTCTGGTTCTTCCATCATTCTGACCGACTCGGTTGGCGTAATGGTTGGAATGGCTATACCATATTCTTCTGCCAGTTTATAGGCAGTATGGATTATTCTGATGGATACCAGGGGCCTTACCCCATCATGTACAGCTACGAGGCTGTCGGGTTCGGTGAGTTTGAGCCCATTTTTTACCGAATGATATCGCTCTTTTCCTCCGGTTGTCAGTCGGTGTGGTGTGGTAAACTCATGCTTATCGCAGAGTTCGTTCCAGTGTTCCTTCTGGTTATCAGGGAGAACGACAATGATGTCAATGTCCATGTTGGCAAGGTAGAAGGCATCAATGGTATGCATCAGAATCGGTTTGCCTGCCAGGTCAAGAAATTGTTTGGGTGTGGTTGAATCCATTCTTGTGCCGCTTCCACCGGCAACAATAATTGCATATTTTTTCATCGTTATCGGGATAAGTTACGAAGGTATAAATTATTATGGATAATTCTTCAATAAAAATTTATAAAATTAACATGGCATCACCATAAGTAAAGAAGGCATATTTTTCCTTTATGGCTTCTTTATAGGCTTTCATGGTAAAATCGTATCCGGCGAAAGCCGAAACCATCATCAGCATTGAACTCATGGGGAGATGAAAATTTGTGATCATGGCGTTAGCCACCTGGAATTCATAAGGCGGAAAGATGAATTTGTTTGTCCATCCTTCGTAGGCTTTTAGTTTTCCGGAAATGGTTACAGCACTTTCAATGGCTTTCATGGAAGTAGTTCCCACAGCGAGGATTTTATTTTTATTTTCCTTTGCCCGGTTTACTTTCTCCGCGGTATAATCGGGTACATACATCTCTTCGGAGTCGGTTTTATGTTTGGAGAGGTCTTCCACATCGATCTCGCGAAAGTTTCCAAGCCCGGCGTGCAGAGTTATTTCTCCAAACCCGATGCCTTTTATTTCGAGGCGTTTCATAAGTTCGCGTGAGAAATGAAGCCCTGCGGTAGGTGCGGCAACAGCGCCTTCGTTTTTAGCGTAAATCGTTTGATAGCGCTCATTGTCTTCGGGTGTAATGCCGCGTAAGAGCTGGATTTCTTCCGGGATAGGGGTTTGACCCAGCTGGGTGATAGTCTCCTTAAAGCTTTCGTAGGGCCCATCGAACAGAAACCGCAGGGTTCGTCCGCGGGAGGTGGTATTATCGATCACTTCCGCCACCAATGCATCGTCTTCACCAAAATATAACTTATTCCCGATTCGGATTTTCCGGGCGGGGTCTACCAACACATCCCATAAACGGGTTTCCCGGTTTAGTTCCCGGAGAAGAAACACCTTTATTTTGGCTCCGGTTTTTTCCTTCTCGCCTTCCAGCAACGCAGGAAATACCTTGGTGTCGTTGATCACAAATACATCCCCATCGTCAAAATATTCGATAATATCTTTAAATGTCCTGTGCTCAATGGTTTGATTATCACGGTGAAGAATCATTAATTTGGACTCATCACGGTGAAGCGGTGGATTGGCAGCAATTAGTTCCTGAGGCAAAGGATACCTAAACTGAGATAACTTCATAGTATCAATCTGTTAAGTATTATATAAAAAATTAAAACAAAGGGTGCAAAGATAATACAACATCGACCTGAACGCAAGTATTATTTATAAGTTTAAGAATCAGCACTTCTGCTATTACGCAAGAAAGAAAAAAAGGATACAATGTGAGCCCAAAAATTTGAATTTTAGGGTGTCGTTTTTTTTCTTTTTAGCGACATTTCCCTGAATTCGTCGAGTGAGAGTGCCTCTTCATTATGGAAATTGCCTATGCGTGTGCGCTGGAGCGACGACATATAGGCGCCGCATTCGAGGGCTTCCCCGAAATCCCGGGCAAGGGCCCGGATATACGTTCCTTTACTGCACACTACCCGAAACCATACCACCGGGAAATGAATAGCCGTAATTTCAAAGGCGTAAACAGTAACTTCTCTGGGATGGATTTCAACCTCATCGCCGGTACCTTTTCGCGCATGCGAATAAAGACGTTTCCCGTCGACCCGGATAGCCGAATAGATGGGCGGAATTTGTTGCAACGTACCCGTTAATTTTTTTGCTGCTTCCTGAATTTTTTCTGTAGTGATCGTTGCGGTGGAGAAGGTTTGATCCACTTCGGTTTCCATATCGAAGGAAGGGGTTGTGGCGCCCAGAGTCAAGGTTCCGATATATTCTTTTTCCTGCGCCTGAAACTCTTCAATACGTTTTGTGTATTTTCCGGTACACAGGATGATTAATCCGGTAGCCAAAGGATCGAGGGTGCCGGCATGGCCGATTTTTACTTTTCGCAGATTGAAATTGTGGCGGATGAAAAGACGAATACTGTTGATGACATCAAAGGAGCTCCAGGTATAGGGTTTACGGATGAGCAATACTTCGCCGCCGGCAAAATCGTAGGGAGCTTCGTTTTTGTTTTCCATAATCAGAGGATGATGGCGATTATTCCCAGAAGAGCGCAATACAGGGCAAACCAGATCAGCTTCCCTTTTTTAACCAGCCGGAGCATCCAGGTGCAGGCCAGTAATCCGGAGATAAAAGCGGCCAAAGAGCCCACCACTAAGGCTGTTGTTCCGATGGTGGCTGTGGCCATTTCTCCTCCCAGAATTTCCAGAAAGTTTTCTCCAAGGATGGGGATGAGTACCATGAGAAAAGAGAATTTGGCGATCTCTTCCCGTTTTATTCCGAGCATAAGTCCGGTGGATATCGTGGCTCCACTGCGTGATATACCGGGTAATACGGCTAACGCCTGCGCTAAACCCACCAGAAAGGCGTTTTTTGCAGTGATTTTTCTTTCTCCTGGCTTGGCAAAATGCGATAAAGTGAGAAGAAAAGCAGTAATTAACAGAAAAAATCCAACC
>Ga0116152_10003495_pt1 | contig 12597 bp, 8 predicted proteins | sample AD_UKC119_MetaG_FD_89894 | JGI IMG/M metagenome (GOLD analysis project Ga0116152, IMG submission 89894) | Active sludge microbial communities of municipal wastewater-treating anaerobic digesters from Hong Kong - AD_UKC119_MetaG | ecosystem: Engineered > Bioreactor > Anaerobic > Digestate...
CACTTTTCGACCGGCAATTTTGCCAGAGTGTCATTAGTGCTTTCGAACCGGCGTGAAGCTTATGTTTTACACAGGGCTGAGGCTTTGAATATAAAGACGATATTTTTCGACCGCAACGATTTTTACACTAACGGCAAAGTGCTTCAGGCCCTTTATCAGGCCAATCCTGACCTGATCGTTCTTGCAGGATTTTTATGGCTTGTGCCGGAAGAAATCCTTAAAGCCTTTGAGGGAAGGATAATAAATATCCATCCTGCACTGCTTCCTCAATACGGGGGAAAAGGGATGTATGGTGACAGGGTCCATACGGCTGTAATCGAAAACGGAGATACTGAATCGGGTATCACGATTCACTATGTCAACAAGCGTTACGACGAGGGGAATATTATATTTCAGGCAAGGTGCAGGATTGATCCCGGCGACACACCCGAAACCCTTGCAGCCAGGGTTCATGCACTGGAATATAAATATTATCCGATTGTCATAGAAGATCTCCTGAAAAAGCTTCCCTGAAACTACCTTCTGTCCATCAGAACCGGAAAGTTGAAAGCAGACTGAGCACCAGGATTTTATTTTTTTCAAATCTTTCAAGGTTCTCTTCTTTTACAGGCTCAACCGGCGGAGCTTCTACTGTAAGCGGATCGACAGGCGAACCGTTCCTGTAAAATCTGAAGTCGAGATGAGGTCCGGTAGAAAGACCTGAACTGCCTACATATCCGATTATATCGCCCTGCCTGACGGTAGCTCCGGCCCGGACACCCTCACCGAAACGGCTGAGATGCAGGTATGCTGTAGAGTAAACACTGTTGTGAGTGATCCTGACAATCCTTCCCGATGCACCCTCAATACCTGCAAATGTTATGCGCCCGTCTCCCACCGACTGTACCGGGGTTCCGACAGCGGCAGCATAGTCAACACCGAAATGAGGCCTTCTGATCCTCAGGATAGGATGAAGCCTGCCTGAAGAGTACCTGGAACTTATTCTTGAATATCTAAGGGGTGCTTTAAGGAATGCTTTCCTGAGACTGTTTCCCTCCTCGTCATAATAAGATTCCTTCCCATCCTGTATGAAGGGAATGGCAGTGATCGTCTTTCCCCCCCAGATGAACTGGGCACCGAATATTCTTCCTGCACCAAGAGACTTATCATCGATGAAAAGCTCTTCATATATCACCTTGTAACTGTCTCCCTTCTGTATACCGAAAAAATCGACTGTCCATGCAAATATCTCCGACAATTCAAAAGGAAGAGAGGGATGAAGCCCCGTACCGACCATTGATTCCCACAAGGAATTCTCAATTGTGCCGGAGGAATAACGAATCAGTTTTCTTATTTCCTTCCTGTAAGCAGTAATTTTGAGAGAATCGTTAAAGCTGAAAATATAGTAAAGGACAGGATCATGTTCATAAACCAGATACCTTGCCCTGGCGCCTGAATCTTTTTCAAGAAAGAGCAGATAATTATTGCCCGACCTGATCTTTCTGACATCAAAAACCGAATCAGAACCGGTGATAACCTGGTTTATCTCCTGTACAGGTACACCGTTTCTCAGGAGTATTTCAGAGAGGAATCCGTTGCGCCTGATCTTTCCTGAATCGATATTGAAGGAATCGGCAGGGATGCCGAATAATATTAAAGGTTCGTGATAACTATTAACAAGGGTGTCGGCATCAGTCTTTTCAGTAATATACTCTGGTTTGTCGAAATACCTGCATGAGGTCAGAATGGTAAAGATTAAGATAATTAATAACAGGGTTCTTTTCCGGATGCTCATCATCATTACCTGTTTTTCACTACTATGTTTACGATTTTTCCGGTCACCACGATTATGTTTGCAAGGGTGCCTCCCTCAATCCATTTTTTTGCCCTCTCATCGGCGAGAACCATTTTTGAGACTTCGTCTTTCTCCATGTCGAGAGGCAGTTCTAATTTAAAGCGGAGCTTGCCGTTTACTGAAACAGGGTATTCAAAGGTCTCTTCCTTAAGATATTCTTCATTGGCAAGGGGCCAGGGTTCAAAGGCCAGTGTTTTCGAATGGCCCAGCTTTTCCCAGAGTTCCTCAGCAAGATGAGGAGCGAAGGGGGATAATATTTTTGCAAATGCAGCGACAGTTTCTCCTGTCACCTTTCCCTTTTTCGTTGCCAGGTTGAGAAATATCATCATGGCTGAGATTGCAGTGTTAAATCTGAGATTCTCTATATCTCCTTCAACCTTTTTTATTGTATGGTGAAGTCCTTTAAGGATCTCCGGATCTTCATCCCCTGTAATAACATTATCAGGATTTGAGAAGAATCTGAAAGTTCTCTGCAGGAAGTTGAACACACCTTTAACGCCTTTGTCGTCCCATGGTTTGGTAACATCGAGCGGTCCCATAAACATTTCGTAAAGTCTGAGGGAATCGGCACCGTATTTTGATGTTACATCGTCGGGATTGACCACGTTCTTAAGAGTCTTCGACATTTTTGCAACTATCTGCCTCAGTTCTTCACCTGTCTGTTTATTATAGTATTTGCCGTCTCTTTCTTCCACCATATCGCTCGATACTTTGGCGCCCTTTGCAGTTTCATAGGCAAAGGCAAGGATCATGCCCTGGTTGAAAAGCTTTGTGTAGGGTTCGTCGGTGGAAACGATTCCCAGGTCGAAGAGGACTTTATGCCAGAAGCGGCTGTACAGAAGGTGAAGGACTGCATGTTCGGCTCCTCCAATATAAAGGTCGACGGGCATCCAGTATTTTTCTTTTTCGCTGTCGAATATAAGTTCTTCGTTCAGGGGGTCGATGAAGCGGAGATAATACCAGCATGATCCTGCCCACTGGGGCATTGTGTTGGTTTCGCGGCGGCCCTTCCTGCCTGAGGAGTCTGTAACATTCAGCCATTCGGAGGCGTTGGCAAGAGGCGACTCTCCGCTTTCGCCCGGCATATATTTCTCCATAATGGGAAGTTCGAGAGGCAGATCTTCTTCATCCACCAGGCTTACGGTTCCGTCATCCCAGTGGATTACAGGAAAGGGTTCTCCCCAGTAACGCTGCCGGCTGAAAAGCCAGTCGCGAAGCTTATAGTTCACTTTTTCCTTTCCGAGACCCTTTGTCTCAAGCCAGGCTGTCATCTTTGCAATTCCGGCTTCCTTGTTAAGTCCGTTTATGTCGATGCCTGTTGTGTCGCAGGATGAATTGATATATTTTCCGTCTTCAGTCCAGCATTCTTTTCCTGTTATTATTCTTTCTCTCTGCTCCGGATCATCGACATCAGGATCCTGGATGCAATAGACCGGCAGGTTGAACTTCAGTGCAAACTCAAAGTCGCGGGTGTCGTGGGCAGGTACCGCCATGATGGCCCCTGTTCCGTAGCCGGTCAGCACATAGTCGGCGACCCATACAGGTATCTTCTTGTCATTCACAGGGTTGATGGCATATCTTCCTGTGAATACGCCGGTTTTGTCCTTTGCCAGGTCGGTGCGGTCGAGGTCCGATTTTAACGAAGCAGCCTTAATATAGTTTTCAACTTCCTGTCTGTGTTCATCGGTGGTTATAGCACCGGTAAGTGAATGTTCGGGTGCTATTACCATGTATGTTGCTCCGAAGAGAGTATCAGGACGGGTTGTGAAAACCCTGAGTTTTTCATTCAGGCCTTCTATCTGAAAATCAACTTCAGCGCCTGTGGACCGGCCTATCCAGTTACGTTGCATGTCCTTGATACCTTCGGGCCAGTCGAGGTTGTCTATTCCTGTCAGTAGTCTTTCGGCATAGAGCGGGATTCTGAGCATCCACTGTTTCAGGTTTTTCTTTTCGACTTTGTTGCCGCATTTTTCATGTGAGCCGTCGAAAAGGACCTCCTCGTTGGCACAGACTATCCTGCAGTCGGGGCACCACCATACCAGGGCATTGTCGTAATATGCCAGCCTTCCGGAATCTGTATATTTCCTTACCTCGTCATCTCCCTTCTTTATTATATCTTCCGGAACGGGCAGTTCTGATATAGGTCTGCCTTTCTGCTGCGATTCGTCAAACCAGGTATTATAAAGCCTGATGAATATCCACTGTGTCCATTTGAAATACTTCGGATCGGTGGTATTTATTTCCCTGTCCCAGTCGTAGCTGAGGCCCAGTGATTTGATCTGGCGGCGGAAGGTGTCGCAGTTGTTTTTTGTAGTAACTGAGGGGTGAGTTCCGGTCTGGATGGCGTACTGTTCGGCCGGCAGGCCGAATGCATCCCATCCCATTGGGTGGAGGACGTTAAATCCCTTCATCCTTTTGTACCGGCTGTAGATGTCTGTTGCCGTATATCCTTCGGGGTGGCCAACGTGTAGTCCTGCTCCGGAGGGGTAGGGGAACATGTCGAGTATGTAGCATTTATTGGGATTAGTCAGGTCGTCGGAGGTTTTAAAGGTAAGGTTTTCCTCCCAGTATTTCTGCCACTTTTTTTCGATTGCCTTGAAGTTGTATTCCATTGTTATTTTAATAAGTCGGAAGACAGAAGACCGAAGACGGAATTAAGTTGGCGGTTGGCAGTATACAGTTGGCAAATTGCCGGTGACCTAACAATCCGAAATCGAAAATCCGAAATCCGCAATCGTTTATCGGAGGGCGAAAATATGAAATCTTTGGGAAATTATACTATGATTGCCTGATCTGTATGCAATGATATTTAATTCCTTTGTGATCCTTCGTGTGAGACTTTGTGTTAATTCGTGGTTAAAAATATTTTACCACAAAGTCACACTAAGGATTTTAAATAAGGCACACAAAGGGCTTTTCATGAATGTATTCTGAATTCTGATGAATTTGTTGTAAAACCGCCCTTTTGATGTTAATTTTGCAGCTGATCTGGTCCCGTAGTTCAATGGATAGAATGACAGATTCCGGTTCTGTTGGTTGGGCGTTCGAGTCGCCCCGGGATCACAAAGAGAGGGTGCTTAAGGGCACCCTTTTTAATTATTTGAGAATACAAACCATATTCCGGATCAAGGGGCGGCGAGAACGAAGGGGAGGAGCGTTCGAACCGAGTCCCGATGCATCGGGACGAGCTCGTGAGCGGGTTTACGAGCCTGCCTGTGTGTAGCGAACAGTCGCCCCGGGATCACAGGTTGGAATAAATAGCACTGATCATCAGTGCTATTTATATATCGGGGGATTTATTGGGAGCAAGGATTAAATAATTATAGTTGATTAACTAAAGGGATAATTTCTCATCCTTTTCACATGAAATGCCAATAGAAAAATAAGAATACCAATAGAATTTCTTTAATGATATTAAGTTTAGTGTAAATGTATTCACTGCAAAAATCGGACCTCCCATTTGAAAATCATTAGCAATATAAAATTCGAAGAAAAGTATTATGAAATAATACCGCAGGGAATTATTGTTTGAGAAATCTACACGGAGCGATTTTGTTGACATAATTGGACAAGTGGAAAGATGCCTAGATGAATCCGGGATAAGGGAAAGTATTGTTTTTGTAAATGCCATGCATATAACAGCATCCGTCTTCATTGCGACTTCGAGGTCTGGCTTGAGAAGCTTGCACCGTTGAAACCATACAGACAGTAAAGGCATAATGGTTTCGAAGACAGTCCCGATCTTACAGTAAAAGAAAATCAGTCCAGGATATCTTATTTTCTGGCACTGAGTAACAGATTATAGGAAAGAGAGAGCCCTAAACGAAATCCTGTCCAGTCGGCATAAGCATCCTTATCATCGGCCAGTTCGAGCGTTATCCTTTTACTCTCGGTATTTGAAAGCGATCCTTTTTTTATGTCGAACATATATCCCGCAGATATTCCTAACCTGCAATTCAGGAGCAGATATGAGAGGTTGACGGATGGGGTATAGTATAAATTTGTAGAGACAAAACTGGCTTTATTATCCTCTGATTGTGTATAAATTTCAATATGTTCATTAAGTTGAAGCTTTGAAAAGTTTACACCTGTTTCGTTGGTAAATCCAATCCTGAATTTATTAGCTGAATGAAAAACACATACCAGAACGGCTGGAGATAATGCCCTTATCCTGGAATCAAAGAGATACTCCCCGGAGTAATCGGATCGCGATACCCGAGAACCTGTTGATTGATAATACAATACAGCACCCACACTCAATGATTTGCCGAGTGTAAAAGTAAGTGAGGGTTTATAATAATAATAGTCAGGGTAATCTTCCGTGATCCTGACATCGAATGGCAATGATTTAACAACCATTTCATTCATCGTTTTCAGGTCGCTCATCTTAAATGCTGCCAGGCCTGATTCAATAACGATGTTCACTTCTTGGGAATAAAGGTGGCACGGAGCAGATACCAGAAACATGATAATGAATATTTTAACGGTCTTCATGAGGAACTTGTAATAATTTCAATCATTCAGATAGTATCTGTGTCCTGAATAATAAATAGTATTATTTGTAAGCAGGGTATAATTCGCAGCGCCGGCGCTGACTGCCGTATTAATTGTCTGCACTATATCACCGGTATAAAAATTATATATGTCCCATCCATAAAGTTCTCTTGCGACCAGAACCTTGCCTGAACAGAAATCTATATTGAAAAAAGTACCGTTAAAGCTGAAATTCCTTATTGTAGAAAGGTCCGTGCAGCTTTTAATGTACAAGGTAGATCCTTCCCGGGAATACAGGTTTTCCGGCTGGCTGGGGCAGAAATCAAATTGTACGTATGAATTAACGGGGCTTGATTTTTTTTCTGATGCCTGCAATTCTATTGAACCGGAATTTATCCGGTAAACAAGAAATGAATCACTCCTGTTAACCATAAACAGGCTGCCATCAGGAGATATCTTCAGTTGTCCGCCAGGTATACGTTTCTTTGTTATCATTTCATTATTCAGAACGTCGAAAGCATAAAGTGTATCAGTATAAGAAAATATACATATACCATTGTCGGAGATTTTGGGGTATAGGGCGTTGTAAAATCCAGGCACATAGCTTTTTATATTTACAGACCTTATTTTATTCATAGTCTCAAGTTCGTAAAGGTCAAGGATTCCTGAGACAGGGCTAAGTAAAAGAACCTGGTTGGCTGAAATATCACAATACAAATTGTACTCCATCAAAGCATCAGTAGTTTCTGTAAGGGCAGAATGTCTGAAAAGCATTATCATGGACAGGGCAGATGAATAATCGTGGAAGAAAAATCCGGAGCAGCTGAGTCCCGTATTATTGCTGAAGTCCGGTCCATCCAGGGCAAAAGTGTAACTGCCGCTAAATGATTTGAACAATGATGAATTCTCAATCGTGCCATATTTTTCCGGCACACAAAATAACGAGAACTGTACCAGTTTTCCGTACAATATGTCATCAGTATTCAGGATGAGCATGGTGTCACTATTTGGCAGAGACGACAATAACCTCCATGCCGGCCCGTCGTCAACCCATACTTGGTATTCAGCTATATTCTGACTGTATCTTGTTGAGTTCCAGATGAGAGCCAGCTGTTTGTTAATTTCCGTGAATTTGAGCACAGGAAGATTTCGTGTAACAGAACAACTGCCCCACCAGTAGGAATTATTTTCATTGTCAACTGCAAATAAGTCATAATCTGATTCCTGCCCAACATAATTGGTATTAAGGAATGAAGTGTCGGTAAGGATGTAACCATAGCCCGTTGACCTTTCATATAACCTGTACTTCTTAAAACCGAAATAATTACATCTTTTCCAGGAAAACCTGAGGCCTTCATCTTCGTAAATGTATGTCATATTTTTACTGACTTCTACAGGATCATATATCAGGGTCCAGGTCTTTGATGTATATTCAAAGCCTTCCATCCCAAGGATGTCGGCCATGCTTCCTGAACCGGTCTTTGTGATGATTGAGATTTTGAAGCTGTGGGTTCCTGATTCATTGAACTTAAGCCTGATAGTATAGGTATTGTTCTCAAAAGATGCTTCAAGCGGAACATTATCAATGTAGTACAGAACATCAGCTATTTTGGCAGTACCAGCGTCGACATGAAAATTAATTGAAATCGGCCAATACATGTAGATTGTATCTATGGTTATATTCAGATCAATATCAAGAGGAGGAACTTCAGTCGGTTCAGTAACCGGAGCGACATATTTTCCAGTCGGCTCAAACTCGCATGAAGAAGTAAAAAGAATAAAAAGAAGAATCAGGACAACCTTCCATTCCATCATGACAATCTTAAGATTCTTAATTATTAATCAAAGATAAATAATCCATGAAGATCACCTACAATTCACTCACCAGAAAAAATTTGTTCAGGTCACATATATTTTGTCACCCCACGGATCATAAATTTATGGGTCTGATGTATTGAACAACCCTCTTCAGAGCCTGTCCCTGTTTATCTGGAGGGCAGAGGGAGGATGGCAGGATTTGCGAGTTAACCATCTTCTGACTCTGCCATTCAAAACCTCAGTACCTCGATCATCTTTGTTATGGCTTCGGCTTCAAGGGTGTTTTTTACCGGCGGCAGTCCGATCAGAGACCTTACCCTGTTAAGATCCCTCCCGGTAATATAATCCCTGCCAACAAGAATGTAGTATAACATGGCCGACTTAAGTGTGTTGGCTTTTACACGGAAAGAAAACGGACTAAGCCTGGCAGGGAAAATGTGAACAAACCTTGTTTTTTCATTCCTGAATTTCAGAGTCCACTCCGAAGTGTCCGATATAACTGTAACCCGGTAATCACTGTATCCCGTCCCCGCCCAGGCGGCAAACTTTCCAGGATCATCAAGACAGTCGGCTTCGAGAAATACCTGTATTTGCCGGCATATCTCTTTTACTTCCAGCTGACCGGTGTAAACATCCATAACCGAAGAACCTAAATGTCGTACCTGTCTTACCAGATCCCTCTCATTAAAACCCTCTTCAGCAGCAAAGCTCTCCCGAATAAAATTCCTTATAAAACCAAGATGATGCTTCAACGGATTGAACTGAAAAGGTGGAGGTATGTGATGATCCGGAATCATATCTGCAGTAAAGTTAAGAGTTCAGAAAGAAATGATTTAAACTATCGCCGGAATATGCGCTTCTATTTTCAGAATCTTATAACTTTATCTGTTCAAAAAACATTGTAACCATTTATGTCGCCTGATTCAAAACTTGAATTCCTCAAAACGATAAATCATCAGCAACCTGATAAGGTGGTGGTCGATTTCGGCTCCACATCGGTAACCGGCATCCATGTAAGGATCGTTGAAAAGCTGAGAGAGTACTACGGGCTTGAAAAAAAGCCGGTGAAAGTTATTGAACCATACCAGATGCTCGGGGAGATAGATGACGAGCTTGTCCGTGAAATGGATATCGACGTTCTCGGTCTTTACGGCGAGAGAAACATGTTCGGGATACCTAACCGCGACTGGAAGGAACACACAACACCATGGGGACAGGATGTGCTTTTCCCGGGAGAGTTTAATTATACCTATACTGAGAACGGCGATATTCTGATCCATCCCGAAGGTGATCTTTCAGTACCTCCCAGCGCGATGATGCCGAAATCGGGATATTTCTTCGATGCTCTCGACAGGCAGGGACCGATAGACGATAATACTTTAAAGCTTGAAGATAACCTTGAGGAGTTTTCCCGCTTAAGCGACAATGATCTTGAATACTGGAAACTTCAGGTTGAATCGATTGATTCTGATTCAAAAGCAGTAGTGGCTTCATTAGGAGGTACAGCCCTTGGCGATATTGCCCTCGTCCCGGCCGTGGGACTTAAAAACCCCAGAGGCATAAGGGGAGTAGCAGAATGGTACATGTCGACACTCACCAGGGAAGACTTCATAAGGGAAATGTACGACAGGCAAACAGATATAGCCATAGAAAATCTGTCCCTGTTAAGGGATGTCGTTGGGAACAGGATCGATGTGGCCTTTATCTGCGGTACGGATTTCGGAACTCAGAATTCAACTTTCTGCTCACCCGAGACTTATTCTTCATTATGGCTTCCCTATTATAAAAAGGTAAATGACTGGATACACGGGAATACAAACTGGAAAACATTCAAACATTCCTGTGGAGCAATAGAATCTTTTATGGAACTGTTCATTGAATCGGGATTCGACATTATAAATCCGGTACAGATAAATGCTGCAGGCATGGACCCGGTGCTTCTCAAGAAAAAATACGGTGACAGTATAGTTTTCTGGGGAGGTGGTGTTGACACGCAGGGAGCTTTTCAGTTCGGATCTCCCCGGCAGGTTAAGGACCAGGTCAAAAGACAATGTGAAATATTTAACAATAACGGAGGTTTCGTTTTCAATACAGTCCATAATATTCAGGCTAATGTACCCTTTGAAAATGTGGTGGCCATGCTTGAAGCCCTTAAGGAGCTATGATGGAATACAGGTTTAATTACAGGTACCTTATTGCCATCAGCCTCATATCGGCTATGGGAGGACTTCTTTTTGGCTACGACTGGGTTGTGATCGGCGGTGCCAAGCCTTTTTATGAACCCTATTTCGGGATTTCCGGGAACCCTGCCATGCAGGGATGGGTAATGAGCTGTGCACTGGTGGGATGTCTTGCCGGGGCAGTTCTTTCCGGCTGGCTCAGCGACCGTTTTGGAAGAAAAAAACTCCTTATCCTTGCCGCCTTTTTGTTCATTGTCGCTTCTGCAGGTACCGGAGGAGCAGGCTCTCTGTCTGCTTTTGTGATTTTCAGGATAACCGGAGGAGTCGGCATCGGACTGGCGTCAACGCTTTCACCGATGTATATTTCAGAGATATCGCCCGGACCGGTACGCGGAAGGTTCGTGTCACTGAATCAGCTGACAATAGTAATAGGGATACTCCTTGCACAGGTTGTCAACTGGCAGATTGCAAGACCCGTTTCGCCCGATGCAGGAGCTGCCGATATTGTAGCATCGTGGAACGGACAGATGGGATGGAGGTGGATGTTCTATGCCTGTACCGTACCGGCGGCATTTTTCTTCCTCCTTATGTGGATAGTCCCGGAGAGTCCGCGATGGCTGGCAAAAAAAGCACGTAACCATCGTCAGGTACATGAATTCCTATCCGGTATCGGAGGTTATGGCTATGCCGACAAAGAACTGGCTTCGATAAAGGAATCGCTCAATTCATCAAAGGAGAGGGCAGCTTTCAGGATGCTCCGGCAACCGGGGATGTCCAGGCTTCTGCTTATAGGAGTGATTCTGGCAATTTTCCAGCAATGGTGCGGGATAAACGTGATCTTCAATTATGCACAGGAGATTTTTTCAAGTGCAGGCTACACTGTATCGGATATCCTCTTCAATATTGTAATTACAGGCAGCGTGAACCTGGTCTTTACCTTCGTAGGTATGTTCGCAGTCGACAAGCTGGGAAGGAAGTCCCTTATGCTCGTGGGAGCAGGTGGCCTTGCAGGTATATACGCTGTAATTGGAGGTATGTATTTTTCAAATCTCACAGGAGTACCCCTGCTGGTAATGGTGGTACTGGCAATAGCATGTTATGCCATGACGCTTGCCCCGGTTACATGGGTATTACTCTCGGAGATCTTCCCGAACCGGATTCGTGGCTTTGCAATGTCAGTTGCAACATTTGCGCTATGGACAGCGTGCTTTATCCTGACATATACTTTTCCGATCCTGAATCATCTTTTTAAGGCTTCAGGGACCTTCGGTCTTTACGGACTTATTTGCATAATCGGATTCTGGTTCATTTACAGTTCTCTGCAGGAGACAAAAGGCAAATCACTCGAGCAGATAGAAAATGATATGATCGGTACAAATATTAAATATCATTGACCAGGGAAGCTTTATTCCCTTCCCGGTAAAATAACATATTATAATGAAAACCAGATTTTTATTAACGGCTTCACTTGCTCTTCTAAACCTGGTCACCCCACTGGCTTACGGACAATCGCAGAACCGCGAGGTGATGAATTTCGACAATGATTGGAAATTCATGAAAGGTGACTTCCCCGATGCAATGGATTTGGATTTTGATGATTCATCCTGGAGGGAACTCGATCTTCCTCACGACTGGAGTATAGAAGGAAAAGTCGACAGAAATGCTCCTACAGGAGGATCGGGAGGATACCTTCCTGCAGGAACGGGATGGTACCGGAAACATTTCACCCTTAAAAAGACAGAGCTCCGAAAGAATCATATCATCATGTTCGACGGCGTATATATGAACAGTGACGTCTGGATCAACGGAGACCACCTGGGGAACTACCCTTTTGGATATAACAGCTTCTGGTACAATTTGAATGAACATCTTAAAGCTGGTGAAAACGTCATTGCAGTTAAAGTCGACAATTCCAAGCAACCGGCATCACGATGGTATTCAGGTTCGGGTATCTACAGGCACGTGTGGCTTATGAGTACCGATCCGGTTCATGTGAAGCCATGGGGTATTTATATTACAACGCCGGAAATAACAGAAAGCAGCGCATCGGTAGTTGTCGAAGCAAAAATAGAGAACCATTCCGGGTCAGCCAGGAAGCTGAGCATCATCTCAAAGGTGACGGATGCAGACGGAAACGACAGAGGTCATGCGGAATCGGCTCTCCAGATCCTTGACGGCTGGGAACAGAAAGTCAGACAAACCATATATGTTGCACAGCCCGTGTTCTGGTCGCCCGATACACCTTATATGTATTCTCTTGTCACACAGGTA
>Ga0116152_10003497_pt1 | contig 12593 bp, 9 predicted proteins | sample AD_UKC119_MetaG_FD_89894 | JGI IMG/M metagenome (GOLD analysis project Ga0116152, IMG submission 89894) | Active sludge microbial communities of municipal wastewater-treating anaerobic digesters from Hong Kong - AD_UKC119_MetaG | ecosystem: Engineered > Bioreactor > Anaerobic > Digestate...
GACACGATGATCCAGATCGTTGCGCCGGTGTTCGGCGTCGGCACCGTCCTGATGGCGGCCTTCGCACCGGTTGAGCAGCTGCCGCTGATCGGTTCCCGCTTGCTGCTGGTGGCATTCTTCTTCTACTTCATGCTCGGCCTACGGTTCTGGGTTGCTTTGCGCATCAATGCGCTGGTGATGCTTGCATTCCTGGTGCTGGCTGCCACGGGCACGACGCCGGCGCGTGAATCCATCTACATGCTGTTCACACTGTTCTGCGCCAATTTGATCGGTGCGGCCGGCTCGTATGCGCTGGAATTCGCCAATCGGCGCGAATTCCTCGAACGGCGGCTGCTGCACGAGGTTGCGACCCACGATGGTCTGACCGGCTTGCTGAACCGCGCGGCATTCGAGGACGAGATTCGGCGCTTGTGGAATCAGGCGCAGCGCGATCAGCAGCCGATTGCCGTGATCATGGCGGATATCGATTGCTTCAAGGCCTACAACGACAGCTATGGTCATCAGGCCGGTGACGATTGCCTGCGACGTGTCGCGCTGGCAGTGGAGTCTGCGGCGCGCCGGCGCCCTCTCGATTTCGTCGCGCGCTATGGCGGTGAAGAGCTGGTAGCCGTGCTCTATGGCGCCGACCGCGGCTATGCTGAGAGCGTCGCGCGCAACATGATCGAGGCGGTCAGCGATCTGGCCATCCCGCACGCGGCATCGCTCGCTCAGACCCATGTCACGATCAGCGCCGGGCTCGCGAGTGTCGACGCGAGCAACGCGCAGTCGCACGACATCGTCATACAATGGGCTGACAAGGCCTTGTACGTCGCCAAGGACAAAGGCCGCAATCGCTACGTGGTGCTGGATCCGCTCGTCAGTCGCCGTGGCGAGGTCGATCTGCGCGCGGGCAGTAGTTACAAGACAGCCTGAAAGACGGGCGCTACTGGCGGTAGATGGCGATTTCGCGGCGACCGTCGGAGCTCTGCGCGCCGCGGAACATGCCTTCGCTGTTGAACTCCAGCACCAGATTGCCTTGGCCGTCGACCGCAATGATGCCGCCATCGCCGCCCAGCGCGCGCAGCTTGCGATTGATGACCTCGTCGGCAGCGGCGGCCAAGCTCAATTTGCGATAGGCGACCAGCGCGCAGACGTCATACGCCACCACCGAGCGGATGAAGAACTCTCCATGGCCCGTTGCCGAAACCGCGCAGCTCGCGTTGTCGGCGTACGTGCCAGCGCCGATGATCGGTGAGTCGCCGACCCGACCCCAACGTTTGGCCGTCATGCCGCCCGTGGAGGTAGCCGCCGCCAGATTGCCCGCACGATCGCGTGCGACGGCCCCGACCGTGCCGAACGCTGACAGATCGTTAGCCACGCGGCGCTGCTGTGCGGTGTCGAGATTGCGGGCCAGCTTGCGTTGCAACTGCTCGCGGCGCGCGTCCGTCCGAAAGTACTCGTTGGGAACCAGTTCGAGCTGCTGCGTCAGCGCGAACTCTTCGGCGCCATCGCCCACCAGCATCACATGCGGTGAGTTCTCCATGACTTTGCGGGCGAGTGCGATGGGGCTCCTGACGTGGCGCACGCCGGCGATCGCGCCCGCGCGTCGGTCCTTGCCGTCCATGATCGATGCGTCGAGCTCCGCCACACCATTTTCGTTGAGCACCGCGCCCTTGCCGGCATTGAATAGTGGGTTGTCTTCCAGCAGTTGCACGGCCGTCGTCACCGCATCGAGACTGCTGCCGCCGCGCTCGAGAACACCGTATCCGGCAGTGAGCGCCGACTCGAGCCCGGCGCGATACTGACCCTCCATTTCGGGTGACATCTCGCTGCGGGGCAATGCGCCGGCGCCGCCGTGAATGGCGATGGATATCATGTTGGCGGACTCCTTGTTCTGGGCCGTGGCGGGCATGGCCGCGATAGCGGTGACCAGCATCGCACCGAGGATGAAAATGAAGATACGAGCGGACACGATTGCGTGCATGCGGCTATCCTTGAGTCTTGCGGGCCTCGACTGGCCCACCATGCCCTATCTTAAGCTGCCGCAGGTCCACAAGTAGCCATGCTGAAGAAGATTCGCCGACTGCTGATTGCCAATCGCGGTGAAATCGCGATCCGCGTAATGCGAGCCGCCAACGAGCTGGCCATACGTACGGTGGCTGTCTATTCGCAGGAGGACCGGTTTTCACTCCACCGCACGAAGGCGGACGAGGCTTACCTGATCGGGCAGGGGAAAGGCCCCATCGATGCCTATCTCGATATCGAAGACATCCTGCGAATTGCGGGCGAGGCCAAGGTCGACGCGATTCATCCGGGCTACGGCTTTCTGTCCGAGAATCCGGAGTTTGCCGAAGCCTGCGAAGCGGCCGGCATTGTGTTCGTCGGCCCGACGCCCAAGATCATGCGCACACTGGGTAACAAAGTCTCGGCGCGCAATCTCGCTGAGTCTGCTGGCGTGCAAGTGATGCCGGCTACCAAGCCGCTGCCAACCGATCTCGCGGCCTGCCGCAAGGCAGCGAAGGCCATCGGTTATCCCGTGATGCTGAAAGCCAGCTGGGGTGGTGGCGGTCGTGGCATGCGGGTGGTCGAAAGTGACGAGCAGTTAGCGGAGATGCTGCCGATGGCGCGGCGCGAGGCGAAGGCTGCGTTTGGCAACGACGAGGTCTATCTCGAGAAGCTGGTGCAACGCGCGCGGCACGTCGAAGTGCAACTCCTCGGGGACAATCACGGCAACCTGGTGCATGTCTATGAGCGCGATTGCACGGTGCAGCGCCGCAATCAGAAAGTGGTCGAGCGCGCGCCGGCAGTCTATCTGACGGATGCGCAGCGCACTGTTCTGACCAAGTCGGCGCTCAAGATCGGTCGCGCAGTGAACTATCGGAACGCCGGCACCGTCGAGTTCCTGCAGGACGCGGACAGCGGCGAGATCTATTTCATAGAGGTGAATCCGCGCATCCAGGTTGAGCACACGGTGACCGAGGCGGTGACCGGCATCGATCTGGTGAAGGCGCAGTTGCGCATCGCGGATGGTGCCGTGATCGGGACACCCGAGAGTGGCGTGCCGCCGCAGAACGAAATCCGCATGACCGCGCATGCTTTGCAGTGCCGCGTGACCACCGAAGATCCCGAGAACAAGTTCATACCGGACTATGGCAAGGTCACAGCGTACCGCAGTCCCGCGGGTTTTGGCTTGCGGCTCGACGCGGGGACGGCCTATTCGGGCGCCATCATCACCCGTTCCTACGACTCGTTGTTAGTGAAGGTGACTGCCTGGGCGCCCACCGCCGAGGAGAGTATCGCGCGCATGCACCGTGCGCTGTGGGAATTCCGCATTCGGGGCGTGGTGACGAATCTGCGTTTTCTCGATCAGGTGATCACTCACCCACAGTTCGCCAAAGGTGACTACACCACACGGTTCATCGACAACACCCCGGAGCTGTTCGATTGGCCGCGCCGGCGCGATCGTGCCACGCGCATCCTGAGCTTCATCGGCGACGTCATCGTCAACGGCAATCCGGAGGTCGCCGGCCGGCGCAAGCCCGAGCGGACCGTGCTGGCGCGACTGCCGAAGATCTCGCTCGCCGACGATCCACCACCCGGCACGAAGCAGCGCCTGGATGGGTTGGGCCCGCAGAAGTTCGCTGCGTGGATGCTGGCGCAGAAACAGGTGTTGCTGACCGACACGACCATGCGCGATGCGCATCAGTCCTTGCTCGCGACGCGCATGCGCAGCCTCGACATGACCGCGATCGCACCGTACTACGCGCGCCTGGTGCCGCAGCTCTTCTCGATGGAGTGCTGGGGCGGCGCCACATTCGATGTGGCGATGCGGTTCCTGAAAGAAGATCCGTGGTCGCGTCTGGCCCAGTTCCGCGAAGCCATGCCCAACGTCCTCCTGCAGATGCTGCTGCGCTCTTCCAATGCGGTCGGCTATACCAACTACCCGGACAATGTCGTGCAGTTCTTCGTGAAGCGCGCGGCGGCCAGCGGCATCGACGTGTTCCGGGTATTCGATTCGCTCAACTGGGTCGAGAACATGCGCGTGGCGATCGATGCGGTGCTCGAGACCGGACGCCTGTGCGAAGCAGCGATGTGTTACACCGGCAATCTGTCGGACCCGGCCGAGAAAAAATACACACTCGACTACTACCTCGAGATGGCCACCCAACTCAAGGCGGCCGGCACCCACGTGCTCGGTATCAAGGACATGGCCGGGCTCTGTCAGCCGGATGCAGCACGTCAGCTCGTCACTGCCTTGAAGCGGGAAATCGGTCTGCCGGTGCACTTCCATACGCACGATACGAGTGGCATTGCCGCCGCTAGCGTGCTCGCAGCCGTCGAAGCCGGCGCCGACGCGGTGGATGGCGCGATCGATTCGATGAGTGGCCTCACGTCGCAGCCGAATCTCGGTTCCATCGCCGAGGCGTTGCGACACGGACCGCGTGATCCCGGTATCGATCCGGCCGCGATGCGCATGCTGTCGGCGTACTGGGAGCAGGTGCGGCGCAACTATGCTGCATTCGAAAGTGATATGCGATCAGGTGCATCAGAGGTGTATGTGCACGGCATGCCAGGCGGTCAGTACACGAACCTGAAGGAGCAGGCGCGCTCGTTGGGTCTCGATGACGCGCGCTGGCCCGAGGTGGCGCAGGCCTATGCCGACGTCAACCAGATGGTCGGCGACATCGTCAAGGTGACGCCGTCCTCCAAAGTCGTGGGCGATATGGCGCTGATGATGGTTACGAGTGGTCTGACACGTGCGCAGGTGGAAGATCCGGCTACGGAGATCGCCTTTCCAGAGTCGTTAGTACAGATGTTGCGCGGTGATCTCGGTCAGCCGCTGGGCGGCTGGCCGAAGGCGCTGCAGAAGAAGGTGCTACAGGGCGCCAAGCCGCTCACCGGCCGGCCCGGCGCGTCGTTGCCACCGGTCGATATCGATGCCGTCCGCCGCGAGTTGCAAGCACAATCCGTGCGCCCAGTAGATGACAACGATGTCGCGTCCTATTTGATGTATCCCAAGGTCTATGCTGATTACGCCGAGGCACGCGCCGCTTTCGGTGACGTCAGCATCCTGCCCACGCCCGTGTACTTCTATGGTCTCGAGCCGGGGCAGGAAATCAGCATCGATCTCGAGCGCGGCAAGACCTTGATCGTGTCGTTCGTCGCTTTGAGCGAGACGCACGACGACGGTACGCGCACGGTGTTCTTCGAACTGAATGGCCAGCCGCGGTCGGTCGTTGTCACCGATCGTTCGCACGTTGCGCTGCGCCCACCACAGCGCAAGGCAGAAACCGGCAACGAACGACAGATCGGTGCGCCGATGCCTGGAACGATCGCCACCGTAGCCGTCAAGGCCGGTCAGAAGGTCTCGAAGGGCGACACATTGCTCACGCTCGAGGCCATGAAAATGGAGACCAGCATCCGTACGGATATCGACGCCACGGTCAAAGAGGTGTTGGCGAAGCCCGGTCTGCAGGTGGATGCAAAAGACCTGCTGGTCGTGCTCGAATGAAGGAGCTCAGGTTCGATCGACGCTTCGTCGTCCTGTTGGTTCTTCTGCTGATACTTGCGATTGGCGGCAATCTGTTCCTGGGTTTCGACGGGCTCCTGCGCAACGCGTTCATCGCGCTCGCGATCGCAACCTTCGTGCTTGCGCCGTTACCGAACGGCACGCGCGGGCTCGTTTTCGCCGTGATGATCGGGCTCGCCACCGGCATCGCTTCCGTCAACCTGTTTGCGGTCCAAATCTTTCAGGCGCCTGTTACGCGCGAGTTCGGTTGGAGCCAGACGCAGTACACTGGTGTCATCCTGGTGGGCACGATCATCACGGTGATCAGCTCGCCACTGATCGGCTGGGTGTTCGACCGGCATGGTGTGCGGCCGTTCGCCATTGGTTCGACGATCCTGTTCGGGCTCGCGCTGATCTCGCTCTATTTCCTGACACCCAACCTGCTGCACTTCTATGGTGTGTTCGCGCTCATTCCGCTGATCGGCGCGGGCACGTCTTCCGTCGCCTATGCGCGTGTCGTGGCCCGCTGGTTCGACGCGCGCAGGGGGCAGGCCTTGGGTGCTGCGCTGGCGGGCATTGGCATCGGCGGCGCGGTCTTGTCCGCCCTTACGCAAGGCCTGATTCAGAGCGTGGGCTGGCGCGGGGCGTACCTCGGCCTCGGCTTGCTGTTGTTACTCGTCACGCTGCCCCTGCTGCTGCTGTTCCTGCGCGACAGCCCGGAGGAAGTCGGGCTCGGCGTGGATGGCGAGGTGGTTGGTACGACGCACGCTCGCGTGGTTAGTACGCCCTACGGTTACTCGATGAGCGAAGTATTCCGACTGCCGCGTTTCTGGGCGATGGTTGCCGCGTTCATGTTGCTGGCGGTGGCCATCGGCGGCGTGATGTTGCAGCTCGTCCCCATCATGCTGGCGCGCGGCGTATCGGCAACCCAGGCGGCTGCGTTTCCCGCGGTGTTGGGGCTGGCACTGATAGTCGGCCGAGCCTTCGCGGGCTTTCTGATGGACCGCTATTTTGCGCCGTACGTGGCCGCGATCATTCTGCTGTTCCCCATCATGGGTGTCGCGCTGCTGGCGAGTGGCGCCGTGGGCGCCAGCGCGTTGGTGGGTGCCGCGTTTCTGGGCCTGGCGGCGGGCGCCGAACTCGATGTAATCGCGTATCTCGTGGCACGCTACTTCGGCACGATTTCCTACGCGCGCATCTATGGCTTTCTCTACGCGGCGTGGACGCTCGGATCCGGTAGCGCGCCGGTCGTCACCTCGCGAGTCTATGACGCAACTGGCTCACACAGCTTGATACTGTGGGTGTACGTTGGCCTATTCGCGCTGTCAGCCGTGATGATCGCGCGGCTCGGCGCCTATCCGCAGTTGCCGGGGGCGCCGTTACCCGAAAGGCGCGACGCCGATCCAGTGCGTGTGTAGGTAGAACGCGAACAGGCCGTACAGCAGTAAACCTCCGACGACAGCGATGGCGTCGTTAAGCTTCGACGGAGGTGCTCCCAGCGTTGGTCCGGGTGCCCGGTGTTTGAGCGAAATCCGATCAACCACGGCCCACGCCAGGAATGCGCCAAACAGCACGACGTCGGCCAGCATGCCATTGGCGAGCAAATGCGCCACTGCCCACAGTTTGACCGCGACCAGCATGGGGTGCTTCAGCGCGGTCTTGATGCGGCCGGGCAGGTAGGCGGCCAACAAGAAGACAAATACCGGCAACATCAGCAGGGCTGCAAGATGGCGCGTCCAGACGGGTGGCACATAGAGCAGCACCGGCTCGATGCGCGCCGCGGCATAGCCCTTGACGATCAGGATGAAGCCGACGACTGCGATGAGTGAGTACAGCGCCTTCCACGGAAGCACGCCGAGACGTGTCATCAGGGCATTGCGACCATTCGTGGCGAAGATCGAAATCGAGTGAATGCCGAGAAAAATCACGAGTCCTAGTACGAGTGTCGACATGATCTCTGGCTCCTGTTCGCGGTCGTCAGACCGTATCACGTAGCGGAATGCTGGGATCGGCCAGTCTGGCACGATCGGGTCGGGCGCGCGCTGCGATCAGTTTGCGGGCCGCCATCTGGTCCTTGGCCTGATTGATACTCTCGATCGCAATCAGCTCACCGGCTTTCAGGTAGCAGGCGCTGAAGCTATCGCTACCAGGCTCGCCGCGCAGGACTATTTCATCGTGACCCTGCGACAGCCCGACAATGATCATCTTGAGATCGTACTGATCCGACCAGAACCACGGTACCTTGTCGTGTACGGTCAGCACGCCGAGCATGTTGAGCGCAGCGGTGTTGGCCTGCTCGAAGGCATTATCGACCGATTCCAGGCGCACGCTCATATCGAAGTGACGATTGTGATGCTGCGTGCAGTCTCCCGCTGCGAAGACTTGTGGATCCGATGTACGGCAAAACTCATCGACGACGATCCCATTGGCACAGGTGAGGCCGGCATCGCGGGCCAGGTCTTCGTTGGGCACGACGCCGACGCCAACGATGACGAGATCAGCTTCGATCTCGCGACCATCTGCACAGCGTACAGCGCCCACTCTGCCCTCGCCGTCACCGACGAATCGCTCGAGTCGTGCTTCCAGCAACAGTTCGACACCGCGCTTGCGATGCACCGCTTCATAGAACCGCGACACCGGCGGACAGACGACGCGGTTCATGACGCGATCGGCCATTTCGAGCACGGTCACCGCGATGCCGAGGTCGCGCAGCGTAGCGGTCGCCTCCAGTCCGATGTAGCCGCCGCCGACGATCACAGCGCGATTTACGCCCTTCAGTTCGGCGCGAATCCGGTCGACATCGTCTATCGTACGTAAGTAGTGCAAGCCGGCGAGGTCGTGTCCCGGGACGTTGAGTCGCCGCGGCCGGCTGCCGGTCGCGAGAAGCAGCGCGTCGTAGGTCAGCGAGGACTCGTTATCCAGCTGCACGGTACGCCGGGCCCGATCGACCGCGACCGCGGTGCGGCCCCAGTGAGTTGCGACGCGGTGATCCTCGTAGAAGGCGTCATGCCGGATCAGCAGGCGATCGCGCGCCAGGAGTCCTGCGAGGTATTTCTTGGACAGGGGTGGGCGTTGATAGGGGGCCACCGGTTCGTCCCCCACGAGCGTCAAGGTGCCGGTGTAACCGCGCTTGCGCAGTATATCGACGGCCTGCGAGGCGGCCTGGCCTGCTCCGACGATGACGATTTGCTCGGGCATGTGCTGCGTGCTCCCCATCCGCTGAGCATAGCGGTACCCGCAGGGATGCACCAAGCGGGGACAGGGTCGGCCTGGTTTTGCGCCAGCTTGGTGCGCGGTCGCAGTGGAATTCGGCAATTGCCTCGCCTGCGCTGCTCACCGATACTGGCACACAAGCTGCAAAGCGTGCGGGACAAGAGACGGGAGACAATCAATGAAGCTAGTCACTGCCATCATCAAGCCCTTCAAGCTCGACGACGTCCGGGCGAGTCTGTCGGAAATCGGCGTGTCCGGGATGACTGTGACCGAAGTCAAAGGTTTTGGTCGGCAGCGGGGCCACACCGAGCTCTACCGCGGGGCTGAGTATGTCGTGGACTTCGTCCCCAAGACCCGCATCGAAGTGGCGGTGCAGAGCGATCTGGTCGATCAAGTGATCGAGGCGATCCTGAAGGCGGCGAAGACGGGCAAAGTCGGCGACGGCAAGATCTTCATCACCGAGATCGAGCGCGTGGTCCGCATCCGCACCGGCGAGACGGACGACTCGGCGCTCTGACCGTGTCCGAGCAGCGCGCGGCGCTCGAGCGCTCGGTCGCGAAGCACCATATCGGCCAGTCCAGCCGCCACATCTTTCTGTGTGTCGGTGGCAAGTGCGCGCCGGAGCCTGAGCAACAGGCATCGTGGCTCTATCTCAAGGATCGTCTGCGTGAACTCGGGTTGCACGATGCCACGCCGAACGTGTATCGCACCAAGGCCGATTGCCTGCGCGTGTGTATCGATGGGCCCATTGCGCTCGTTTACCCCGAAGGCATCTGGTATCGGCAGTGCACGCCCGCTAATCTGGAGCGCATCATCCAGCAGCATCTGATCGGCGGCGTGCCGGTGGCAGATCTGCGCTTCGCCACCGCACCGTTGTTAGCACCCACGGTCGTGGACTGATATACGAGAGGAAACATCATGCCGAGTGCGATCCGACTACACACCACGGGCGGGCCCGAGGTACTGCAACTCGAGTCAGTCGACCCTGGCAAGCCCGCTGCCGGGCAAGTGCTCGTCAAGCAGACCGCGGTGGGTCTCAACTACATCGACGTCTACGACCGCACGGGCCTCTATCCCATACCCATGCCGGGCGGACTGGGGCGTGAAGCCGCCGGATTCGTGCTCGCAGTCGGCCCGAAGGTAAGCGGCTTCAAGAAAGGTGATCGCGTCGCCTATGTTCTGAACGGCACCGGTGCCTATTGTGAAGTCCGCAACGTGCCGGCCGATCGGCTGGTGAAGCTGCCCAAGGGCGTGAGCAACGAGCAGGCCGCAGTACTGATGCTGAAAGGCCTGACGGCGCACTATCTGATTCGCCGCACGCACCGTGTGCAGAAGGGCGACACGATCCTGGTCTATGCGGCGGCGGGTGGGGTCGGGCTCCTGCTGGTCCCGTGGGCACGCTCGCTCGGCGCGCGGGTCATCGGCGTGGTAGGCAATGCGGCGAAAGCGGCCATCGCCAGGAAGGCGGGCTGCCAACACGTCTTGTTGCAGGACAGTGCCGAACTCGCGGCGGCGGTGCGCAAGCTCACCAAAGGCGTGGGCGTCGACGTGGTCTACGACTCGATCGGCAAGGACACGTTTTTCACCTCGCTCGACTGCCTGCGGCCGCGCGGCCTGATGGTGTCTTACGGCAATGCGTCCGGCCCGGTGCCGCCGATCTCCATACTCGAACTGACCAAGCGCGGCTCGCTGTTCCTCACGCGGCCCTCGTTGTTCGGCTATATCGCGGCGCGCGCCGATCTCGAATCGGCCGCGCGTGAGACCTTCGCAGCGCTCAAGGCGAAGCGCTTCAAGGTGCAGATCAATCAACGCTATGCCTTGCGGGATGCGGCCCAAGCCCACCGCGATCTCGAAGCGCGCCAGACCACCGGCGCAACCGTTCTCCTGCCCTGACGACTAACGACCGCAGCGCAGGTTGTAGTATTCGTCCTTTAGCTGGCGGCGTTTGGCGCGCAGCGCTTCGCCCTGGCGGACGGAGTAACCCGCGCGTAGTCTGGAATCCAGGCGATCAATCTGTTGTTGCAGGGCGGCGCAGCGCCGCTTCTTGACAGCGCGCGCATCGGCGTCCACTGCGAGCGGCGCGATGGCTGCAAGCACCATGAGCGCGCCGCTGGCCAGGCGACGAGCCTTGATCGATCTGTCACGCCTGGCCAACCGCGCCATGTTTGCTGTCATCGCACCCACCTCCTCGAGCAATGTAGGGGCTGGGAGCCGGGCTGATCCACACGCAATTCAAGTGCATTTGCACCATATATTGCCGGCGCAAAAAAAGCGGGCCCGAAGGCCCGCTGGGTCACGGCTGACACGCCTGGCGAGTCGTGCCGCGACATCAGTTCATGGAATACTCCAGCGACAGCAGCCAGGTGCGAGCTGGCAACGGAATGAAACCGCCCAGTCCGCGGCTGCCCGTGGTGATGATTTCCTTGTTCTGCAGGTTCTTCACCTGGCCGCGCAATGTCCAGACATCGCCGAACGAAACCGAGGCAAAGGCGTTGCCGATATTGTACGGCTCGACCTGGAAGTCGTTGGTCGCGCCGGTGATGTACGAGTCCTGGAAGAACCAGTCCGCACCTAGTTTGACGCGTCCCACCGACGTATCGATGCCGTAATCGAAGCCGATCGTTGCGGTGTAGTCCGGAATCTGCGGTGGCGTCGGCTCGTCGATATTGAACAAGGTGATCGCCTGATTGGGCGCGGCCGACGGTTCGAGCCGCGTGTACTTGCCGGTGAGCAAGGAGCCATTCATGAACAAAGTGAGGTTGTCAGAGGGGACCGCCGTCACTTCGAACTCGAGACCCTGGATGGTCGCGTCGCCGGCGTTCTGCACCGGGAACGAGAACAAGCCAGGTGCCAGCTCAACCGTTGCGTTGAGCGTCAGGTCTTTCGCCTTCTCGTAGAAATAGTTGGCGTTGACACGAACTCGGTTGTCGGCCATGTCCGCCTTGACGCCCACCTCATAGGTCCAGTTGGTCTCCAGACCATAAGGAGTCTGTGCATCGTTGAAGTTGACGATCGCGATGCCGTTGTAACCACCAGACTTGAAGCCTTGGGCGGCCGTCGCATACAGCAACAGGCTGTCGAAGGAACCGCTCGTTGGGACCGTCCAGTCGATGCCCACTTTCGGGGTCGTCTGAGTGTAGGTGTTTGTAAGGTCGACGAACCCCATCACCGGTGTGACCGGCGGCAGCAGGCCGTTGAACGTGAAGTCGAAGTCCTTTTTGTCGCGCGTGTAACGCAGGCCAGCCGTCACCTTCAGGGCATCGGTGAGGTTGTAATCGAGCTGCGTAAACGCCGAATAGGACGTCACCTTGGCTTCGATCAGGCTGGTGGAGAACGGGATTCCCAGGCGCCAGCCGAAGTTCTGCTCGCCCTTCTCCTTGAAGAAATACAAACCCGCAATGTACGACAGGCGGTCGTCCAGTGCTGTGCCCACGAGTTGCAGCTCTTCGGAGAACTGATCGACGTCCAGCCGGTTGGCGCCGATGACGCCGCCGCTGCCACTGAAGTCCGTGCTGAAGAAGTCCTGGGTCTTGACGTAGCCGGTGATTGACTTGAAGGTGCCCCAGCCGAGATCGTAGGACACATTGATCGAGCCGATCGTCTGCTCTGTCTCGCCCTGCGGCTGGCTCGCAACGGGTGGCGGACCACCGCCCGGCACGAGCGGCGTATAAACCTCGAAGGTGCCGAGGTTGACGAACGAAGCCGGGTTCATCGGAATTGCGAATGCGCCGGTGACGATATCGTCCGACGTGAAGCGCTGATTGCTCGGCACATTGGGCGTGATGCCCGGTGTCAGTTGCTGGGCATCGTTCTTGGAGTTGGCGTGCGACAACGAGAACGTGACGTCGAGCTTCTCGAAGCCCATGTAACGCAACTTGGCGCGTGTGGCCCA
>Ga0116152_10003498_pt1 | contig 12592 bp, 7 predicted proteins | sample AD_UKC119_MetaG_FD_89894 | JGI IMG/M metagenome (GOLD analysis project Ga0116152, IMG submission 89894) | Active sludge microbial communities of municipal wastewater-treating anaerobic digesters from Hong Kong - AD_UKC119_MetaG | ecosystem: Engineered > Bioreactor > Anaerobic > Digestate...
CGACAAACAGGTATTCCTGGTTGTACTTTATGTGGTCTCTGGCGTACTGATAGGCTCGCTTATCTTTATGGGCATCCTGGTGGTGCTTAGTGAGGACAAGACCGGAACCAACGTACCGCAATTCCTGGTAACATTGGCGTCTACAGCTTTAGGAGCACTAGTAGGACTATTGGTCCCCAATTCGGGTAGTTGACATTGAACAATTAGCAGTGAACAATGATTGCTATGTGATTAATTTGTAGTATCTTAGAAGTTGTAACCGCAATAAGTACTTCATGAAAGGAATCCTCATTGTAGGTGTGCTTTGCATGCTCTACCTCAATCCCCAAGCCATGGACGCACAGACCAACCCTTCTATTGAAACGCTGCAGAACTTCTTCAATGGGCAGCAATTGCTCCTTACCTATAGGGAAGGGGAGGTGGTGTATGGTACCTATTACTTTTTGGAGGTGCATTACTGTCCCAATGGGTATTACGGGCTGTATGGCAATACCGTAAAGCAAACCGTGCTGGGCAACGAGCAAAAGTCCAATTGGCAGGAGTACGGTACCTGGAAGATCACTTCCCAAAACGGCCTCAATGGCATCTTCTATGCCTCATTGAACGGCGGGCAACAGTTTTATCCCGTCTACCAATTGGCCAATGGCGACATGTTTATCCGGGAAGGGCTGAGCATTGTTAAAAAAGGGCCGGCGATTTGCCAGTAAGGGCTGGGGGCCTTTCGGGCTTAACCCGGATCCAGGTTAAATATTTTTTGTACGTTCATTTTCTTTGCTTGCCCAAAGAAAACGAAGCAAAAGAAAAGGCACTTTTCTGGTAGGCATTTGCAGGACACGGAGTGCTCCTGCAATCGGAAGCCCTCCCTAAATTCCCTCCAAGGCTTCGGGAACAGGCCTCCCTACGGTCGGTTTTTAACGGGAAGGGCTACCTATGCTTACAGAAAAGAAGTTTCGGGCTTGCGCCCGATGGTATTTTTGCCCGTGCGGCAGTCTGGCACCTTCACTAAAAATGTCCACTGGACATTTTCTTCACGCTCGATCCTATTCTTAGCGAAGCGATGCATCTCTTTATCAATGAGCAATTTGCACGGCATGTCATTCCTTGCTTGACAAGGAATCTCAATAAACAATAGCAATAAAAAATGACCCTTTGACTAGAGGGGGTTTTTTATGCTATACCACGCGATGCAATCGCGCGGTAGCGGGGGTGCCGAACCTACTGGAGCAGGACAGTGCGATGAAGGTGTTGAATGTGCTGTAACATCCCCTTTGTTCCCTACTTCGACAGGCGCAGCACTGTGCCTTCAAAGGGGGAAGGGGAGTGGATGTGATTTCTGCTTAGCGCATGATTGGAAGCCCCCTCGAGAGAGGGGGTTTTTTATTACTATAATTTGGGATGTAATTTTAGGGGAGCGAGGGGAATTAAATATAACGATAATAATATCCGATTCATTAAGGGGGTGGGTGCATTTTTATTTATATCTTCATTCAAACATTAAATATGATAGAAAATTAATGAGTCTCATCAACTGGTCTGATTTTAATGGGGAGAAATTTCAATCGTTCTGCAATGACTTATTGAGCTTTGAGATAGGGAAGGACTTTGTTCCTTTTACCGCTCCGGGTTCAGATCAAGGTATAGATGGCCTTTTTGAAGGTAAATACAATGGCAAACAAGGGAAATGGAGATTTCAAGCAAAATTTCATCATCCTGATACTGGCAGAATAGCAGGTTTCAATCAGCTAAAGAGCCAGGTCAAAAAAGATATTGACAAAAATATACAAGATGAGACAGCAGTAATTTTCATTACTAATGTTGAATTAAATCCTGCACAAAGAAAAGAGATAAAGGAAATAGCAGATGAAACTCTTGAACAGGGGGGTAAAACAGTTGAATTTGATATTTGGGACGGAGCCAAAATCTATACATTGTTAGCTCATCATCCAATTGTTCAACTTTGGTATACTAATCAAACAAAGTTTCTTATTCAGGAATATTCCGAGTTTTTTCATGAAGAACTCAATTCGGCCACAAATACTTCTTATGAGCTGTCCAATAAGTTCTATTATAGAAAGGATAAACTTGAAGCGATCAATAAATTCATTCAGGATGACACTAAGAAAATTGCGGTTGTTAGTGGTGAAGCCGGAATTGGGAAGACAAGACTTTGTGTTGAGTTTTTCAAACAATATGTGGACCAGAATAATGACTGGAAAGCATTAGTAATTGTAACACACAAAATCAATTTACAAGTGTTACAAACTGCCTTGTCAGGTGAAAGAAACTATATAGTATTGCTTGACGATGCCGATAAATTTGATGAAAGAGATATTGCTGATTTGATTACTCTCATTAAAGGTTTTAAGAATAATGAAGTAAAGCTATTGTTGACTGTTAGAACCCCATTTTTAAACCAAGTTCTCAGTCAGATAACAGTAACGGATAGAACCGATCGAATTGAGCCTATCCAACTTGATCAATTAACAAGAGAGGAAACAGTTCAGTTTTTGGAAGGAGAGCTAAAAGGGTATAGAATTGAAGAGTACTTGGGGTTTTTCGTTGAATTAACCCATGGAGTACCAATTATGATCATGACCTTGCTAAGAACCATTAAAGCAGGAACTCGTCTCTCGGATATTAAGAAAGATTCCTTTCTTAAAACGTATGTAGAACAGTATTTTGAACAATTTATAACAACAACGAGTGAAGAAAAGGAGATACTGAAAAAAGATATTAAGAAGATCATAATGCTAATTGCTCTTATTGAGCCAATTCAAATTGAAGACAGGAATCTCATCCAGCAAATTTCCTCTACAGAAATTCTTTCAGAAGAAGATGTAGACACGGTGCTACAAGCAATGAAGGCTCAAAACATTATTTCTGGAAGATATCAATTCGACATCAAACCAGACATCTACAGTGATCTTATTTTACAAGAGGCTATTAACTCGAAAAAATGGTTGGAAAAAAAATTACCGGAATACGGAGCCTTTATTAACAATATCATAAAGAACATAGGCTATGTATATCAGGACAAACAAGATAATTCTATTCTGGAAAACCTTTTGAAAGAATACATTGATCGGATTGATAAATGCAGTGATTATAGGGAGATTACAAGAATTCTTGATACAGTATATGCCATAACCTATACTATGCCATTATTGGCATTAGAAGCCATTAAAAAAACACTCTCCATTTACTCAGATGTAGAACACCTTTTGTATAAGGAATTTCAACGATCATTAGCCTATAAGAATTATTCCCTTGATTCCACTATTAGCAACCTTAAGCGTATACTTCATAGCTTATTCCAGTTGGAAGATTACTTCTTACAAGCATACTCATACTCAGGAAGACTTTATCAAATACTAAACGATGATGGAGTAATTTCCAATATTGCCAGTTTTGGAAAAAGTGACAAATTTGATGACTTCACATGTAAGAGACAGAACCGAATACTCACAGCCAGTAAAAATGAACTAGAAAAAGCTGATGAAGGCATGAAGATTTTTGCCCTGAAAGCTTTAAAAACTATACTTAAACTTGAGTTTACTGGTACTGAATCACACTTGCATCAAAAGCATTCGATCCAAATATATACGCTTCACATCCCTGAGAATAAAGATGTAAAAAAGCTTAGGAAGGAAATAATTGACCTGTTAATTGATTTCTTTCAGAATGAACCATCCAAAGAACTTAAGGAAGAAACTTTTAAGGTAATTGTTGATATGCCGAGAGAAATATTTGCTGCAAGGAATAAAAACTATAAGGGTAAAAAAGAAATTAAAACTGTATTGGATTTCTTGCTTGCAACTTCTTCCAAGAATGTTCTTGAATTAAAGCAAAAGCAATTTGTCAAAGACCAACTTTACTGGTTCAAACGATGGGGAATTGATGCTTCTTATTATGCAACCATTGACAAAATAAATGAGAATCTATCTGAGAATGATCTTGCTGAACGGTTATTGGATCTATTTAACCCGAAGTATGACGGAAAGATTAACGAAGAAAGAGAACGTTACCAAATAGAATCAGAAAAACTGGTTAATAATAACTCTGGTACTGATTTGGGGAACGCATTAGTTAAGGTTATTGATCAAAGTGAATATGAGCCGCACCACTTTTATCAATTTTTGGATGTCATTTCATCTGACCTGAACAAAACAAAAGAATTCGTTAATCACCTTTGGGAAGAAAACCAAGCCTTTGTTGTCAAGTATTGCTCGGGTATGTTAAGGCAGTTTCGGTTTTCAGAGGATTTTGAGGATATATATTGGGAATACGTACTAAAACTTCAAAAGGAAAAAACGATTGAAGCAAGGAACTGTATGCTTCATGTGTATAATACTTTCATGATTCACAATGTCTTTAATAAATCAGGGGATTGGAGTGCATTGACAAAGAAGGACATTGAACTTATCAGTTCTGTATTTCAAAATTCTACAGCAGAGAATTATTTCAATCTTGCGTCAACACTTCCGACCCTTTTCTTTTTTGATAAAGATATAGCCATAAAAGAAGTAAAACAGTTCTTACAGAATTGCCATGAAAGGCATTTGGATAGCTTGTTTTTGGCATTTGATCCGATAGAAGAAAAAAATTATCTGGAGATCAAAGACTTACTTCTTAAACATACCCTTCACCTTAATATCCCTTATTCGGTAGAACGCTTCTTAAACAAAATCATTAGAAAAGAGGGTTTTCAAATTGTGCTGGAATATATCCAAAATCGCTTTCTGTATAAACGGAAATATGTAGTTGAAAAGAAGAGTCTTTTGAGGTATGAATATGTGCCAACTCATACCGGAAATACTATTATTGCTGAGTTATCGGAAGAACAAAAAGCAGAAATATTTTCAATGATTTTAAATTGGTTTGTAGATTTTGATTTCGAGTTGTACGAGCACTTCTATGCAAAAAACGTCATTGAATTATTTGCTGTAAGCAAAAGTGTAAACAATCAAACAAAAATCATCTATACTGAGCTGATCAAAAAATACAATTCGGACTACAAAAAATTGTTAAACATTGTTCAATCTCTATCTGAATTCAAACAGAAAAATGAGGCATTTGTTGATCTGATAATAATGCTTCTGGAAGCAGGGAACGAAAATATCAAGGAAGAAAAACAGCTTAAAGAGTTCACCTCTCAATGTTATATTTCATTGACTTCTTTGGGCGTTAAATCAGGCACACCTGGTCAACCATTTGCTGTAGACTTACAATTAAAGGATTTGTTGGAGAACACATTAAAAAGTTCAAAGGTTAAGAGTCCAGAGATCAAAGACTTTTTTCAAAAGGTGCTAAAATCAGTCCAAGCTGATATTGATCGGGATAGATACGAAGAAGGAGGAGAAGCATGGTAATAGAACAACTTTCTGATTTCACTGACCAAAAGGATGTTATTGTGTCTTCTCTTGCAAGGAAGCAAGCAAATGGATTATTCGATCAAGGATTGCATGAAATCTTCAATCACAGAAGCAATGGTAAGGATAAACTTAGGATAGAAGATGTTCAATTTATCATCGAATCAATTGAACTTAAATTGAGAGAGGCAGAAATTATTTATCATACTTATTTTGGAACAGAATACGATAACAGTATAATAGTTCATAATTCCTTAACAGGGAATAAATTAATAGAGGCAGAATTCAATTACGGAACGAGAGTTATCAAAAAGAGGATTGAAATTATTGATCCCGGCATGTATAAAGAGTCTATAAATATGAATTTTCAACTATTCGTCTTAAGTATAGCTTCTTTGTATGAGAACCTTGTTCGATTAATTGAAACATTGATAAAAAAAAGAGTTGTCTTTGGTGAAAAGAACCCTCATCTGAGTGTTCATCTTAAGATTTTGATTCCTTATTGGGATAATTTAGTTCAATTAGGCTACAGAACTAATGATGAGTTCTATGTCTGGTTGAATAATTATCGTCAATACTTCAACAAATATTTAGGAACCATCAATAGATTGAGAAACAGTTTTATTCACGGATACTCAATCAATTTAAAAGTGGAACATGGTACCTATGTGGTCAGTAATTTCGAAGAGATTCCTCCGGGGTCAACTTCCATATTTGGCTTTCAAATGCCAGCAGGAGGTGGGTTGATACCCGAATTGGAAGTAAACAATTTCGTAAAAGATGTACTAAATGAGTCTTTTCAACTGACTGAAGAGCTTATGAATTTACTAAAGCGAAAAATTTCGCACCATCGAACAAAAGTTCCTATCTAAAATGGATAAACTCCATAAATACGCCCAACATTTCGCCAAGCTTGAATTAATGAAAGCTAGGTAAGAAGTATATCAAATAGCGTAGCTATACGTAAATTGTGGAAACTTCATTGATAAACTATAATTTGTATTATGTAAAATAGGTTATTTGAAAACCCTCCCTGCTTTATTATTTTCTATTGTTATTATTTATTGTTTATTGGGGATACTTCGGCCCCTCGTGAAGCTCAGGACAGGCTAAGCTCAGTATGGTAATGTAAAAAAGTGCCACGTGGGCACTTTTTTATTGTTTATTTGTATTGGTATTGTTTATTGGATTGCTTGTCGAGTTGAGATGCTTCGACAGGCTCAGCATGACATTGTTTTTCAATTGTTCATTGAATCACTTCTTTCCAAGTCCATTGGCTGCGGGTCTTGGTAAAATCCTTAGGTTCTAGGAAGGTGCGCGTTAGTTCGTAGCCGTTCACGTATAGTACCAACGACAATGAAAAATTGATCGTACTGGGAATGGCCGGCAAGAACACCTGGAACTGGATAATTTCACTGAGCGTCCTTTTTTCGAAGATTTCCAACAGGGCGTACTTGGAATGCAGCGCATTGGGCCCTGTAAAGGCCAACGGGATGCGCTCCTTGCCCCAACCAAAGTCGAACAGTCCGTCTTTGGGGAAAATATCGGGATCGCTTGGAGCCACCCGGATGTTGAGGTCGTATTGTACGTACAGCGTATGCACCCTGCCAAAATGCAGCAACTGCTTGATGTTGGTAACCCCGTACTGCTTGAACCGCAGTTTCTGTGTGGCTTTCCTGATGGACAATGGCCCTTGGGTCACTTCCGTTAAAGCCTCCCGCAAACTGAACTCCACGGTACGTGTGAGATTTTCGCCCATGGTTTTTGCATATTGGTTGGCTCCTGCCACATTGGGATGCAACAGGTACGCCTGGGTACAGGTGGCATAATGTTGCGCGTCGATATCGGTAGGTTCGTTGGCCAATCGGTCGGCATCCACCTCAAAAGCCAATTTGCAATACACCCCGCGCCCCTCAAAAACCTCTGGATCGCAATCGTCCCCAGGACCAAACACAAGAGGTTCTCCCCTCCCAAAAATGGCGTTTTCTTGTTTAAAACCCGAGTGGCAAAACAATACGTTCGCCCGGTGTTCGCTGTTGAATTCGGCTACCTTTTGGCAGGCATGTACGTGAAAGGCTTGGTACAGTTCCAGGGCTTGCTTTTTGGTGGTTTCAACCTTTTCAACCGCTGCTCCAATGATGAAAGGAGAAAAGATGGTACCCAACAATACTGAGGAGCCAAAGATGAGTTGGTAGTATTCCAAAGGTATTTGTGATTGGGGTCCTAAAGCGGGATAATACCCAATGTACATGATCTGGGCGTTTGGAAAGGTGGCATGGGCATGTTCCAACAATCGTTGCAATCGGGTTTTGACGACTTCCCTAATTTTTTGGTGCACGACGATATTGAAATCCCTCCCTTCCTCCTCTACTGGGGTATTCATGCCTACGTCGTTCATGCCTCCGTTCATGATAAGGAGTTCCACCGTTTCCGGATGTGGAAGGTCCCCTACTTGCTTGTAGATGCTGGGATAATCGGTTGGAACTTCTGGGGAAAATTTGGCATAGCCGTTACGGTGCTTTTCACTCAAAAGCGTGGGCAGCCCTTCGGAATTCAAGGCTTCCTGGCTTCGATCGCCAATGATGGCCCCCGAATGCGGAATGAAATCCTTGGGATCCAGTTCGTAGCCGTACCCGCGGGCCTTAAGCCACTCCACCAATTTGAAGGCGTACTTCTGTTCCTGCCGCAGTCCTTGCCCCCACATGGCCGAATCGCCTATTACTGCTACTCTACGCATGGTTTTTGGGGTTTGTAAGCAAGGATTCCAGTTGTTGCAGCCGTGCTTCCAACCGTTCTAATTGTTGTTGCTGTTCCTTGATGCCTTCTACCAACAAGGGCACTAGGGCCCCATAGGCTACAGAACGGCGCCCTTCCTGGTCTTTGGAGACCAATTCGGGCAATACCTTTTCCACTTCCTGGGCAATGAACCCCCATTGTTTGGTTTTGGGAGGTTTGGGGCCCGTCAACGGAACGTCTTTCCAATGAAATTGGACGCCCTGCAGAGCCAGCAGTGTTTGTACACTATTCCCGATGGGCTGTACTTGTGTTTTACAACGCCCGTCCGAAAGGCTCATATAGGGACCCCTACCCGCAATGGTCCCTTCCACATGCAGGCTGAAACCGGGATTGCTGGTCCCGATGCCTACACGCTCTTGCGCACCATCCAGTTTGATGGCCACCTTATTGGGTTTGCCATAGACAAGGACTTTCCCATTACTGAGGTTTTCTGTAACGCCCTTGCAGACCTTGAGTTCCCCTATTTCGGCATTGTTGCTGAGCAATTGAGCACATTTTACCGCCTTGTTGGTAATGATTCCATGGGTCTGTGAAATTTTGGTACTGCCCAGCAACAGGTTTCCTGATAAGGTAGTGCCGTTGCCCAAGCTGAGGTTGACGCTGTGTTGTTGGGCATTGACCATCAACCGGGCATAGGCACTGGTACTCGAGTTGTTTTGTTGTACGGAAATCGTATGCGATTGCAATTCGATTTCACGATCGTGTAAAATGATGTCTGTTGGCATGGTTCTTTTATAAAAATGGTTAGTAATGTGTGATAGCCTTATCCATTTGGATGCTATGCAGGTAGGCTTGTACCACGGTTTTATCGTTATGGGGTTTTAGGGTATAGTTTATTTCCTGATGGGTTTCATGTCCCTTGCCCGTAATGAGCAATACATCGCCTGGCTGCAAGGCTTTAATGGCCTTATGTATTGCTTGGCTACGACCTGCCACAACCAAGCCTTTCGGACAATGGAGACTTAGTTGCTTACGGATGTCTTGTGGCGGTTCCTCCCGGGGGTTGTCATCGGTAATGTATACTACATCGGCCAGCAACTGTGCCGTTTCAGCCATTTCCTTGCGTTGGTAGCTTTTGTGGTTGCCACTGCCTCCAAAAACCAAATGTACTGTGCCGGGATACTGTTCCCGTGCCCAAGTTAATGTGGTACACAAGGCGGCCGGGTTGTTGGCATAATCGACCACCACCGCACCCCCTTGACACTGTGCGACCACTTCTGCCCTACCTTTGGGAAGGGTTAGTGTCTCTGATTTTTTTAGAAGGAATTCCATGGGGAGGCCCAGTTCCAAACAAAGCAACAAAGCGCCCATCCAATTATTGATATATGGCTTACCCACAAAGGGTACGGTAGCGTGGCACTTAAGCTGATGGTACTGCAATAGAACCTCGGTTCCCTTTTTGCTTTTGGTTGATTTCAATAAGCGCAGCGTGGCGGAAGTGTCAGTGCCAAACGACACCAAACGGCAACCCCTTTCTGCGCAAATCCCTTTTATAATATGTGCAGCGGAGTCATTTTCCCAGCAAACGGCCGTACCGTTGGGTTTCAATAATTTTTGAAACAGGTGGTATTTTGCCGCTCGATAAGCCTCTATATTTTTATGGACATCCAGGTGGTCGGCATCGAGGTTGGTCAATAGGGCAACGTCAATGGGAATGCCATCGTACTTGCCATTGGCAAGCGCTACGCTATAGGCCTCGAACAAGAAGGCGTCCACATCGTGAAAATAATGGAGTTCCTCCAAGAATGCTTCCATGGGGCGGTCACCCATTAATACCGGTTCGTCTTCTAGTACATCTTCAATTTTTAAACCTAGGGTCCCCAATGAAGCTACGCTGTTTCCAGATGCATTAAGCAGTTGGTGTGCCAATACGAGTGTGCTGGTCTTTCCGTTGGTTCCGGTAATGGCAATGTGTTTCATTAGTACCTAGAGCGGATATTCCTTTTTTATTAATTGCCCTTCGTTATTTGGTTCCCAAGAATTTCGGATTAATTGGGACCCGCTTCTGGTCCAAGAGACGACCTTTTCCACACCATTTCGGAGTTCGATGCCCCAAATAAGGTTTTCGAAGCGTCCTGCAGATCCAGAATTTAAATAATAGGGAGTCGTTCCATTTTTAGTTGTAAGTCGTTTAGGATGCGATCGAGGCTCATGCGTATGCCCAATGATGAGCTTGGGTTTGTGCGCCCAATCTCGAATATCGGTATGACCATAATATTTTTCCAGCTCTGCTACCAACACCGTTTCAGACAAGTGGCGAACCTTGAAATATTCGTCACCGGTCATGACTTCTTGCTGGAAGGCTTGAATCCTACTGGAGTTATCAAAATATTCCCATGCAATCTCATGGCCCTGCATCAAAATCTCGATAACAATTTCAGCGGCAATATCGATTCCAATTCCAAAGCCACTGAATAGACTATCTGGATTGGACATGGGTTTGGCTGTGGCCAGGATGTTACGAAATGCTACCTGTTTGTTGGGATTTCTCCAGGGCTCTGTTTTAGAGGCATTCCAGATACGATCCGCCCCTTGAATGGTCCAGCCAAGGGTTTCGGAAAATACTTCGCCCAAGGCAAAAGCATGCTGTGGCAAGGTAGAACTATCAAATTGATGTCCATGGGTAACAAAATACTTCAAGTATTCCTGCCTTCCCCCAATGGGCTTGTGATGTATTTTTAGCACGTCACAAAGATTGTCTCTAAAATTTTTTGGTAATGTGAGGATGAGATCTTGTGCCAAATAGGGATCGTGGTTTCCCGTAACCTTTGTATAATAGTCTGATCCCTTTTTTGCAAATTTATCATCGATTAGCTCGTAAAGTTCTATATTGTCTTCAATAATTCTAGGAAGGATTTCCTTTCTGTTTTTGATGCGCTGCACCCTTAGATGTTCCCAATTTATGGAACCAACATTCTCTCCCGCCAAGTGCTCAAATAACGTATCGGGTTGTTTATTGATAAGATTATTGTATCCATTGGCAATCTTTATGGTGGGTTCAAAGATGGTGTATTCCTCTACATCACCGTTTTCAATCAACCCAAAACCCTCATCGGCATAATAATCCAACAACTCCATGTAGAGTTCCTTGTTCTTTTCAAAATAATTGTGACGGTGGCCCTTTTCAGTCATGTGGTGGTCTGAAAAGATCACAAAATTAATAGGCCCTTTGTTGAGATTGGGTTGTGGTCTAGTATGCGGAAAGTTTAATCTCCTTATGGGATCGATGTTTGGCGGGTTGATGTTTGATATGTTCCCCCCTAGGGGCATGGATTCCTTGGATCGATACGTTATGGTCTTTACACGAGTAAAAACATTATGATCGATGGTGTGTTCTTGAATGGTATCCCTCCCCGTGTATTCACGAAATTGCGATGTGCCCATAATGGACGCAATCAAGGCCTTGTAATTTTCGTCAAGCCCCTCTTCTATAGCGGTCTTTTTCTCTTTTCGGTAGCGGTCCCCAATTTGGTACAACTCCCATAGTACATCAAAAATGGGAATGTCAATGGTTTTCTTTCGAAGATTATATTGATAACCAATGTACTGAATGAAATCTTTTTTTGATACAAATCTAAGCATGGTATTTAATTAGCTTTTATAGATAAATACCCTGCGTCTTATAGCTGGGCAAAATTTATGTTGATTGGATGGCCGGAATGATACAAGCCACGGTGGGGACTTTCTAAAGATAGTGAATATTGATGAACTATAAAAGCAGCAAGGACCTCTTGAGAACGATTGATTTCAAGTGGTAAGAAAGTGCCCTTGGGAGCGCTTTCTTATTTTCTATTGTGAATTGTTATTGTTTATTGGAGATTCCTTGTCCGGCTGAAGTGCTTCGACCCCTCCGTCAAGCTCGGGACAGGCTAAGCTCAGCATGACATTGTAAAAAAGTGCCGCGTGGGCACTTTTTTATTGTTTATTTGTATTGGCATTGTTTATTGGGTTGCTTGTCGAGCTGAGATTCTTCGCTGCACTCAGAATTGGACCGAGCGTCAAGAAAATGTCCTGTGGACATTTTTAGCGAAGGTACCAGACTGCCGCGTTGGCCTTTCCTTTAGGGATTCGTCGCTATGCCCAGAATGACAGAGTGCTACTCGTCCAGGTACTCTGCAAAGAAATCCATCATCTCCTCCTTGAGGTCGTAATGCAATTTGATGTAGGTGCGCATGTCGCCCTTCAATTCGGTTTGGCGGCTTCTAAGCTCCCCATCTACCGGGGCATCGTTGTAATGTGCGGCGTTCAATTCCCTTAATTTTTCCTTGCAACGGTGCTTCAACTTGGCGATGGCCGCCTTCTCAATCATGATCCGGTTCTGGAACATTTCCAAATTCTTGCGGGCATCCTTCCCAAACTCGTGGGCAGCTATCTCTTCCAACTTCTCCTGGAAGGTATCCATCTCGTCAAAATGGAACCGCAACTCA
>Ga0116152_10003500_pt1 | contig 12590 bp, 12 predicted proteins | sample AD_UKC119_MetaG_FD_89894 | JGI IMG/M metagenome (GOLD analysis project Ga0116152, IMG submission 89894) | Active sludge microbial communities of municipal wastewater-treating anaerobic digesters from Hong Kong - AD_UKC119_MetaG | ecosystem: Engineered > Bioreactor > Anaerobic > Digestate...
AACAAAAGTATTTTTGAGGAATAATCTATTTGGTTTTCCTCGGGGTTTAGCATTATTTCGGTTTGGAGTTTCATTCTTTGGTTGTAAAAACTCTATGATCTTTGTGTCTCTGTGGTAAAATTTTTTCACCACAAAGGCACAGAGGACACAGACTTAGTTCAAAAAATCTTTCGCTTTTTGCAAAGCTTCCTCAATTCCCGCAGGATTTTTACCGCCAGCTGTTGCGAAGAAAGCTTGCCCGCCTCCGCCGCCTTGGATATATTTGCCCAGTTCACGGACAATTTTCCCGGCATCGAGGCTTTTTTTACTAGCCAATTCTTTTGAAACATAGCAAGCCAACAATGCTTTTCCGTCTTGTTCGGCTCCAAAAACCAAAAACAGGTTTTCAGTTTCACCTCCCATTTCAAAAGCCAAATCCTTCATTCCACCAGCATCGAGATCAATTTTTTTAGCCAGAAAATTTATTCCGTTTACTTTTTCCATTTCAGATTTCAAATCCCCTTTAAGATGCTTTGCTTTGTCCTTCAACAACTGCTGAATCTGTTTTTGCAGATTGGTGTTTTCTTCTTGCAAACTTTCCACCGCTTTTAAAGGATCCTGTGTATTGTTCAACGCTTTTTGAAGCGAGGCAAACGATTCGCTCCTGTCAATAAAATATTGTTTTGCCGCATCGCCAGTAATGGCCTCAATCCTACGTACCCCAGAGGCAACCGCCCCTTCGGAAGTAATGATGAAATGCCAAATATCATTTGTATTAGGCACGTGGGTCCCGCCACAAAGTTCCATTGATTTTCCAAATTTTATCGCGCGCACGGCATCGCCGTATTTTTCGCCAAAAAGTGCAATGGCACCCTCGTCTATGGCTTGTTGGTACGGAATATTCCTTCGTTCTTCCAAAGCAATTCCTTCACGGATCCTTGCGTTCACAAAATCCTCAACCTGTTTCAATTCCTCATCGGTCACTTTTGCGAAATGTGAAAAGTCAAAGCGAAGATTTCTACTGTGGACCATACTTCCTTTTTGGGCAACGTGTTCGCCAAGAATATTTCGCAAGCCCTGATGCAAAAGATGAGTAGCCGTGTGGTTGCATGCCGTTCGGCTACGCTGTTTTTCGTCAACTACGGCTTTAAAGGTATTTTTAAGATTTCGCGGAAGCGTTTTTGTGAAATGGATTATTAGATTGTTTTCTTTTTTGGTATCTACAATATAAGTAACACCGCCATCAGCAGCTTCCAAATAACCTTTATCGCCCACTTGGCCACCCCCTTCAGGATAGAAAGGAGTTAGGTTGAAAACCAATTGGAACATTTCACCCTCCTTTTTGCTCTCCACTTTGCGGTATTTCGTAATTCTAACCTGAGTCTCCAAAGTATCGTAGCCCACAAACTCCTCTACATCATCTTTCTCCAAAACTACCCAATCGCCTGTTTCCACTTTTGTGGCGGCACGGGAACGGTCTTTTTGTTGCTGAAGTTCAGCATCGAATTCTTTTTCATTTAAAGAATAGCCGCGCTCGCGAAGAATTAAAGCCGTCAAATCTATCGGGAAACCGAATGTGTCGTATAGCTCAAATGCCTTTTTTCCCGAAATTTCCCTCCTACCGGCGGGCAGGCCTTTGGAATCGGCTGTTTCAATAATGTTTTCTAGCAATACTAAGCCTTGATCTAGGGTGCGCAAAAAAGAATTTTCCTCTTCACGAATAACATTTGTAATTATATTTTTTTCAAAAATAAGTTCCGGAAAAGCGTCGCCCATTTGTGCGCCCAGCGTATCAGTTAATTTATAAATGAAAGGTTCTTTTTTGTCCAAAAACGTAAATCCGTAGCGGATTGCCCTTCTCAGAATTCTTCTGATTACGTAACCGGCGCCTGTATTGCTGGGAAGTTGCCCGTCTGCAATTGAAAATGCAACTGCCCGAACATGGTCTGCAATAACTCGGGTTGCGATGTCTTTCTTTTCCTCTTTTCCGTATTTTGAATCTGTAATTGTTTCTATTTCGCGAATCAATGGCATAAAAACATCAGTATCATAGTTGCTTTGTTTACCCTGCAACACCATACACAACCTTTCAAAGCCCATACCAGTATCTACGTGCTGTGCGGGCAACTTTTCAAGACTGCCGTTGGCTTTTCGGTTGAACTGCATAAAAACAAGGTTCCAGATTTCAACCACTTGCGGATGGTCTTGGTTTACCAATTCTTTCCCTGGTATTATCGCTTTTTCTTCCGCAGAACGAATATCCACGTGGATTTCACTGCACGGGCCGCAAGGTCCTTGGTCGCCCATTTCCCAAAAGTTATCCTTTTTGTTTCCGTTTAAAATACGGTCCTCAGGCACAACTTGCTTCCAAAGATCGTAGGCTTCGGTATCACGCTCCAGACCTTCACTGTCGTCGCCTTCAAAAATAGTGACGTAAAGGATTTCCTTATCAATTTTATAGACTTCTGTTAAAAGTTCCCACGCCCACTCTATTGCTTCTTTTTTGAAATAGTCACCAAAGCTCCAATTGCCCAACATTTCAAACATAGTGTGGTGGTAGGTATCCATTCCCACCTCTTCCAAATCGTTGTGCTTCCCGCTTACGCGAAGACATTTTTGGGTATCGGCAATCCGGTTGCTTTTTGGCTTGCCATTTCCGAGGAAATATTCCTTGAAAGGAGCCATCCCGCTATTGATGAACATTAGGGTTGGGTCGTTTTTTACAACCATTGGTGCAGATGGAACAATGAGGTGCTGTTTGGACTTGAAAAATTCTAAAAATTTGGAACGGGTTTCCTTCGAGTTCATTTCTTATAAAATTATGCTAAAATTAAGGGTTGGGCACAGTGATAAACAATTTCTATATTTGTAAAAACGTTACCTTTACTTCGCGCAAACAAGCAACGCGCAAAAATAGCAATTTTTTAACGCATGTCTAAGGTTAAATATTACTACGATAGCGAAACGCTTTCGTACAGAAAAATAGAAAAGAAAAAAGGCCGAAAACTAAAGATTTTCGCCTTGAGTCTTTTGGGTATTTTTCTTAGTGGCTTTCTGTTGCTTTTGGTCTATATAAACCTACCATCAGTACAAACCCCTAAGGAATTGTCACTACAGCGTGAATTGAACAATATGCAGCTTCAGTTTGAGCTTCTGAACAAAAAAATAGAGCAAGCACAAGCAGTACTTGCTGAGGTTGAGGATAGGGACAATAATCTGTATCGTGTATATTTTGAAAGTAACCCAATTCCCGAAGAACAGCGAAAAGCTGGTTTTGGAGGGATAAACCGTTACAAGGATTTGGAAGGTTTTGACAATTCAAAATTAATTATAAACACAACCCGCAATTTGGATATTTTGACGAAACAGATTGTTGTACAGTCGAAATCTCTGGACGAAATAGCAAAACTTGCAGAGGAAAAAGAGAAACTTCTGGAAGCCATTCCTGCAATCCAACCTGTAAAAAACGAAGATTTAACGCGAATGGCATCGGGTTATGGTTACCGCACAGACCCATTTACAAAAGCTCGAAAATTTCACTACGGAATGGATTTTACCGCACCACGCGGAACACCAGTTTATGCCACGGGAGACGGAAAAGTAACTCGTGCCGATAATACCGCAACAGGCTACGGAAACCACGTTGTAATTGATCACGGCTATGGTTATGAAAGTCTTTACGGGCATTTGTATAAATACAATGTGCGGGCTGGACAGAAAGTAAAACGTGGTGATATTATAGGTTTTGTTGGAAGCACAGGAAGAAGCGAAGCCCCACATTGCCACTATGAAGTTTTTAAGGATGGCGAACGCATAAACCCTATAAATTTCTATTATGGAAGTTTAACCGCTGAAGAATTTGCTGATATTTTGAGAAAAGCACAGGAAGAAAACCAGTCGCTTGATTAATTCTGAATTCATATTTAAAAATGCACATAGACCTACCCGAAAGATTATATTACAATATTGGTGAAGTTGCCGAGGCTTTCGGTGTAAATACTTCACTTATACGTTTTTGGGAAAAAGAATTTGATGCATTAAAACCAAAAAAAAACGCTAAAGGAAATCGAAAATTCACGCCGCAGGATATCAAAAATCTTGAACTCATCTATCATTTGGTAAAAGAACGCGGATTTACATTGGAAGGCGCAAAAATCCATTTGAAGGAAAACAAGCAAAAAACACTGGACCAGTTTGAGATTATCCGTAAATTGGAATCAGTAAAAGCAGAACTTTTAAAAATTAAAGAACAACTCTAAAAACAATCGCAAAATGAAAAAATGGCTACCCATCATTATTATTCTTGGCATTATTCTCCTTATTGGCGCCTATATGGCGAACTTAAACAATAAATTGGTCGTACTGGACCAAAATGCCACAGCGCAATGGGCAAATGTTGAAAGCTCTTATCAACGCCGGGCAGATCTTATTCCTAATATCGTCAGCACCGCAAAAGGTTATGCCGAATTTGAACAATCAACGTTAATTGCAGTTACCGAAGCCCGAAGCAAAGCAACGTCCATAACTATTGATCCTTCAAATATTACCCCAGAACAATTGGCACAATATCAACAAGCACAAGCAGGTGTTACCTCTGCTCTTTCACGTTTATTGGCCGTTTTTGAAAGATATCCAGATTTAAAGGCGAATGAAAATTTCAAGGAATTGATCAATGAATTGGAACGCACTGAAAACCGTATAAATGTGGAACGTAACAGGTTTAATGACAGCGCTCGTGAGTTTAATACTAAAGTAAATCAATTCCCAACGAAACTTTTCGCAGGCATATTGGGCTTCCACGAAAAAGCGTATTTTAAAGCAGATGCAGGCTCTGAAAAAGCACCCCAAGTAAATTTTGATGACTTAGGAAAAGAAAACTAAAAAGATAGGAGATTTTAGATTTGAGACAAAAGAAGAGAATAGTTTCTTTTAATAAAATTTCAAAATCTCAAGTCTCAAATCTAATGTCTAACATCTCAAGTCTAATATCTCAAGTCTAAAAAAAATGTCTAAAGTTGAAGATTTTCTTACTCCGGAAGAAGAAACCGCTATAATTGAAGCCATTCGCATCGCTGAAAAAAACACTTCGGGAGAGATTCGGGTTCATTTAGAGCCCACTTCCATCTCGGCTGAAGAACCAAACGAACCTATTGACGCCTTTGACCGGGCTGCGGAAGTTTTTGATATGCTCAATATGGACAATACCAAAGAAAGCAACGGCGTGCTAATCTATGTTGCCGTTGAAGACCGAACACTGGTAATTATGGGAGATAAAGGCATAAACGATATCGTGGGCCAGAATTTTTGGGAAGAGACCAAAGATGTTATCATCAACCATTTTAAAAATGGCAATATAAAACAAGGTTTGGTAGAAGGAATTTTGAAGGCTGGCGAACAGTTGAAAAAACATTTCCCTTACAAGAAAGACGATAAAAACGAACTTCCCGATGATATTTCTGTAGGTTGATTTTTAAGTATTCAGTCGGCAGTGAAAGTTTGCAGTAAAAATTATTAATGAAACAATTTCTTCTGAAATATAAAATTCTATTTGTTTTAATTGCCATTGCATTTTTGTCTGAAAGTGTTTCGGCTCAGTATGAAATTCCACCAAAACCTGAAAAACAGACTTCAGTTTATGATTATATAAACCTGCTTACTCCCTCGCAAAAAACTGCGTTGGAAAGCAAGTTAATCCGCTATGCCGATTCCACTTCCACACAGATTGTTTGTATCATTATTGGTTCCACTAACGGGGAGGATATATCAATGCTCGGTGCGGAATGGGGCCAGAAATGGGGCATTGGCCAAAGTGGCGAGGACAATGGCATTGTAATTACACTTGCAAGGGACGACCGAAAAGTAGATATAAATACGGGCTACGGCATTGAATATAGAATGACCGATTTAATGGCCGAGCGCATCATCAACCGGATAATGATTCCCCAGTTTAAAGAAGGAAATTATTACGCCGGCCTCGACCAAGGCAGCGATGCCATTTTTGCCGCATTGAATGGGGAATTTAAGGAAGATCGTGATTTTGGAAAAAATGATGGAACTCCAATTCCGTTTTTCCTCATCTTTATATTTATCATCATTATACTTGCTTTAATCCGCAAAGGAGGCAAGGGCGGAAAAGGCGGCGGCGGAAGCTTGCTGGACATTATCGTGCTCAGCAGTCTTGGCCGCGGAGGTTTTGGCGGCGGCGGCGGAAGCTTTGGAGGTGGCGGAAGTTTTGGCGGCGGAGGTGGCTTTGGCGGCGGTTTCGGCGGTGGCGGCTTTGGTGGCGGCGGGGCCAGTGGAGGTTGGTAATACCAGTACTGAAAACCTAATTACTTTTTCCTAAAATAAACCGTTATCGGAACTCCCGAAAAATCAAAGTTCTCCCTAAGTTTATTCTCAATAAAACGCTTATAGGGATCTTTCACATACTGAGGTAAATTACAGAAAAAAGCAAAACTTGGGTATGGCGTAGGCAGTTGTGTACAGAATTTTATTTTCACGTATTTAGCTTTATAAGCTGGCGGCGGATATGCCTGAATTATGGGAAGCATCACTTCGTTCAACTCACTCGTTTTTATTTTTTTGCTTCGGTTTTCATAAACCTCAACGGCAGTTTCAATGGCTTTAAATACGCTGTTTTGTAAGCGCAGAGATAAAAACAATCGGTACATCTACAAAAGGTTCAATTTGCTGACGGATGTACTTTTCATAATCCTTCACGCTGCTGCTTTCCTTATCTTCTACCAAATCCCACTTGTTGGCAAGTATCACAATTCCTTTGTTGTTTCGTTGTGCCAGCCAAAAAATATTTTCCACCTGCCCGTCAAAACCACGGGTGGCGTCAAAAACTAAAATGATCACATCGCAATGTTCAATGGCACGAACACTTCGCATTACGGAATAGAATTCCAAATCTTCCTTTACCTTGCTTTTTTTGCGGATTCCAGCAGTATCAACCAAATTGAACTCAAATCCAAAACGGTTGTATTTTGTATCAATACTATCACGTGTTGTTCCCGCAATGTCCGTAACAATATACCTATCTTGACCAATCAACGCATTAATAAAGGAAGATTTCCCGGCATTCGGACGGCCAACCACGGCAAAACGAGGCAATTCATCGTCGTTATTTTCCTTACGCTCGGGCAAAGCTTTTACCAAATCGTCTAACAAATCACCTGTTCCGCTGCCATTTATACTGGAAATATTATATTGGTTTTCAAAACCTAAAGAATAAAACTCCAAAGCATCGTTTACCCGTGATGCTGCATCAACTTTATTGATTGCCAAAAAAATAGGCTTTTTGGAACGGCGAAGCAGTTTTGCTACTTCTTGGTCCATCCCGGTAACGCCGCTTTCTACATCGACCATAAAGATAATCGCATCGGCTTCGTCAATTGCCAATTCAACCTGTTTGTCAATTTCAGCTTCAAAAACATCGTCGCTTCCCTTTACGTAACCACCCGTATCAATCAAGGAAAACTCCTTTCCGTTCCAATCACTTTTCCCATAGTGACGGTCACGCGTAACGCCACTCACTGCATCAACAATAGCTTCCCTTCGCTGAATCAATCTGTTAAAAAAAGTGGATTTCCCTACATTTGGTCTTCCTACAACGGCAACAATGCTCATAATCTATATTTTAGGGTGCAAAAATAGCTTTTAGTTGGCAGAAAAAATACTATTTTAACCGCTTTAAACTTAAATAAGTTAAGAATGCTTTCGAATGAAATAGTTTTACGCCCGCGTTTCCAAATGGAACTTGAACAACCTTGTTCGCAATTGCTTACAAAATTTTCGAAAGCAAAAAAAGATCAAAATATATTTATCATTTCCTGTGTGGACGACCATGTTTTTATAAAATTGCCAAAAAACCAACAACACTTTTGGTCGCCACAATTGCATTTGGAACTATCTGAAATTTCAGAAAACAAATGTTCGCTCCACGGTTTTTTTGGGCCCAATCCTACCGTTTGGACTATGTTTATGTTCCTGCACGTAGCCGTGGGAATACTTTTTATGGTGAATTTGACGTGGCTGTATTCAAATTATAATCTTGGCAATTCCATAGGGCTTCAAATTGGAATCTCGATTATATTAGTCCTAACCTGGGTTTTACTCTACGTTGCGGGCCGCGTTGGAAAGAAAAAAGGAAAATCGGGAATGCGGGAGCTTTATGACTTTATGCAGGAAACGATTGAATCATAATCCATTATTGATTGTAGCCAAACCTGCGCAACTGCCGTTCGTTGCTGCGCCAGTCTTTATTCACTTTTACATAAAGTTCGAGATGGATTTGCTTTCCGAAGAATTTTTCCAAATCCTTTCGGGCTTCTGTCCCAACCCGTTTTAAAGCCGAACCTTTGTGCCCGATAATGATTCCTTTTTGCGTTTCGCGCTCAACCATAATCACGCTGCGGATGCGGATAATATTTTCGTCCTCAAAAAACTCCTCGGTATCAATTTCTACGGAATAGGGGATTTCCTTTTTGTAGTGCATCAATATTTTTTCGCGAATGGCCTCGTTTACAAAAAATCGCTCGGGTTTATCGGTCAATTGATCCTTTGGATAAAACGGCGGCGATTCCGGCAACAATTCGATTATGCGATCGAAAACTTCGGGAACACCAAAATTCTGTAATGCCGAAATAGCAAAAATTTCGGCATTCGGCACCTTTTCCTGCCACATTTTTAAAGCTTCAGAAAGCAATTGTTCGTTGCCTTTGTCAATTTTATTGATAAGAAGTAAAACGGGGATTTTAGCATTTGTAATTTTTCTGAAAAATTCCTCATCCTTCAGTTCCTTTTCGCCCAATTCAACCAAATACAGCAAAATATCGGCATCCTCAAAGGCAGATTTCACAAACTCCATCATACTTTCCTGCAGTTGGTACGCAGGTTTTATAATACCGGGTGTATCACTCAACAATACCTGAAAATGGTCGCCATTCACGATTCCCAAAATACGGTGGCGCGTTGTCTGCGCTTTGGAAGTAATGATAGAAAGTCGCTCGCCCACAAAAGCATTCATGAGCGTGCTTTTGCCCACGTTTGGGTTTCCAATAATATTTACGAATCCGGCTTTGTGTTGTGTCATTTCTTCGAAATTGGTTTTGCAAATTTAATCCTTAAATATCGAAACATTGGATTTGGTTCAATTTTAAAAATTTCAGTGTTGAAATCCGTACTTTTGCATAATGCTTTTCCCAAAGAAAAAAATAGAACTCGAAGAAGGCGATTATTACCTTACGCCCGAAGGCTATAAATGTTTTACGGAGCAATACCATTTAAAGCGTGGCTATTGCTGCGAGAGCGGTTGCCGCCATTGCCCGTACGGTTTTAACCCTTTAACTTCGCTCAGGACAGACAAAAAAACCGGGAAGCATAAATGAAAAAATATTTTTAGAAAATGACTTTTAAAGAACAAATACAACAAGGAATCCCTTCTGTTTTACCCGAAAAAAAGCCTTACGATCCATCCATAAACCACGCGCCTAAACGAAAGGAAATTCTTTCAAAAGACGAAAAGGAACTTGCTTTGCGCAATGCACTTCGTTATTTTGAGCCAAAACACCACGCCACGCTCCTGCCCGAGTTTCGTGGGGAACTTGAAAAATACGGACGGATTTATATGTACCGCCTGCGTCCGGATTATAAAATGTACGCTCGTCCCATTGACGAATATCCAGGTAAATCCCAGCAAGCCAAAGCAATTATGTTGATGATCCAAAACAACTTGGATTATGCCGTGGCACAGCACCCGCATGAATTGATTACCTACGGTGGAAATGGCGCGGTATTTCAAAATTGGGCACAGTATCTCTTAGTGATGAAATATCTTTCTGAAATGACCGATGAGCAAACATTGGTTATGTATTCCGGCCATCCGCTCGGTTTGTTCCCTTCACATAAAGATGCCCCGAGAGTGGTCGTGACCAACGGCATGATGATTCCCAACTATTCAAAACCAGACGACTGGGAAAAATTCAATGCTCTGGGCGTAACCCAATATGGCCAGATGACCGCCGGAAGCTATATGTACATTGGCCCGCAGGGAATTGTGCACGGAACCACGATTACGGTTTTGAATGGTTTCCGGAAAATTAAAAAAGAACCCAAAGGCGGTCTTTTTGTAACTTCTGGCCTTGGCGGAATGAGCGGCGCGCAACCCAAAGCCGGAAACATTGCTGGCTGTGTAACGGTGTGCGCCGAAGTGAACAAAAAAGCTACCGAAACCAGGCACAGCCAAGATTGGGTGGACGAAGTAATTTCAGATTTGGATACGCTTTCAAAACGAGTAAAAGAAGCAACTTCAAAAAAAGAGACCGTATCTATCGCCTACGACGGAAATGTGGTTGAAGTCTGGGAAAAGTTTGCAGAAGATAATATCCATATTGATTTGGGAAGCGACCAAACATCGCTTCACAATCCCTGGGCCGGCGGTTATTATCCTGTTGGATTAACCTACGAAGAAGCCAACGGGATGATGGCCAACAATCCGGAGCAATTCAAAAAAGAAGTTCAAAAAAGTTTGCGCCGTCAAGTGGAAGCCATCAACAAGCACACAGCAAAAGGCACGTATTTTTTTGATTACGGCAATGCCTTTCTTTTGGAAGCCTCACGTGCCGGAGCTGATATTTATAAAGATATAGATGGAAAAATGACAAACTCCCCTTCCCTTGGGGAAGGGGCAGGGGGATGGGCCTATCCATCCTACGTTCAAGACATTATGGGACCTATGTGTTTTGATTATGGTTTTGGACCATTTCGCTGGGTTTGTGCTTCCGGAAAACCTGAAGATCTTCAAAAGACCGATGAAATTGCTTGCGAGGTTTTGGAAGAACTGATGAAAAATTCGCCAATGGAAATCCAGCAGCAGATGCAGGATAACATCACTTGGATAAAAGGCGCGCAGGAAAATAAATTGGTTGTTGGTTCGCAGGCACGCATACTTTATGCAGATTCTGACGGGCGCGTGCAGATTGCTTCGGCTTTCAACAGAGCTATTTCCGAGGGAAAAATTGGCCCTATAGTTTTGGGGCGTGACCATCACGATGTTTCGGGAACCGATTCACCATATCGTGAAACCTCAAATATTTATGATGGTAGTAGATTTACGGCAGATATGGCCATCCAAAACGTAATTGGCGATAGTTTTCGTGGCGCAACTTGGGTAAGTATCCACAACGGCGGTGGCGTAGGTTGGGGTGAAGTAATAAACGGTGGTTTCGGAATGGTTCTTGATGGTAGTGCAGATGCGCAACGACGTTTGGAAAATATGCTTTTCTGGGATGTGAATAATGGAATCGCAAGACGCAGTTGGGCACGAAATGACGAAGCTGTTTTCGCTATAAAACGCGCAATGGAAAACAATCCGCAATTAAAGGTTACGCTTCCAAATTTTGTTGATGATAACTTATTCAAATAAAAAATAAAACTTATGAAAGCACTTAAATTTTTACCGCTGTTATTCCTTTTTGTTTTCGCTTCCTGCTCCACTGTTCGTGTGGCAACGGATTTTGACAAAGAAGTGAATTTTAATCAGTACAATTCCTTCGCCTTTTTTAAACCGGGAATTGACAAAGCTGAAATTAGCGACCTCGACAAAAAACGTATTCTTCGTGCAATTGAAAGTGACCTAACGGCAAAAGGAATGTCAAAATCTGAAAAACCAGATATATTGGTCAGCATTTTTACCAAAGAACGGGAACGCATTGATGTTTACAACAACAATTTTGGCATAGGTTGGGGCTGGAGCCCTTGGTATTACGGCGGATATTATGGTGGCAGTAATGTTTCCCGTTCCACTGAAGGCACCCTATATATCGATTTGATTGATGCTAAAACAAATAATTTAGTTTGGCAAGGAATGGGTAGTGCAGATTTAGTAACTAGCAATATGGAAAAAAAGGAAGAACGTATTCGTGAAATAGTTTCTAAAATTTTGGCAGAGTACCCACCCTCCGGGAGCTATGAAAAAGTAAAAGAATCAAAAAATTGAGGTATTAAGAAATAATTAAAAAAAAGAGCCTTCCCTAAAAACGAACGGGAAGGCTCCTTCAAAAATTGGGGATATGTATAGGTTATTGTTTTACTATTTTTATTCCTTTCTTAATTCCTTCCTTTGTAGAAACATTCATAAAATAAATTCCTGAGGTCCAACTTTGGGTATCTATGCTTATTGTTTTTTCTCCAATATATTTAGCGCTAAAAAGTTGTTGCCCCAAAATATTGAATATTGAAAATGCTTCAATAGAAGAGTTGCTTTTTAAAAGCATTTCATTTTTTACAGGGTTCGCGAAAAATATTGAATCGTTTGAAAACTCTTCTATTCCTACCGTACTATCTTCAACATTTTGAGCGTATATTTTCATGCCAGTTCCTTTGTCTTCAGCAAAAACCGCTACATTTTGCCCAGCCCCTTCTGACGTAAATTGAATTCGGCTTTTTGAAGCAGAAAAAGTAGCAACAGGTCTAGTTTCTTCTGGCCAGCCAAAATCACCATTGTCATCAAGATATAAAGCGTGTAATGTAACAGGTGAAACTCCATTGTCAAACCCATCTTTTAAAATAAATAATGGGCTATTGCCAAGAAGCCTCAAAGCTCCAGC
>Ga0116152_10003502_pt1 | contig 12580 bp, 12 predicted proteins | sample AD_UKC119_MetaG_FD_89894 | JGI IMG/M metagenome (GOLD analysis project Ga0116152, IMG submission 89894) | Active sludge microbial communities of municipal wastewater-treating anaerobic digesters from Hong Kong - AD_UKC119_MetaG | ecosystem: Engineered > Bioreactor > Anaerobic > Digestate...
GAGATTCGACTTGTCGAATCCGCACAAACCCAGCCATGCCTTATACCACGTGTTAGCAATAGTTATTTATTTTATTATTTCCAGTTGCATGTGTTTTGGTTGACGATTATACCATCTAATTGCCTGTGAACTTGCTTCTTTCATGAAAGCATTTAACTGTTCCATTTCATTGCCTTTAATTTCTTCACCGGTCATTGCGAAATTTGATTTTGCATGAACTATTCTATTTCTTGTTTTATAAATGATTTTAGCAGCGATATTACACGATGTGGTTATCTTTTGTCTGTCCGTTGAGTATTCTAGTTCTTGTCCTCCAAGATGTTTACTTATTTGCTTTTTTATTGTTTCTGGTAATAATTGATGTATTCCGATAAAGTCAAAACAGGAAATAAAAGCAGCTTTGATTAGGTCTTCGTCATTAAATTTATCTCGCATGGAATTTGCCAATTCAAAAATTGAACGAATAAAGTCTCCATTTTCAAAAGAACTTTTTGGAGAATCCAATTTCTTTCGCATTAACTCATTGGCTTCAATGTTCACTGCGATTGGCGAAAAGTGTTCTAGAACTTTATAGAAGTTAAAAAACTTAAGCTCTTGGTCTTCAATTTGAACAGCAGAAACAAAAAGTCTCATACCCTCATTAAATGGTTCTAAGTCTCTTAATTCTCCTGTGTAATTTAACTCAGCTTCTTCTCTTAATTCCTCAAACTCAACGCTAGGATTTTTGATTTCGGATAATCTGAGTGCTATATTAGTACTGTCTGCTAATTCAAAAATGTATGAATCGATAAGCTTTTTCTCATCGCTAGCACTCAATATATTTTCCGTATTTTCATAAATAATCTCAATTGCAAGGTACTGATTTATTGTGCCGCCATAATCTTCGTCATACGCTTTCAATTTTGGCGCTGCTAATGCAACAATAAATGAGTCATTCGTGAGATTTACATTAATTCCATTTTGAGGTTTAAGTTGAATCTCGTGATATTCTTTAAGGAAATAGTCATCATCAGAATCTGTAGCTTTTACAATGTAATATCTTTTTAAATCAGTCTTTATTAGGGAATTACTTTCAATCTTTATTGTTTTTAAATCATCAGATAATTTTAACAATTCTTCAATTGATAACTCCATATATTCGTCGTCGCCAGGAAATTCATATATAATTTCTTCTTCATTATCTTCCTCTCCAATTGTTTCAGCTATTCTGTCAACAGAAAAAATCAAATCACTTTCATAATCCTCAAAATGGTCACACCATTCAATAATAAAGGTGTTTAACTCATTTATTTTCACGAGCATATCTTCAGTTATTTTCATTTTCCCAAATTTTTGTTAAGTGGTTTTTATAATTATTGCTAACGTATGTGGAAACACACAATTGTATTTATATCCTTATTGTCGACTGCATTTATACACCCATTTTGGGTGTGTAAACCAGGTTTTGCCCTAAATCTTTTGTTTATGTGCGTATTCAACGGTCTTTGGTTTTTTAGTCTTCTAAAAATAAACATAAATATTGAATAGTAAATCCCGCACAAGCCATTAAAGCTCAGGAAAGAATCTGAAAATATGGCAATGTGCCATTGCAAGGGAAAAAGAAAAAAGAGCCAGTGGCAGGGTGCCGTTGTTTGCCCCGGCAAAAAACAATACAATGGCAAATTGCCATAAACCATCCTAACGGGAAAGTATATGGTGGCAAATTGCCAATAGCCGACGAAGGAAAAGATGGGGCTGTGGCTATTTGCCATGCCATGCAACATAATACACCGCCTATGATTATATCGGGAATTCACTTAATTTTAATAGCAGAAACCAAAAATTAATGCACCCAAAGCATACTTACCGTGTTTTACGGTGCTAATGTAAACCATTCAAAAACAAATTACTATGATTCCCTATTTAATGAGCAAAAGCCGTGTCACCGAGATCGACGCTGCAAGCATGCGCCTGGTTGGCGCTTACAAAAACACTTCGCTGAACACCGACCCTCACCTGAACACAATGTTTACCGATCTTGAAAACCGCTCGGCAGCCCTGACGGCAGCTATTAACCGCAGCAAAGCCGAAAGCGAGCTCGAACTAAAAGACGAAGCCCGCGACCAGCAGGTTCGTGCGCTGTATTACCTGGTTCAGGGCTACCTGCACCACCCCGATGCTGCCATTAAAACCGCCGCCGGAACCGTCGATAAGGTGTTCGGAAAATACGGTTTGCAAATTGTTGGCGAAAGTTACTCCACCGAATCGTCGATGATTACTTCGCTGCTCGACGACCTCTCGAAACAAAAACAGGTAGCTGCCATTGCGCTGTTGCCGGGCTGCGCCGAAGTAATCGTGGCACTGCAAAGCGCCCAAAACGATTTCGAAGCCGCCCGGATTGTTTATGAACAGGAGAAAGCTGAAGAAAGTACCCAGTTAAACGCCACCGAAGTAAAAAAGGAAGTGCTGGCACTTATCAACGATAAAATTGTGATTTATATGCGTGCCATGGAAGTGGTTGACGAACCCGCTTATGGGGCTCTTGCCCGCACCATTGCCACTATTATTGCCGAAAACAACGAGGTGGTTAAAAAACGAAGTAAAAAAGAGGAGCCTGTGGTGGAAGAATAACCACAACTCCGTACATACAAACAATCACCCCAGACTTCAGTCTGGGGTGGAAACCACCACAATCCGGGCTTCTGCCCACATGACCATCAATTAAGGACTAAAGTCCTGTCAATCTCAGCTACGGTATCTCCGGTCTGAAGACCGGAGATAGTCATTGGAGAGAGCACAGAGCTAAAATCCTCATTTCTTCTGCAGGGCCTAGCCCCCAGACCAAGAATCGGAGTTAGTTATTGCAACTCAACACATGCATCCTCTGACTAACCCCGGGCTTTAGCCCGGGGCATGCTGCATCAACATAAACAATCGGGGCTTCAGCCCATAAATCATCACCCATGTCCTATGTAAAAATATGGCTCCATTGTGTATGGGGAACCAAAAACCGGATTCCCTTTCTCAACAATAAAAACAAAATCTTCATCCTTGAACATATCAAAACCAATGCGCGAAATAAAGCCATTCACATCGATTTTATTAATAGTTACAAAGAACACATTCATTGTTTGCTTTCATTAAAACCGGACCAGATGCTTTCGAAGTGCATGCAGTTAATAAAAGGCGAATCTTCCTACTGGATCAACAAAAATCAGCTAAGTGCAGGTAAATTCGAATGGGCTGATGAATACTTCGCCGTTTCAATAAGCGACTCTCAGGTAAACAGGGTTCGTAAATACATAAAAAACCAGGAAACACATCATCAACACGAGAGCTGGGAAGAGGAGTACCTTAGGTTCCTGTCTGATTATGGTTCTGAGAGCGTTCAGGGCTAAAGCCCATCATTTCTTCTGCGGTACCTGGCCCCCGGTCTGAAGACCGGGGTTCGTTATTTGAGAGTGTTCAGGACTAAAGCCTATTGTTTCTTCTATCGTGTCTGGCTCCCGGTCTGAAGACCGGGGTTAGTTATTGCTTCAATACTTGCTTTCTTTTACTAACCCCGGGCTTTAGCCCGGGGCATGCTGCAGACTTTCCATTAACAGGGCTTTAGCCCAATTCAGAAAAACATATTCTTATCGCGCTCGCCAAAGAAAATACCTGCATCAATGCGGATACGGTCAAGAACCTGCATCAAATCGAGGCTCATCTGCCAGCTCATCAGCGGGCTTTCAATTTTTCCCTCGTCCATGCATTCCATTACATGAGCGGCTTCGTACTGGTAACCCCAGCCCTCGAAATGTTCTTTCGGAAGCGTTTCCGCTTCGGCACCTTCGCGGAAAATGGTAATATTGGTTGGTGCATACCAACGCGGATTAAGTATCAGGTAACCTCTCTCGCACCAGTATTCTGTTTGAGTGGGTGAATACGATGCCAGGCTGGAAGTAAGACTGGCCATTTCGCCTCCTGCATAGTTAAATATCATGCTAATACTTTCTTCGGAACCCGTTGGGCTGAAATCGGCAAAGGTTTTAATGGTTTGAGGAATTCCCAGAGAAGTAAGAGCCGCAAAAACCGGGTAAATGCCAATATCGAGCAACGAGCCCCCTCCCAGCGCCACATTGTACAAACGCCTGTCTTCAATGTACGGAGCATTAAAACCAAAATCGGAGCGCACCATTTTTATTTTCCCCAGTTCTCCTGAGTGTAAAATCTGCTGTGCCTGTTTAAAACTCGGCTGAAACATGGTCCAGAAAGCTTCCATCAGAAAGGTATTGTTTGCGCGGGCAGCGTCTGTCATTTGCTGAACTTCGCGGGCATTCAGTGCGAATGCTTTTTCACATAACACAGCTTTTTTATGATTCAGGCAAAGCAAAGCATGTTCGAAATGATGCGAATGCGGAGTGGCAATGTAAACGATATCCACTTTCGGATCGGCCACCATGTCTTCGTAACTGCCATATGCCGTTTCGAAACCCCACTGGTTGGCAAATTCCTGTGCCCTGTTATAATCTCTCGATGCGGCTGCGTACAACCTGGCATTGGGCAACAATTTCAGATCGTGTGCCATTTTATTGGCAATCTTTCCGCAGCCCAGCACGGCCCAGTTATATGTTTTTCTGTTGTTATCCATATTGAAGAAATTGAATGCTGAAATAAGTTATAACGACTGCTAATATAGCGAACAAAATATTTAATACGGAATATCAATTTGTCCTCTTTCGGAACAAACGGATTATTGATGATCACTGAACACGTTGTAAGAATGATTGACTAACACCGGCATTTATGCCGGTGTATTGGAGCAATCCGCTTAACGGGACTTTAGTCCTTAATTCGGGTCAGGGCTAAAGGCCGGCCAGCCATGTCTTACTTTTCCCAGGCATAAATACCAAGGTTAAAAAGCAGGTACAAATAGTTAATTCCGGATGCTATTCTTCAGGAAGTGTATCCCACCAGGTTTTCTTTAAAATGATGCCCGAAACTATCGTAATTCCAATGGTGATCCAGATTGGCCAGGTGTCTTTTAAAACCACATAAATAGGCAGAGCAACCAAAGCGGTTTGTGCTATGGTACCGATCACTACATTAAACATATCGCGTTTAAAGTAACGGTTGGGAACAAAACCCGGATTTTCTTCTATCACTTTCTTACGGATCGGTCCCCAGAATCCCCACGGGTTTACTGTTTTATAAAATTCCTTTAAAGTCTTTTCGTCGGTTGGTTTGGTTAACAGTGTGCCCAGCAAAGCACCGGCAATAGAAATAATCAGTAACCAGGGGAAATAATACAAATCGAGCGTATCGGTGATGCGCGGAAATACCAACGCCGGAATCAATCCGAAAACCATTCCCCAGAAATAACCATAGCCGTTGAACCGCCACCAGTACCATTTTAATACATTTGAAACTACGTAACTTCCGTACAGGCCTGAAACGATCCATTGCAACATGCTGTTTACATCCTGCGCAAATACGCCAAAAATAATACTGATAATCACCACTACGATACCAGTGATGTAGTTCATGTTTTTAATCTGACGGTTATCCGCTTCAGGCTTTACATATCGCAAATAGATATCGTTAACAATGTATGCCTGTGCAGCATTTAAAGTGCCGGCAAAAGTAGAATTAAATGCTGCCAGCAAACCTGCCAGCAGTAATCCCATAAAACCTACCGGCACAAATTCAGCAATGGCCGAAGGCAGGATCTGCTCAAAATCGATTTGTCCTGCTACCAGCAAATTCAGCTTGTCGTAATATACAATGGCAAGCACCGCAAAACCGGCAATCATGAAATAGCGAATCGGCATCAAAACCACCGACACAAAACCACTCATTTTAGCCGCTTCTTTTGGCGATTTAGTAGACAGAATCTTTTGCATATCGTAAGTTGGTGCCGGCCCGGCCATTGAAACCAGCACACCTTTAAATAACATCATCATAAAAAATATCGAGAAAAGCGAATAACCATCACTCGCAATTTTTGAGTTTACCTCATCAATAATTCCACGCCAATTCAAATCATTCAGGTTATTCCTGAAAAAAGGCGAATACCATCCCTCCGGAACATTTAAAGATTCTGCCGTCAGGGCTTTCATTGCCAGAACTCCGATCAAAATGGCGGAGATAGTCATTATAATATATTGCAGAACATCAGCCCAGACAATACTGGTCATTCCGCCCAGAACAGCGTAAAAAACCGCAAAAAGCGTAAACGCGATACCATAAATATGAGGAACATATTCGAGAGGCACATTAAAAGGAATATGTGGAGCGACAACCTCCCACGGAATAAAGATCATGACAAACTTGCCCAGGCCAATAAAGCCGTAAGCAAGGTAACCAAGACATAAAATAAGCGCAAAAACCACCACTACCCCATGCGACAGATTACTATCGATAGAGCGGCCAAAACGGGTATTGATCCATTCAGCCCCGGTGGTAACTTTCGAACGGCGCAACCAGATACTCAAAAATACCATCAAAAACACCTGGTTAAAAACCGGCCACAGCCAGGGAATCCAGATACTCTTCAGCCCGTAAACAAATAGCAGGGTTACCAGCCACATGGTTCCCGAAATATCAAACATGCCAGAAGCATTCGACAGCCCCAGCATGTACCAGGGAAGCTTATTTCCTCCAAGCATATAATTTGACTTACTTTTTTGAGCTGCTTTCTTTAACACTAACCCAATTACAACCGTTGAGAACAGGTAAGCGAAAATGATAATGATGTCGATTAGATTTAATTTCATAGATAGCTTGCTGGTTTAATGCTTAGAGCTAGTTTATAATTCAATTGATGGTTGATAATAATTGGTAATATTACAGAAAAGCTCTAATAGAAACAAAAACAAATATGATTTTTGTAAATTCTACAATAAGATCATTTGCTACGAATGAAAAATGAATGGCTTTCAGCTATCTGTTTAATTGATTTTCGTATTCCCAAATGTAAATTCTTACATTCGCAGAAAATTAATACAAACAAAATGCGCTCAACCTATTTTGCATTTGCTTTTATTCTGATCATTGCAGTAAGCTGCTCACAACCAGCTCGTAATTACATCGCCAATAATGGCACCGTATATGGAACCTATTACAATATTAAATATGAGAGTCCCGATGGAAAGGACCTTAAAGATTCCATTGATAAAGAATTGGAACGGTATACCATGATCTTTTCTCATTACGAAAAAAATTCGACCATCTCAAAAGTGAACCGAAACGAAGATGTGGTGCTCGAACCGGAGTTTATTACCTGTTTTAATAAAGCCATGGAGGTTTCTGGAATTACAGGCGGAGCATTTGATATTACTGCAGGGCCACTGATTAATGCCTGGGGGTTTGGTCCGGAAGACCGTTTGAAAATGACCCAGGAAAAAGTTGATTCTTTAAAAGCTATTTCAGGCTATCAAAAAATTCATCTGGTTGACGGCAAGATAATCAAAGACAATCCGGCCATGCAACTTAATATGAGTGCCATTGCAAAAGGGTACACCTGTGATCTTATTGCTGAATTCCTGGCAAATAAAGGTTGTTTAAACTATATGATCGATATTGGCGGCGAAGTGGTTGCGAAAGGTAAAAACGACAAAGGAAATACCTGGACCATCGGCATCCGTAAACCAAATGAAGATCCGTTTAACAGTGATTTGGAAGACGTTATTGAGCTTCCCGACCATGCAATGGCAACCTCAGGAAATTATCTGAATTTTTATGTAGAGGATGGCAAAAAATATGCGCACACCATCGACCCTGCAACCGGATACCCGGTTCAGCACAGTATTTTAAGTTCAACCGTTCTTGCAAACGATTGTATGACGGCCGATGCCTACGCCACTGCATTTATGGTTCTTGGAAAAGAAGCCGGAATTGAAGTACAAAAGAAAGTTCCCGGATTGGAGATCTATTTTATTTACACTGACGATGATGGAAACAATCAGATTTATATGTCAGAAGGGTTTAAAAAGTATTTGAAGGAATAGAAAAGGGTGCAGTAATCAGTTTTAAGAAATAGTTCAAGGTTCAGAGTTTAGTGTTTAGAGATCAAAGTCGAAAGCCTAGGGCCACGAGTATCCAGAATCAAATATCCAGTATCAAGTATCAAATATCAAGTATCCAGCATCCAGCATCCAATAAAAAAGCCGGTTTATTTGCCGGCTTTCATATTTTGTGTTAAAGAAACTTTCTTATAATTCACTTCCCTCCATGCATCACGCTGAGCAATTCTGTCCTGTGTTTGTGCACAAGGAATTTTTTGTCTCTTCAGGTATTTATTTCCACTCACATGCGTGTTTGGAAATTTACCGCCCTTCTTCACCAAAATGGTAATTGCCATCCCCGCTATCCCAATCGCTACCAAAACGACCGCTACTAAAATCACTTTAAAAATTGCCATTTCTTTTCTCTTTAATTTGCGATGCAAAATTAATGTTTACAGTTAAATAAACCCTACCGTAATAACCAATTTAACGAGAAATTGTTGTTGTTCGTCTAAAAGTTGTGCATGCTATCTGCCAATTGTGTAAATTCATAGTACAAAAACAAAAAACAACCAAGTAATGGAAAAACATGTAAACGTAATTGCAGCTTTGCAGATCGGACTCAGTATTTTACGTCTGATTATTGTAGCCATCGTCTTCGTTATCCTTCATTTTGTTGGTGACTTTGCCGACGATCCGGATGCCGAGTTTGTCTTGTCAATCATTGCCAACATCGTCATGGTGGTTTCTTTAGTTTTAAGCCTGCCCGGAATACTGGCCGGAATTGGTCTTTTTAAACGGAAAGAATGGGCCAGAATATTAACACTTATTATCTCTGTACTCGAGTTGGTAAACATACCTCTTGGAACTGCTGTAGGGGTTTATTCCATCTGGGCACTTTCACAAAACGAAACGGTCGAACTTTTCAAAGCGTCTTAAAACTTAATTACTTTTAGGATTAAGTTTGAAAGAGCTAAAAATGGTTCAGTACGAAATAAAAGTTATTGGTCGGGTGCAGGGTGTAGGATTTCGGTACTACGTCCAAAAACAAGCTCAGATTTTTCAGTTGAAAGGATGGGTGCGGAACTCAGCCGATGGAAGTGTTGTAGTAATGGTTCAGGGTGAAAAAGTAGTGATTGACACTTTTATTGATTATTTGCGTATTGGTCCTACCATGTCGAGAGTAACAAACATTATAGCAACACCTGTCAACTTTAGCGAACCTTTTCCTGATTTTAAAATCAGGTATTGATACATTTTCTGCACCTGCTACAAAGATTAAATAACAAGCACCCGCTTTTATTAATATCTTTACGCTTCATCAAAAAAATTTGAACGAAGTGGAAAAGAAAAGTTACCACATGACTCCCGGACAATTTCGGGAAGAAGGCAAAAAAATTATCGATTGGATTGCAGATTATTACGAAAATATTGAACAGTTTCCAGTTTTATCTCAGGTAACTCCAGGTCAGGTTTTTCATTCTATTCCTGAGAATCCACCACTTAAAGGTGAAGGGATGGATGACATGATGCGTGACATTGATGAAAAGATTATGCCAGGAGTTACGCATTGGCAATCGCCAAATTTTTATGCCTATTTTCCATCCAATACTTCGTTTCCTTCTATTTTGGGCGATCTGGTTTCATCCGGCTTGGGTGTACAGGGAATGATCTGGGCCACCAGCCCTGCAGCCACTGAACTGGAAACCCGGGTATTAGACTGGCTGGCTGAAATGATGGGAATGCCTGAAAAATTCAAATCGACATCAGCCGGAGGAGGTGTTATTCAGGATACGGCTTCAACTTCGGCATTAACCGCCATTATTGCGGCACGCGAAAGGGCAACAAAATTTGAATCGAACCAAATTGGAGTCCGACAGAAACTGGTAGCTTACATTTCTACACAAACCCATTCTTCACTGGAAAAAGCCATAAAAATGGCTGGTATTGGCAGGGAAAACCTTCGTCTGATTGATGTGGATGAAACGTTTGCAATGCGACCTGAGTTGCTGGAAGAACAAATTCAGAAAGATAAGAAGGCCGGATTGCTCCCGTTTTTTATTTGCGGTGCTCTCGGAACTACGTCTTCAAATGCCATGGACCCGCTCAGGAAGATCGGTGAAATTGCGCAAAAAGAAAGTTGTTGGTTCCATATCGATGCAGCTATGTCGGGAACAGCTATGCTTTGCCCCGAATTCAGGCATTTTATGGATGGCGTTGAGTTGGCCGACAGTTATGTTTTTAACCCGCATAAGTGGATGTTTACCAATTTCGACTGTGACGTATTTTGGGTAGCTAACCGGAATGAATTGATCCATACTTTTTCCATTCTTCCTGAATACCTGAAAAATAAGGCCACCGAATCGGGTGCTGTTTTTGATTACCGCGACTGGCACGTGCAACTTGGAAGACGTTTCCGTGCGTTAAAACTCTGGTTCGTTATCCGTCATTATGGTGTAGAAGGACTTCAGTACCATGTGAGAAAACATGTGGAACTTTCACAGATGTTTACAAAATGGTTAAAAGAATCAAAAGATTTTGAATTGCTTGTAGAACCACCTCTCAACCTGATCTGCTTCCGACATAAAAATGGTGACGATTTCAACATGAAATTGATGAACTCCATTAACGAAACCGGCAAAATATTCTTTACACATACCAAATTAAACAATCAGATTGTGTTGCGCATGAGTATCGGACAAACCAATACAGAGGAAGAGCATGTAAGAAATGCATGGGAAATCATTCAGAATACAGCCTCCAGGTTATAAGCTGATTTTTTCCGTTCTTAATTACAGAGATTCATTATTGGTTTCAGTTTTCATTGCCTTTCTTTTCTTATTCACCTCTTGTGTTGCCTACAAAAACACAGCTACTTTTACACCATTACAAGATCCTGCAGCTACAGAAAACGTAATATATTCCTATTCCACCGATTTAGTTTGTGAACCAGATAACCATTTAAAAAGAGCATGGGCAAACAGAAGAAATGTTCAGGTTTTAAATTTCGAAATCATAAATACATCTGATAAGCCAATACATGGAAGTCAGTTTAGTTTTTATTCAAATGGAGAAAAACTTGAAATTGCAGACCATATACGAGCCGCTCAAAAGCTCAAAACAAAAAAATTCCCGGCTGTGGTGTATAATCATCCCTGTTGTACTTGTGGGAGTTATTCTTTATACAGCTATTTATACAGCCGTATCTCCTCGTGATGACACTGATGGAGATGGTTTTTCAGATTTGGAATACAGCTCAGCAAAAAAAGAGGACTAATATTCTAAGTACATCATTCTTCTTTTAAATTCATAAAGCGATAAGAGTAGATGTAATGCTTTTTTTATTCAAACAAATGTTTTTCACTTTTGACCACATGCGTATAAGTGTTAATTGCACGCTTTAAAAATATTTTATACTTTAGCATCAAATTTAAAATACTAGAAATGTCAGACGTTGAACATATGGAAGTCTGGTTCGTAACCGGAAGCCAGCATCTTTACGGGCCAGAAACCCTTAAACAAGTAGATGTAGATTCATCAATAATTGTAGATGGCTTAAATGCATCAGGGAAACTACCTGTAAAAGTGGTTTTCAAACCCGTGGTTAAAACTCCAAATGAAATTCTGGATATTTGTGTTCAGGCTAGTGCGGATAAGAACTGTATTGGGTTGATCACCTGGATGCACACTTTTTCACCTGCAAAAATGTGGATCGGTGGATTAAAAGCGCTCAGCAAACCATACATGCACCTGCACACCCAATTCAACCGCGACCTGCCATGGGGAGAAATCGACATGGATTACATGAACCTTCACCAAAGTGCACATGGTGGCCGTGAATACGGTTTTATCAACGCCCGCATGCGCAAAAACCGCAAAGTAGTAGTTGGTCACTGGCAAGATGAAAAAGTACAGGAACAAGTTGGAAACTGGTGCCGTACCGCCATTGGGTGGGCTGATTCTCAGGGGTTGAAGGTTGCACGTTTTGGTGATAACATGCGCGAAGTTGCCGTAACCGAAGGTGACAAAGTGGAAGCCCAGATTAAGTTTGGCTGGCAAATCAATGCATATAGTTTGGGTGATTTTGTATCTCGTGTTGAAAAAGTTACAAATACAGAAGTAGATACTTTATACAAAGAATACGAACAGCTTTACGATGTAGCCGACGATTGCAAGCCGGGACAAAAATACCATGAAAACGTTCGGGTTCAGGCCCGATACGAAATTGCTCTGAAGCGTTTCATGGAAGAAGGTAATTTTAAAGCTTTCACAACCAACTTTGAAAACCTTGTTGGATTAAGCCAGCTTCCCGGATTGGCTTCACAGCGTTTAATGGAAGCTGGTTACGGTTTTGGTGCTGAAGGCGATTGGAAACAGGCAGCCTTGTTGCGCATTGTTAAAACCATGTCGGCAGGGATGAAAGGCGGAAGTTCATTTATGGAAGATTACACCTATCATCTCAATCCGGCCAATGAAGCCGTGTTAGGTGCTCACATGTTGGAGATTTGTCCTTCGATTGCTGCTGCCAAACCAAAATTGGTCGTTCAGCCACTAGGTATTGGAGGGAAAGATGCTCCTGCCCGGTTGATTTTTGAAAGTGCTACAGGTGATGC
>Ga0116152_10003507_pt1 | contig 12570 bp, 7 predicted proteins | sample AD_UKC119_MetaG_FD_89894 | JGI IMG/M metagenome (GOLD analysis project Ga0116152, IMG submission 89894) | Active sludge microbial communities of municipal wastewater-treating anaerobic digesters from Hong Kong - AD_UKC119_MetaG | ecosystem: Engineered > Bioreactor > Anaerobic > Digestate...
CGTGAGATGGCGTGTGGTCAGAGACCGCCATCTTCGAAGGAGCCCCACCCGCTTCCGGATGGGCCCACGGGGTGGGGAATTTCAGTGAGCAGAACTGGGGAGATTCACCTGAGCGCCATCACCCCCTGGGTGTCGAGCACCCGATGCCCCCGGAGGCCGCAGCCGCATCTGCCGATCGGGTGCTCGCGACTCCCTGGCCGCTGCGGCGATGGGGCCGCCAGCCGAGCATCCGACGGATCGCCACCGACACGGACTGGGCCCACGGCGCCGGGCCCGAGGTTCACGCCACCATGGAGCAGCACCTGCTCATGCTCACCGGCCGGCAACCGACGCCGGACATCTGACCGCGAGCGGTCGCTCAGGGCCAGTCAACCCGCTGGGCGCTGTCGTTCAATCGGCGCACCCTCGTCGAAGGTCTGATCGGCGCGAACAGCTACCAGCGCTTGAGCGTCAACCGCGGCTTCTTCCGACAAGCCGGACTCGTCGCGACCGCTGTACTCCTGGCCGTCACCCTGGTCGGCCACAACCTCGTCAGCCTCCACGCTTGGCACACCACACGCGGACGACCCGAGCCCTGGCAGGTCCATCTCGGAGAACCCATCGACGACCGGCCCCTCGACAAGGCCACCAGAACCCGCGGCCGACGCAGACGCCCGACCGACTGACCGACCCAGCCCGAGCCATTCACACCACACGACGTGGGCGCCAGCCTGCCCGGAAACCTGCGCGAGACAGCGAAACCGGCTTCACGGCATACGAAATCGGCACCGGCTGAGTCGTCGACGACCGGCGCGAGCCACACAACGACGAAACTCCCGGCAGGAACATCTCCGGTCGGGAGTTTCGGGAAACCGAAACAGGTAGTTCAGGGAACTACCCCAGAGTGGGTAGTTCCCGAAAGTCGCTGACCTGCAGCGACAGCTGCAAGGACTCGCGGCCTGGCACAGCAGCCGACCCCAGTCAGGCACACCCCTCCACCTGATGACAGTTGGCATGCGAGCATCTCAGCTCAGCCGTGGTCGGCTACGCGCGCCAGAAGCTCCGCCCCGGCGACCTCGGTGTATGGCGAACCCCCTCGAAAGGCCTCTTGACTCCGTGGCAGGGCTTCAGGCACCGATCGCAGAAGACATCCATCCCATCTCTGAATGAGTCTCCAAGCGCCTCACGCAGTTCAGCCATCTCGACCCACATGCTCTGGATGCGCGCATCGGGCATGTTTGGGCGCCCCACAAAAGACACCTCATCGACATCGAATCTCTTGATTATCCGGACGCATACGTCGCCGTCATAGACCCTTCCGGAGATGTGCGGGCAGTCATCAGGGTCTCGATGACAGATCGAGCACTCTGACTCCCGGATAACCGCGCCAACGCTCAAGCCCACACGGTTATGAGCCAGCGCGACCGGGCACTCTTGGAAGTACGCATCGTCCTTGAAGGTGAGCCGGCAGTTCTTCGGAAAATGCCGCCGTTGAAGTCCGCCAGCTCCGTCCAAGCGCTGATGCGCGGTCTCGAAATCAGGGGTGTCCTCAAGCCAGTTCATGGCAGAGCGCAGGGAGCGCAGACTGCCTGAGAGCGCCTCCTCCGCGTCCTTCCTTCGCCCGGGTGTCGCAAGGAGTCTTACCGCGGTGCCATAAAGCTGTGAGCCTCGCCGCAAGGATGACCGCCCGTGCTGGCTGCTAGTCAACCTGACCGAACGCCTTCAGTGACTTGATCACGTCTGCCGCCGGGCCGTGCGCCTCGAACTCGCGGTGAGAGCCGTCGTCCTCCTCGAATGTGCAGCGTAGGTGAAGCAGGCCGGGCGGGAGTTCGACGTCCTCGTCGCCGCTCACCTTCCTCTTGGAGTACCAGGACTTGATGGACCCAACGACAGCCATCACAGTCAGGTCCCAAGCTGGTTGGGCGGCAAAGATGAGAATCGGAAGCCAGATTTCCGCGGAGTTCAGGTCGACGTACTCGCGATCTTCCCTCGGTACCGCGACATCCACCATGAACCCTTGCTCCTTGAGGAGCTTTACGAAGTCAGGGGTAATCCCAGGCATCGAACCCTCGGGGTGGACCTCTTGGGTCGTAGGCATGCCTGCAATGACTCGAACCTTGCCTGCGCCATCGTTCATCTCATGTTCTCCAGTCGACACAGCGAAAGACGAGCGGCGCGCCCCGAGTGGCCCCCAGACAACAGCTCTGAACCCTTGAGGCACATCAGAGGGCATCCTTGTCCGCCGATGTTTCGGTACTGGTCTGCCAAGAAGCCACGACTCTGTCAATGTGGCCCGGCAGGGCATCGGCCTTGCTTGAATCACACCAAGTGGTCATGAAGTTCGGGTCCGCGCTCTTGGGTGGGTCCGGAACGTCCCGCACCCTTACGACAACAGGAACACCGGTACTCACCCCCGTGATGAGGGCGTGTTGTTGCGCGAGACTTGGCAACTGGTCGAGGAGTGCCCTGGAGCTGAGAGCCGTGGCGGAGCGCAGGAGGCTCTGATCCGATTCGTGAGTGAGCCGGTGGGCGATCACGGTCCCACACTGAGCCACGACCGTCTCACTCACCTCGCTTGGTCGCTGGCTTGCCAGTAGCAAGGAAAGGCCAAATTTGCGCCCCTCTTTCGCGATGCGTTCAAAGACGGCGGCCGATCGACTGGCCACGCCAGTCGGCTCTTTGCGAGCCGGGATAAATCGATGTGCCTCTTCCAGCACCAGCAACATCGGGTGTTCAGCTCGGGGATTGCTACGCACGGCGAAGTCGAAAAGGATTCGACCGAGCAGCGCGGTCACGTTCTCTAGGACGTCGGTCGCTACGAGACTGAGGTCGAAGATTGTCACCGATGGACCGTGACCGTGAGATTCAGCTTGTGCCCGGCGATTGTCTGCAGCTGGCCAATCGGAGGCGGCGTCTCCGCCTGTCGGATCAACGCCCATCAACGCCTTCAGGTAACTGCCCAGGGGGTCGAAGTGCTTCTCAATGCGAGTGATGAAGTCGTAACGCCCATCAGCCAGGAGTCGGCTCAGCCGCATTTGGAGCGTCGCAACGTATCCCGCGATCTTGGTGTCGTTTGCCTGCTCCATCTGAATACGGTTGGGAAGGAAGAAGTCACAGAGCTCTTGTAGTGAATAGAAGACAGGAGCATCGAAGTCGGGAGCTGCCTGTGAGCTACCCATTCCCAATGCACCGAAGGCAGCCGAGACCTCACGACGGATTGCTACGAACATCCGCGCGATCACGTCTCGTTGGGGTGCGGTCAGGGGAGTCCAAGTCGTGTTGGTCACGGAAGCCTGCGGTATCCCTGTGTCCAGGACCCTCTTAATCTGCGTCCACTGCGCTGAGCAAACACTGGTTTGTCCCTCTTGGCCATCTACGAGGGTCTTCATCCCTCCAAGTTGCGCGAAGGCAGTGTCCGAGCCGCTCTTCGTGTTGGTGAATGCGCCCTCCACGATCCCCATCGAACTGATTAGGTTTTGAAGACGCAGCAGTTCCACGTTCGTTGAAGCGCCGGCGACGCGCGCGTCCGCGACGGCGCGTTGGAGAACCGGGGCTTGGACACCCTCGCTGGCCCGGAGCAGGTTGAGGTGCTCCTCATTGTTCATGAACCAGTGCGGAAGGAAGAGGCCGGAGTCCGTTCCCGGTTTGGGTCCGAGCACGAGTGGGCGAGTCTTCTTTCCCCGAGACGTTGATGGGGCGAATGACTGAGCATACTCACCGTTGATGTCGAAGATGACGACGTGGCCGTTGGGAATCGCGTGGTCTAACAGGGCGTCGATCACGGCCGCGACGGTGCACGACTTGCCGGAACCAGTGGAGCCGACAACCGCAGTGTGGTGGCCGAGGAAGAGATTGGCGTCCAGGTGAACTGCTTGCTCGGTGGCGACCGCGGACGTTCCGATGCGGAGGGATGGCCCGCCTTTCGGAAGGAAAATGCTCTTCACCTCGCCAGAAGTGGCGGCTTGCACCGGGGCATGGAGGGGCGGGTACCCCGTAAGGCCGGACTTGAACACATCTCCCTCGAACCGACCCACGACGGTCGCTTCGAGTTCGTACGATGCCGTGTCGTCTTGGCTCAGGAGCCGCCCCTGAGCATGAGGGCCCTGACGTCCACTGATGGAAACGCCGCTCACGATGCCTACGACACGATGTGCGCCAGCCGGAACGGTGATGTACGAGTTGACGACGCCTACCGTCTGGAGCCCGTCTGGTCCAACCTTCGTGAATCCCTTTGACCCAACATCTAGCGCGACGCGGATTGTCGTACTACGAACATCGACAATGCGCCCGATCACACCGGCGTCAGTCATAGAAGGTCGCTCCCTGTAATCGGGGGAGGAGTACCGCCACGCGCTGCCTGTTCAAGGGCCTCGATCAGAGATGCAACCCCCGTCGGGTTCTCCCCCTGCGGGGATGAGCCCGGCATGAGGTGAGCGAGTTCTGTGAACTTGCCGGGTTCGCCAGTGAGCACAGCGATACGAGAGTCACTAGCCTTAGCGAGCGCCGCGATGGCGGTCGCTTTCGGTGTCGCGCTCAGGTCGTTGAACTGCCGTTGGTGAGCGTCCGACGTTAGAGCCGCCAGGTCAGGCTCGTCTAGCACCGCGTAGGGATCGGCCACGAGGACGTTGAGTGCAGCATTCGTGGCAAGGCTCCGGAGCAGGACCCGGTTGATGTGCGCATCGGCGAAGCCGTAACCAGCGACGATCACCGCTGTGTCCTCTTGCTGGACCGCGTCACCGAGGAGACGAAGGAGGTCCGAGTACGGGTAGGCAAGCGTGTCACCTTCCTTCGCCGACGTCGGGTAGATCAGTACCAACTCGTCGTCCTCCGCGGGGACATCGCTTTGCTTGACCTCCAGTGACTCAAGGCCGGTGAGTCGATCGCGGTCGTTCGAGGCCCGCCAGTTCAAACTGCCATGAACCTTGTGCAGGTAGAGCGCGCCCTCGGCTCGAGCAAGGACTGACTGGGTGGTCGTCTCGACTCGGTGAAAATCGAGACCATAGAAGGCCAGGTTGAGGCGGCGATCGACTGTCCCGCTGAAGCCATCGATGTACGGGTAACCCAGCTGATCCAGAGCGGTCTCGATGACTAGGTCGTAGTTGGTGGTGAATATCCTTGCGCGAGGGAGGTTGGATCGCCGGCTACGGAGGATCCGGGACAGGAAAGTTCGGTGCGCAAGCAGCGGATCGGAGTCGAACGGCGGGTCCAGCAGGCCGCCGTCCTTGGGCAGACGACACCCCTCCGCAAGGGCTCGATTGATTCGCCGCCGAAGACCGTCGACATCGCTCTTCGAGTACGACTTGGCATCCGAACCCGACCCCAGCGTCACGGCGTCTTGCCCAGCCTGAGTGGCGAGCGATGCAGCAAGTTGGAGACCGTTCAGAAGCTTCTCCAGGTCGCCGCTGTCGGTCGGGTTAATGGTCGTGAGTAGCGCCTGGTCCTCGGATGTTGGCGATAGGCCAGCGTTCCTGATGAGCTCCAGCACCTGCTGGTTCGTCAGGTCACGAGTCTTCGGCGATCCCAGGTGGAACGACGCGCCCGACCCGAGGAGGACCACAAGATTCTTCACCTGCAACAACGAACTCAGGTGCTCCCGGACACTCGTCGGCTCGGAGTTCGCGATGACCTCCTTCACGGTGCCGCCCACGATGAAGAGACCCTTGGCACTTGCCTCTGCAAGCTCGATCTCGCTGCTTTCGTTGACCATCAGGCACCCTCGCCCGCGTGGATGTAAGTAACACCGAAGGCCACGACCTGGCGGAACTCTTGGCGGCGGGCGCCTATGTCGTACTGACTCCCCGACCCCTTCTGGAAGATGTCGAGGCCGCGCCCGAGAAGGATCTTCCAACCGGTGTCGGTCGTAATCGAGCGGTCGTGGATGGTCTCGTCCCACTCGACATTGAACTTGATGCCGACCGTGGCCGCACCGTCCTGGATGTCCTTAAGCATCAGAAGGTGCTGTTGCTGGAACTCACCCTTATCCTCCTTGGTCACGAGCTTGACGGCGATCTCGTCAGCCGGGTCTTTGGCCGAGGCGACCAGTGCGAGCAAGTCAACAAGGTTGCGTCCTTGGTGCGGAAGGCGGATGTACGGGTCGACGATTCGGATGTCTGCGGCGCCGCGCAGGTACGGCAGCAGCAGGCTCTCGTACGAAACGCCGCGCTGGTTCTCCTGGAACTCGCGGTGCCCCTCGAAGAGTGGCTGGGGCTTGGGCGGTTCCTTGACCGTTGGAACCGTGGTCGCTGCTGTCATCACAGAGTCATCTTCGGTCGGCGCCTCGGCATCGGCCTCGGCGCCACGTTGGTGGTAGTAGGCCGGGTACTCGTCTTCTTCCAATGTCGTGACCGGACGCCACTCGCCAGCGTTGTCGGCGTACCCGAACTTCACCGCCGCCATCGTGGAGTCGATGCGGAGGATCTGGTCCTTGACGCGTTTGCGGCCTTCGACGGCAAAGCGGAGGATTTCCTCGATCTGCTCCTTGGTCGCCTCCCCATGCGGGTGCACGATCTTCATCAGGCCCGAGAAGGTCTTGTGGATGCCGTCTCGGTCGCGCGTGGAGATGTCCGAGCCCAGCGTGAAGTGCTGCTGGTAGCGGTCGGAGTAGTCCGCGTCGCGCATCGACTTGAGGACTTCGGCGATGTAGTCGACGACGAAGCCGTAGCCGTCGGAGAACATCTCGCTGCGGATCGTGTCTACTTCCCAGCCGGGAATGTAGAAGTGCAACCGGTCGAGGTATGCCGAGTCGTGGTAACTCTCCGGGAGCTCGTCAAAGAGATCCGAGTGCTTGAGCATGTAGGGCACGTTGTGGGAGGTGTTCCCGACAAACACCATCGATGCTTCAGCGCCGAGGGTTTCGACTCCGCGGCTGAAGGTCTTGTTGGCCATGTAGTTCTTCATGATGTCGACGAGCGCCTTGTCCGTGCGCTTCTTCTTGCCGGCGAATTCATCGAAGGCGACGACGTCCCAGTAGCCGACGAGTCCGATGCGGCCGTTGGCGTTGTTGACGAAGAGCTTGGGGACGGTGACCTCGCCACCGGAGATCAGCATGCCGTGGGGGGAGAACTCGGAGAAGATGTGCGACTTGCCGGTGCCCTTCGGCCCGAGCTCGACGAGGTTGTAATTGCGCTCGACGAACGGGATCAACCGGGCCAGTTGGATGAGCTTGGCTCTGCGGCCGAAGAGGTCGGGGTTGAAGCCGATGGACTGGATCAGCAGGTCGATCCATTCGTCGGTCGTGAACTGGCTGCGGCCGGTGGTGTAGTTGTCGAAGTCAAAGTTGGAGAGCTGGATCGGCTTGATTGAGCCGAGGATCCACGGGACCACGCGGGCGTTGTCGCTGTGCTGGTACTCGATGTCGCAGATGCACCAGACCCCGCCGACGAGCAGTTTCTGGTGCGCGTTGACGGTGGCTGGCGGGACGAGTACCTGGCTGATGCCGAGGTTCGCGAAGGTCGCCTCGTAGGTGTCGTCCTTCTCGTTGAGGTGGACTTGGACCTTGTCGATGACCCGGTAGCGGCCCTTCTCACGGATGTTCGACTTGACCAGCTCGGCCTGATTTCGATGGACGTAGTGGTCAGCGAGGATCTTGCGGACGCTGTCGATGCCGGACTGGATCGTCGCCTCGTCGTCGGAAGCCGCGTACTGGCCAAGCAAGTACTCGAGGACGAACGAGGGCACGATGGCGTTGCCCTTGACGGCCTTGACCAAGTCCTTGCGCACGACCGCGCCGGCGAAGACCTCATTGATCTTCTGATCGAGGGGCGACTTCACGGGTGGATCCGACGCGGTTGCTGAGTCGTCAACCTCGTCGGGGGGATCGGCGAAAGCGTCGGCAAGGTCGTTCTGTTCGGTCATCGCAGGAGTCTCCTAGAAGTCGAAGTCCGTCGTGAACGAACGCTTGATGGTGTAGTGGCCCTTCGAGAACGGCTTCCACTGCGTCGTATTCGGGATGGGCTCTTCGAGCCTCAACTCGACCGGGTGGTTGTTGAAGTCGTCGGCGTCCTGGGTGAGGTAGAGGGTCGCTGATTGATAGCGCTGGCGCTGGTCCTCAGATGGACTGTCGAAGGTGAGGTTCGGCTGGTCGGAGATCAGTGTGTCGCCGACGTAAAGCCCGAGGCGGACCCGGCGCGGCTGAACCTTGTCCGTTACCGGTTCGCGCTGAAGCAGCCTGACCGCGAGCTGTCCCGTGGTGATCTTGTCGGTTTCAGGCATGAGGTCCACGTTCACGAGGCGGATATCGCTCTTGCGCTTCTTGTTAACTGTCACCACGGGGACGACGATCTCTTGGAGGGATGCGCCACCATGGACGTAGCGCGTGCCGGCGCCGGGCAGCGGGATGCGGTGTATCGACTTCGGGATCTGGATGTCGATGTCACCATCGAGACCTGCTTGGGCCGACGTGAACGTCATGAACGACGGTGACGCCTTGAGCGACCGGCCCAGCACGTAGCGACGGTTGACTCTCGTGACAGCGTCACCCTGAGGGGACTCGGAGACGTAGTAGGACGTCTCTAGCGGAATGTCTTGGTAGAGGAAGCCGTGATCTGCTGTGATCAGGATGTTGGTTGCATTGGCGTTCGTCCACTTCTTGACCAGGAACAGCAGCTCACGGAGCGTCTCGTCCGCAGCCTCGAACACGGTCCTCTCGGTCGCCGCCTTGTCTCCGGCCGCATCGATCCGGTCGTGGTAGACGTAGAAGATCTGGTGCTGCTTGTACAGCTCACGCAGTTCGTCGCCAGGCATCGCTAGGACGGCGGCGGCGCTGATCGCGTGACCCTTGACCGCCTGGAGGATCTTGTCCCGTTTCGGTGTTCCGTTCGTGGGCTTCCCGTCTGCCAGCACGGGTAGAGCAGTTGGATCCAGCTCCAGAGTTGAGTGCGGAAGGAGCGAGGCCATGCCCAGTTGGGTGTAGCTGGGCAATGATCCGAGCAGCGCCGACAGCGATGCATCGAAGCGGTCCTCGCCTCGGATCATGGACGCGAGTTCGTGAGCGATCTCGTAGCGCATGCCGTCAGAGATGATGACGACTGCCTTGGTTCGGCCGTCCTTCACAACAGGGGCGACGTGGCGCTGAAAGAACTGGGCCTGCGGCTCGAGGGCCGCCGCCTTCCACTGGCCGGTCGGCTCCAGTGCCTGTTGCCAGCGCCCCCCGAAGTCGTAGAGGTACTTGTTGGTGTACTGCTTGTCCACCTCGGCCTTGAGCGCTTCAAGGGGCTTCTGGAAGTCAGCGGTCTGATAGGCGTGGGTGAACCAGCGGTACTGCTGGTCGATACGGAACCAGTCCGCCTGGTACTTCTCGAGTCCCAGGTCAGCTGTCGCCATCGTGTGCGGCAGACCTGCAATCGCAGCAAGCAGTTCCGAGGCGTTTTGGATGGCCTGGTACAGCTTGACGTACTTCGCGCTCCAGAGGCTGTCCTGTCGGTGATGTACTACGTCGGCGACCTCGCGTGGTGTCACTGCCTGAGCAGCGACCGCGGCCGCGAGATCGACAACCAACTTGCGATCGATCTCCTCGAAGATCGTGACGTTCACCAGGTCGCGGTAGTCGCGGTGCTCGATCTTGGACTTGACGTTGAGCGCCTCGGCGGCCCGCGAGGCGAGCGCGGTCATCATCTGTTGGCTGCGGACGTCGTAGCGAAGGCTGTTGAAGTCGCTGCGGATGTTGCCGAACTCGTCGGGGGTGGCGGACGCGAAGTCTTCAATGGCCCGGCTGAACATCCACAGGATGAAGTCATCGATCGTCGGGGTCTTGCTCGGGTACTTGTAGATTCTGGCGAGCCCGTCCCACAGGAACTGGTCGAGGCCAAAGGCAGCTAGGTCGTCAAACTTGCCCGTTTTGCCGGCGGCGTTCTCGGCCAGGAGTTCCCGAGTGATGTCTGTGAGCTTGTTTCCGGGTGCCTTCACGAGCACCTGGCACATCTTGGCGCGGAGGCGGGTGGCGTCGTCCCCGTCGGTCAGGAGCTTCTCAAGAGCCTGCTTCCGGCTGTTCGCAGCGAAGAACTTCTGGTGCTGCTCGATGACCGGGGCGAACGCCGAGTCGTTGAGTCCGAGTTCCTGCTGGAGCATGGAGGTCTTGTCCGCCGTGAAGATGCCATAGGCGAGTTCCAAGTCAAGCAGCCAGTTCCCGGTGCCGCGTGCGACTTCGCCCGAGCGGTACACAAGGTGCTTGGTGATGTGGTCGGCGAGAAGGGTGCACTTCACGCCGAACTCGTTGTCCTTGACGCGGACGACATTCACGCCTCCGAGGTCAAGCGCATTGAGGTCGGCGTCATACTCCCCGGTCGGGTCATGCCAGAACACGATCCGCTTGGAAGCGAGCCGACTCTGTAGAGCGTCCCGGATGGAGTTCAGGTCAGTCACCGGACGCCTCCAAGCCCGTGATCTTCCGCAGAGCCGCGCCGAACCTGGGGTAGTTCGCCTTGACCCCGTCGTCGAGGTCGATGACCACATTCTCAGATGCCTTCGGGTAGAGCGTGTCGTGCTCATACTCGTTCAGCTCGACGAGGATCTTGCGGAGCCGATCGGCTTCCTTCGCGTTTCCAGCGCGTTCAGCCTGCTGGACGGCAGACTCCAGCTTGGTCACGTACTCACGCAGGTACGTGAGCACCGCCGAGACTGTCGACGGCGTGTAGCGGTGCATATAGATCAGCGCGTTGAACGATCCCTTAGGGCTGGAGAACAACCAGTAGATCGGGCGCTTCTTGTACCGCTGAACGTGATCATCGTAGAACTTCGACCTACCCGCCCTGGAGATGAAGTAGTCTCGCAGGTTCCTCACACCGAGCGATTCCGTGACGAAGTTCAGGTTCTCCTCGAAGTGCTGCTCGCCGAAGGCCGTCCTCAGGAACTGCCGGAAGAGTCCTACGACGTCGTCCTCGAACCAGTCACCATCGACGATCGGGATTACGTTGTCCGCGTCGGGCGTGAACCTCGGCGAGGGAACCGTGGCGAGGTAGTCCTGCAAAGTCGCGCTCTGGTTCGCAAGGATCAGCCCCGGCTCATCCAGGCTGTAGCGGCCGAACATGCAACCGACCGCGTACGACACCAAGTCGGCGACATCTGCCCTGACTCGCAAGCGCATTCGTTCCGCAACGTCTTCGACTCGGGCAAACCGGTAATGCGGGTTAGAGGTCAATGTGACTTCCTCGATGGAGACCGCGCTCGGCGCCGGAACACCGTAACGCTCAGACAGGTCCGTGCAGGACGCAATCTCCCAACTCTGCAACTCCAAGGTCTTGACCTCCCAGTGGGCATGCAGATCGCCGAGCGCGTCAGCAAGTTTGGCTCCAGGAATGTGCTCGACTATCAACGGAGAGCCGTTGAAGTTCCAGGACGTCTCATAGATGTCCCAGTCCTGCATTGCGACCTTGACAGGCAAGAGATCTGCGATTCCGGTCTCAATTGGATCAGACGTCAAAGCAACCGGTACACGGGCGAGATCGCCAACCTGGAAGGTGACGGTCGGATTGAGAGCCTTCATGAAGGCTGGCATAAGGGGGCTGCACATCAAGGCCAGAAGACCGCCCAACTCACGGACATTCTTCGGTATTCCCGAGGATCCTTTCACATCGAACAGGAAACCTGCTGGGCTGTACCGCGCCGCAAATGATTGGGTCGTGATGTCCGACCACGTGATGCATTCTTTGAGCATGGCATCCAGATTCTGGATGTATCGGGACCAGTGGCGGCCGCCATTTCGGATGGTTGCATACTCTTTGAGCTCGCGTCCGTCATCCTTCCAATTGATTAGATAGAAGTGGTTCCCATACCACTTTCGGTGCCCTCCTCCCTTGTTGTAGGGAAACCACTTCTTTCCTGACTCACGCGCTTCGGTAAGGGATCGGGAGTGAAAGCTAACGTCGTTAATCGCAACTTCGTGCCACAGGCGAAGAAACCGGTCGTTGTCGCCAGTATTTAGGCCCACCGCAGGCTTCAGGCGAGAGGACATCGGCGGCAAGGTCGCGAACGACCTCCGGAGTTCCTCACCCAGCCAATACGCAATCGGGGCGCCTTCGACCTCCTTCAGCTCCTCTGTCGTAACGCAATGGAGAGCGCCGCCCTTCAAAGCACTTTGCAGCACGTCTTGCTTCTGAGCCTCATTTCGGCCAGCACGCAAATCGACGTACTGGCCCGAGAGTCCTCGGGTCTGGCTCGCGACAACGAACGCGGTCGTGGAGACCACTTCGCCCCCAATGCTGTCGAACGCACCCGTACCCAGGTGGACCATGGAAGAAATCGAATGCTCATCGAGAATGCTCTGCCGCATCCTCTTGTAAGCACTCAAGAACATCCAAGATTGCATGGTGACCATGGCGACATAGCCGTGTGCTGTCACAAGCCGCAAGTTTCGATCGATAAACATCGAGAACAGGTCGGCCTTCGAATCCGGATAGAGATCCCGAGCGAAAGCGGAAAGCTCTGGGCCCATATTCCGACCTCCCATGTAGGGCGGATTCGCCAGTGCGACCGAGTAGCGGGGCAACAGATACTCGGCCTGCCGGATCGCTTGCCGTGCCCAGTCGAGGGCGTCAGCCTTGTACATGTCGCCACCGTCGCTGACGGTCTCGAGGTGGCGTTCGAGGCGAGCGGTCA
>Ga0116152_10003509_pt1 | contig 12565 bp, 10 predicted proteins | sample AD_UKC119_MetaG_FD_89894 | JGI IMG/M metagenome (GOLD analysis project Ga0116152, IMG submission 89894) | Active sludge microbial communities of municipal wastewater-treating anaerobic digesters from Hong Kong - AD_UKC119_MetaG | ecosystem: Engineered > Bioreactor > Anaerobic > Digestate...
GGCCAATTCGAGCGCGTGGCCGGCCAGCGAGAAGCCGGTCACGTCGGTGCAGGCGCGCACCCGATGGGCCGCTACGACGCGCATCGCGTCGCGGTTGAGCCGCGTCATCGACGCGACCGCCCCCGCCAGCGCCTCGGCCGGGCAGGCGCCCTCCTTGGCCGCCGTCGTGATCGCCCCGGTGCCGAGCGCCTTGGTCAGCACGATCGCGTCCCCGACGCGGGCGCCCGACTTGAGCGTCACGCGATCGGGCCGGGCGATGCCCACGACGGCCATGCCGTACTTGGGCTCCGGGTCCATGATCGTATGCCCGCCGGCGACCGCGCAGCCCGCCCTAGACGCCGTCTCGGCCCCGCCGCGGATGATCTCGGCTATCGCCGAGGCCGGCAGGTCGGGCGGGAAGGCCGCCAGGTTGAGGGCCAGTATCGGCTCGCCGCCGGTGGCGTACACGTCGGACATCGCGTTGGCCGCCGCTATAGCGCCGAACTCGTAGGGATCGTCCACTATGGGCGTGAAGAAATCCGCGGTAAATATGATGCACGTCTCGTCGTCGATCCGGTACACCGCGGCGTCGTCGCCCTCGTCGAGGCCGGCTATGAGGGATGACGCTCGCTGTTCCGGTACGAGACCGGCTAATGGACGCAGAACCTGCGCCAGGGCCTCGGGGCCCATTTTAGCCGCTCACCCGGCCGCGGAGCACATCGACGTCAGCTTGATATCGTCCTTGTCCATCATCCCTCCTTTCAGGCCTTTACCCACTCGATGGGTATACGCCTCGACGTTCGAGCAAGCCTATCAGCGTTTCGGCCGCTTGGCAAGCGCGATCCGCGAGTCGCGCCGATTCGCCCTTCGGACGGCCCGACGTTGACAACGCGGGGGGCGTCCCGTAGTATGCAGTCGACTGGGAAGCTGAAGGGGTCTGGTGGCTCCCGCGGTCTTCAAAACCGTTGGCCGCGCCTCGCGCGGCGGTGGGTTCGATTCCCGCCTCTTCCGTATGGAAACCAACGAACGCGTATCGGGCATTCCGCAGGTCGAGCGGCTCCTGGCCGACGACGAGATCCGGGCTTTCTTCCCGCTCGTCTCGAGGCCGCTCGCCGCCAGGACGGTAACGGCCGCGCTGGCCGCCGAGCGCTCTCGCGCGCTCGCCGACCCCGCCTACCGCGCCGATCCGACCGTCTGCCGCGCCTCGGTGCTGTCGGCGCTCAGGGCCCTCGAGCGCAGGCGCCTGAGGCCCGTCATGAACGGCACGGGCGTCGTGCTTAACACGAACCTCGGCCGTTCGCCCCTATCGGCCGAGGCCTGGGACGACGCGCGCGGCGCCAACGTCGGCTACGCGGCGGTCGAGTACGACCTCGAGGCCGGCAGGCGCGGCAGGCGCGGCGGCCTCTGCTCCGAGCTGGCCGCTACCCTCGCCGGCGCCGAGGCGGCGCTCGTCGTCAACAACAACGCCGCCGCCGTCCTCCTCGCGCTGACCGCCGTCGCCAAGGGCCGCGACGTCATAGTCGCGCGCGGCGAGCAGGTGCAGATAGGCGGCGGCTTCCGCGTTCCCGACGTGCTAGAGCTCGCCGGCGCGCGCTTCGTCGAGGTCGGCACGACGAATATCGTCGAGGTGGACGACTACCGCGGCGCCGTCGGGCCGGAGACGGCCTGCGCGCTGATCGTGCATACGGCCAACTTCGCGCTCCGCGGCTTCTGCTCGAAGCCGAGCCCCGCCGACGTCGTCGCGGCGATGCCCGACGGCCTGCCGGTCGTCGTCGACCAGGGCTCGGGCTGCTCCTTCGACGGGCTGGCCGGCGAGACGCGGATACGTTCCTACGTCGACGCCGGCTGCGCCCTGGTCTGCTTCTCCGGCGACAAGCTGCTCGGCGGGCCTCAGGCCGGCGTCGTCGTCGGCCGCGCCGACCTTATCGAGCGGCTCGCCAGGCATCCGCTATACCGCGCCTTCAGGCCGGGCAAGACCGTCCTGTCGCTGCTCGAGCGCGTCCTCGTGGCGCGCCTGAACGGCGAGGGCGGCCCGGCCCAGGCGGCGCTAGCCTATCCGATCGACGAACTCAAGAAGCTCGCCCGCAGGATACGCGGCAAGCTTCCCAAGGGCTGCGCGGAAGTCGTCGACACCAAGGCTGCGGCCGGCGGCGGCTCCGGCCCCGACGAGGTCTTCGACTCCGTCGGCCTGTCCATAGCCCCGCCGTCGAGCGCCTCCGCGCTGCTCGCCGCCCTGCGCAAGGCGCCTACGCCCCTCGTCGGCCTCGTCCGCGACGACCGGGTCGTCATCGACATGATCACGCTGGTCGGCGAGGACCCGACGGCCGTCGCCGAGACGCTGCTCTGGGGCATCGAACGCAGCGACTCGCTGCGCGCCAGGGCCGACCGCCTGACGGCAGCGCCGCCTTCCGGCGCCGGACGCCGGGCCTAGCGGCGTGCGGGTCATCGGCACCGCCGGTCACGTGGATCACGGCAAGACGGCCCTGATACGCGCGATGACCGGCATCGACGCGGACCGCCTGCCCGAGGAGAAGGCCCGCGGCATGACCACCGACCTCGGCTTCGCCTGGTACCGCGGCGGCGGCGGCCTCGATATCGGCGTCGTCGACGTGCCCGGCCACGAGCGCTACCTGCGCAACATGGTAGCCGGCGCCTGGGGCCTCGACCTCGTCGTGCTCGTCGTCGCGGCCGACGACGGCTGGATGCCGCAGACCGGCCTCCACGCGTCCATCGTCGCCTCGATGGGCTCGGCCGCCGTCGTCATCGCCGTGACCAAGGCGGACGCCGTGTCCCCGGACCGGGCGGCGGCCGTCGCCCTCGAGGCGGAGGATCGGGCGTCCGCGCTGTTCGGCGAACGCCCGCCGTCGGTCGCCGTCTCCAGCGTCTCGGGCGACGGCATTCCGGAGCTCAAGGCGGCTATAGACGGCCGCCTCGCGTCGCTGCCGCCGCCCGAGCCTACGGCCGCCAGGCTGTTCGTCGACCGCTCCTTCAGGCCGCGAGGCGGCGGCGCCGTGGTCACCGGCACGCTGTCGGGCGGCTCCGTCGGCGTAGGCGACGAGCTCCGGCTGTGGCCGGGCGGCGAGCGCGTCAAGGTACGCGGCGTCCAGAGCTACAACGAGAGCGTCCGGCTAGCCGAGCCGAACTGCAGGGCCGCCCTGTCGGTCGTCGCCCCTAAGGACGGCCTCGTCCGCGGCGACCTCCTCGCCGCCCCCGGAGCCGCGGTGCTGTCTGGAGACGAATTCATAGTCAGGCTACTGCCCCTGCCCGGCTCTAGCTCGCTGTCGGCGGTAGACGCCAAGGGCAAGCCGGCCGTGCGTCCCGGCGTGATGGCCGAATTCGTCGTCGGCAGCGCCAGGCGCGACGCGGAGCTGTGGCCGATAGGCGGTTCGGGCTTCGCGAGGCTATCGCTGTCGGATCCGGTCGCCTGCCCCGCCGGCTCTCCGTTCGCGCTGCTGCGGCTCGGAGGCGCCGAGCTCATAGGCCGAGGCGTCGCCGTCCGCTCCGGGAGGACCAAGGCCGACGATAGGCGGGCGCTTTCGGCCGCGCTCCCCAGCGCGGCCGCCGCGGCAGACGCGATGACTGCCGCCGGCTGGGGAGCCCGCGGCGCAGCGGCCGTAGCGCTGGCTATCGAGACGCTGCTGCGCGGCTGGGCGGTCGCACCCGCCGGTTTCCCGGCCGGGCTGGCCGAGAAGGCCGGGCTCGCCGCGGCCGGGCCGGGCGGCGCAACCGTCCGGCCCGGCGCGGTCACGCTGTTCGACCCCGCGCGGCTCTCGGCCTTCGGCAAGGCCGCGGCCGCTAAGGCCGGCGAACCGGGCGGGCTCCAGCGCGCCATGGCCGAGTCGCTGTTCGCCTCGGTCTTCGGAGCCGGCAAGGAGGCGCCCGGCCGGGCCGCCGCCGTCGACGCCGCGATGGCCTCGCTCGAGGCCGGCGGCGCCGTCGTCAGGGACGGCGCGGCATGGACCGTGCCGGGCGCCGAGAAACCCCTCTCGCGGGCGGACGCCGCCCTGCTCGGCAGGCTCGAGGCCGCGGGCAAGGCCGGCCTCGAGCCGGGCAAGGACTGCCCCCAGGCCGACGCGCGCGGCTTCAAGGCCCTCTGCTCCCTCGGTCGCGCGACGCCGCTCGACGGCGGCATCTTCTTCGCCAAGGCCGTCTACGACGCCTGCGTCGCCGCGATACTCCGAGGGCTGGAACCGGGCGTACGATTCTCGGTGCCGGAGGCCAAGGCGCGATCCGGACTGTCGCGCAAGTACATCCTGCCGCTGCTCAACCGCATGGAGTCGCAGGGCTTGGTCAAGCGCTCCGGCGACGAGCGGATCGTACTCAAGAAACCGTGAACCTCTCGATGGCGCCTAATACGCGCTTTCCGCTTGCCTTCTTTGATATAGTTTTTGCTATATTAGAGTAGCCCATCAGGGGCATGAAGGAGTTAGCATGAGCGTTATAAAGATACTGATCGGTTCCACCCGCCCGCATCGCTTCGGGCCGGCCTTCGCCTCGTGGATCGCTTCCGAAGCGGCCGCCTACGCCGAGGCGAATCCTGGCTCCCCGCGTTTCGAGCTCGTCGACTTAACGGACCTCGGCCTGCCGATGCTCGACGAGCCTATCCCGGCGAGCATGCGCAAATACGAGCATGAGCACACCAAGCGCTGGTCGAAGGTCGTCGACGAGGCCGACGGCTTCCTGTTCCTCGTTCCGGAGTACAACCACGGCGTAAGCGGCGCCCTCAAGAACGCCATCGACTACCTATTCCACGAATGGGGCCACAAGCCGGCCGCGTTCGCGAGCTACGGCGGCGGAGCCGGCGGCGCCAGGGCCGTGGAGCAGCTGCGCGAGATATGCGGCGAGCTCAAGGTCTACGACCTGCGCGATTCGGTACTCGTCCCGAACTACTGGAACCAGCTCGACCCGAACGGCGCCTTCGTTCCGGACGAGGGCCAGAAGAAGGCCGCCCAGGCCATGCTCGCCGAGCTGGCCTACTGGACCGACGCGATGAAGGGCCCGAGGGAGGCTCTCGCGAAGAAGGCCTAGATGGCCGGCGCGGGCGACGGGCGGGCTACAGGCCCCTCGTCGCCCGCAGGGCCAGGGCTAGCCCGCAGACGCACGCGGCCAGGCCCCCGGCGCCGTTGAGCGCCATATTCACGACGGCCTTCGCCTCGGCGCCTTCGCGAAAAAGCAATAGGCTCTCGAGCGAGAAAGTCGAGAAGGTGGTGAAGCCGCCCAAGAAGCCGGTCACCGCCAACGGCCACAGCTGCTTCGGTAACGCGGAGCGCTCCATCAGGCCAGACGCTATCCCTATAATGAAGCATCCTACCATGTTGACGACGAGGGTCCCCCACGGGAATCCCCCTCCGAGCAGCCTCGTCGAGAGCGTCGACGCGCCGTAGCGGCACAGCGCCCCGAGGGCGCCGCCTACGAGGACGAGCGCGGCGGTCATCGCGGGGCTCCCGGGACTATCGCGCGGCATATGATATCGAGCATGCGCGCAGTCTGACCGAAACGCTCCATCGGGGTCAAGCGACGCGTACGGCCCGCCGTCGGCGCGTCGCTTGACCCCGCCGGCGCGCGGGGCTAGACTGGCGCGTCGCGCGCGATACCGACGCGCGCCCCCCGAGGAGAGTCCATTGCTCGATCACATACTCAGGACGAAGCCGGCTATCCGCGCCGCCTTCGAGGAACGGCTGGCCGCCTACGCCGCCGAGTACGCCGCGGTCTCCGGTGACTTCGGCGCGTCTACGGCCGCGAGGCTGGACGAGTTCGCGTCCCGCGGCAAGATGCTGCGCGGCTGCCTCGTGCCCTTCGGCTACGAACTGGCCGCCGGCCGCGAGCCGTCAGGGGACGACGAGCGCGCGGCGATCCTGGCCGGCGCCGCGATGGAGCTGTTCCAGTCAGGCCTGCTCGTCCACGACGACATCATGGACCGGGACAGGGTCCGCCGCGGCGGGCCGACCGTGCACGCGGCCTACGAGGCCGAGCTCGAGCGCGGCCGCTACGCCGACCCGGGCCATAACGGCCAGTCGCTCGGCGTCTGCGCCGGAGACGTGGCGTTCTTCGCCGCGTTCAGGATGCTGTCGGAGCTGCCGGTCGGCGCCGAGGCGGCGCGGCGCGTCGTCGCTATCGCCGCCAGGGAGCTGTCCCTCGTCGGCGTGGCCCAGATGCAGGACGTAGCCAACGGCGCTATCCGGCCCGGCTCGGCGAACCCGTTCCGCGACGCGCCGTGCGAGCCGGACGAGGCCGGCGTGCTCGCGCTGTACCGCTTCAAGACCGGCCGCTATACCTTCAGCCTGCCCTTGGCCCTCGGCGCGGCCGTTGCCGGGGCCGACGAGGAGACGAGCCTGTCGCTCGAGCGGGCCGGCGAGAGCCTCGGAGTGCTGTTCCAGCTCAAGGACGACGAGCTGGGGCTGTTCGCCGACGAGGCCGAGCTCGGCAAGCCGGTCGGCGCCGACATACGAGAGGACAAGAAGACGCTCCTGCGCCTGTACCTGTTCGCGATGGCCTCCGGCGACGAGCGCGAGCGGCTCGAGGCCATGTTCGGGAATCAGGCCGCCGGCGCGGCGGAGGTCGAGCGCCTACGGTCGCTGGCGCTCGAGCTCGGCGCGCGCGAGCGGCTCGAGGCCGCGATGCGCCGGTACGCGGCCTTAGCCGAGGCCCAGGCCGCCGCCGTGCGCGAGACGACGCCCTCGGCCAGGGCCGCGTTCGACGAGCTGGTCAGGTACAGCCTGGAACGTCGTTCATAAAGAACGTCGTTCATAAGCCGAGGCCGTTACGGCTCCAGCTCGACCCGGTCGCGGCCGGCGTTCTTGGCCCGGTACAGCGCCCGGTCGGCGCGGGCGACCGTGTCGTCCAGCGTCTCGTCGGTGGCGACCATCGTCACGCCGAAGCTGGCGCGCACGGTGCCGACGACGTCCATCGGCGTCGACCTGAGGGCCGACTGCAGGCGCTTGGCCGACTCGAGCGCGGCGTCGAGCGTGGCGTACGATATGAGCGCCACGAACTCCTCGCCGCCCCACCTGCACAGCGAATCCTCGGACCGGAGCGACTCAGAGAAGCGCCTCGAGGCCTCCTTGAGCACCTTATCGCCTTCCTCGTGCCCGTAGTTGTCGTTGAGCGCCTTGAAATAGTCGAGGTCGGCCATGATCATCGCGCTGCCCTCGCCGTAGCGCATCATCCTGGCCTTGGCCTCGGCGTAGCGTTCGGCCAGGTAGCGGCGATTGCCCAGTCCGGTCAGCTGGTCGGTCTTGGAGATATACTCCAGTTCGATCGACTTGGCGTATTCACGTCGCCTCGACCGGCAGGTACGCAGCCATATCAGCGCCGACAGCAGGGCCATTAGTATGAAATCCACGATAAAGGCGCCCATCACCGAAGGCGATAGGGCGCCGTGCCCATACATAAGGCTGACGGCTCCCGCCGCGGCCACGGCCAGCGAGGCGATCACCGAGAACGTGAATCGGTTCGGGACCAGGTACTGCGCGTTGATCACCAGCAGCACGCTGGCGGCCTGGAGGTACGGATCCTGGTCGCGGTATACGAATAACGAGAAACAGAAGGCGGCGATCCCGACCGCGGTCACGGTCCCGAGCGCCAGCTCGCGCCGCGCGAGCGCCTCGGACGGGCGCATGAGGCGAGGGACGGCCATCGCCAGCGCGAAGAACAGCGCCCGGGCCGCGATGAGGGCCGCCAAAGCCGCGTCCCGCTGCAGGGTAATGAAGTCCAGCGCCCCGAAGCCTAGGAAGACGATTCCCAGGAGCGGCACCACGAGGCTGACGCTCCGCCTGTCGGAGTCGAGCTCGTGGACGCGGTACGATCGTTCCATCACCCGTTCGACGAAACGGCCGACGCGTATGGCCGGCCTGCTGTCGGCTTCGATCCTCATATAGCCCTACTGTATCATCGCGCGCCGCCAGGGTCTATCGCCCCCCTCAACGAACGCCGGAGTTTTCGATATACTAGCCGCATGGCCACAGTCGACGACAAGAAGATCATCTATTCGATGTACCGCGTCTCGAAGAAGCACGGTACCAAGCAGGTCCTCAAGGACGTATCCATCAGCTATTACTACGGCGCCAAGATAGGCGTGATAGGACTGAACGGCTCGGGAAAGTCGAGCCTCCTCAGGATCCTGTCCGGCGTCGATACCGAATTCGCCGGCGAGACCACCTGCGCCCCCGGCTACTCGATCGGCTTCCTCGAGCAGGAACCGCACCTGGAGCCGGGCAAGACCGTGCGCGAGGTCGTCTCGGAAGGCGTGCAGGAGGTCGTGGACGCCCTTGCCGAATTCGAGAAGGTCAGCGAGGCCTTCGGCGACCCGGACGCCGACTTCGACAAGCTGGCCGATAAGCAGGCCAAGCTGCAGGAGAGGATCGAGGCTCTCGACGGCTGGAACCTCGACGCCCGCCTGGACCTGGCGATGGAGGCCCTGCGCTGCCCGCCGGCCGACCAGGTCGTCGACGTGCTGTCCGGCGGCGAGCGCAGGCGCGTCGCGCTGTGCCGCCTCCTCCTCAAGAAGCCCGACATCCTCCTCCTCGACGAACCGACCAACCACCTGGACGCCGAGACGGTAGCGTGGCTCGAGCGCCACCTGCAGCAGTACGAGGGCACGGTCATCGCGGTCACCCACGACCGCTACTTCCTGGACAACGTGGCGGGCTGGATCCTGGAGCTCGACCGCGGCGAGGGCATCCCGTGGAAGGGCAACTACTCGAGCTGGCTCGACCAGAAGTCGAAGCAGCTCGAGCTCGAGGAGAAGGGCAACTCCGAGCGCGCCAAGACCCTTGAGCGCGAGCTCGAGTGGGTGCGCATGAGCCCGAAGGGCCGCCACGCGAAGAGCAAGGCCCGCATCGCCCAGTACGAGAAGCTGCTCGCCGACGGCGAGCGCGAGAAGGTCAGGGAGACGAAGCTCGTGATCACGCCCGGCCCGAGGCTCGGGCAGGTCGTGATCGAGGCCAAGGGCCTGGCCAAGTCGTTCGGCGACAAGTGCCTGTTCCAGGACCTCGAGTTCACCGTCCCGCCGGGAGCCGTCGTCGGCATAATAGGGCCGAACGGCGCCGGCAAGACGACGCTGTTCAAGATGATAGCCGGGATCGAGAGCCCCGACTCAGGCTCGCTCAAGCTCGGCGATACGGTCAAGCTGGCCTACGCCGACCAGATGCGCGCCGGGCTCGACCCCGACAAGACCGTCTGGCAGCAGCTGTCCGGCGGCCTCGACATCATCAAGCTCGGCGGCGTCAAGGAGGTGAACTCCAGGGCCTACTGCTCGTGGTTCAACTTCTCCGGCGGCGACCAGCAGAAGAAGGTCGGCGTGCTGTCGGGCGGCGAGCGCAACCGGCTCAACCTGGCCATGATGCTCAAGGAGGGCGCCAACGTGATCCTCCTCGACGAGCCGACGAACGACCTGGACGTCAACACGCTGCGAGCCCTCGAGGAGGCCCTCGACGGCTTCGCGGGCAGCGCCCTCGTCGTCAGCCACGACCGCTGGTTCCTCGACCGCGTCTGCACCCACCTCCTCGCGTTCGAGGACGGCGAGGTGGTCTGGTACGACGGCAACTGGTCCGAGTACGCCGAGTACCGGCGCGAGAAGCTCGGCGGCGACGCCGACCGCCCGCATAGGTACGTATACCGGAAACTGGAACGCTGATTCCGGTCCGCCGACCGTTCGCTTGGCGGGCGGCCGGCGTCACGGAACCGCCGCGCGTAGAGTTCTGTTCAAACGGAGAAATCACTTGCGCGGGACAGGCGGAAACGGCATCCTTCGATCAAAAGGAGCCATTTCATGATAGCGACCCTGAACGATGGCCTCGTCATCCGCGAGCTGACCGAGCGCGACGCGCCGCGGCTCTTCGAGCTCATGAACCGACCCGAGGTGCAGGCGTTCCTCCCCGACCGCTTCGATTCGCTGGACGAGATGGGCGAAGTCATCGGCTGGCTCAGGGGGAACTACGGCAAGGCCGAGTATATCAGGCTGACCTACGCCGTCTCCGACGGAGACGCGCTGGTCGGCTGGGTCAGCGCGGGGCCTCTGCCTTCGGACGAGTCCAGACGGGAACTGGCCTACTGCGTGCATCCGGACCGCTGGGGCCGCGGCATCGCGACCTCGGCCGCGCGGGCGTTCATCGACTGGCTGCGGGCCGCCGATCTCGCCGGCGAGCTCGACGCCGAGGTCCATACCGACAACGCCGCGTCGATCAAGGTGCTCGAGTCCTGCGGGTTCGTGCGCTCCGGCGCCTTCGCCGACAGGGAATCAGGCGCGAGCAAGTTCCTGTATAGGCTTCAACCTCTACCGTCCGGAACGTAGGCGGGGCGCGCGCTCGCGTATATCGGTCCAAACCGTCGATCGGGGCGGCCGTATCGGATAGGCGCGATGGCGCATCGTCCCCATCGGCCTTCGGCATTCCGTCCCTTGGCGGGACCGGTACCGACGCGGGCCGGACGAGCCCGCGTCGGTACGCGCTCCGTATGCCGGAACGATGCCCGGAAACGGCCGCCCTTACTCGGCTACAGGGTCTCCGAGAACCAGGCCACGGTCGCCGCGGCCAGCTCCTCGTACTTCGTCAGGTCGCCGGTGAACACGCAGAAGGTATGGTCGGCTCCCTCGATCGGGACGAGCCGGCTCTTCTTGTTCCTGGCGACCGCTTGCACCTTCTCGCTATCGGAGAACGGCACGGTGTCGTCGAGCGTGCCGTGTATCGAGCAGACGGGGGCGGTGATCTTGGCGGCGTACGACAGCACGTCCATGCTATCGGCCTCGTCTATCCACTTCTTGCCCAGCTTCAGAGGCTCGCGCCACTCGAACTTCATCCAGGTATAGCCCTGCTCCGCGGCCTCTGCGCGCATCGCCTCGTCGGCCATATCGCCGATGACGAGCGCGCCGGCCCAGGTCAGCACGCTCTTCCACGTCTTGCTCGAGCCCGCCGCGAGCAGCGCGTCGGTACCGCCCTGGCTCCAGCCCATGATGCCGATGCGCTTGCCGTCTATCCCGTCGAGCTTGGCCACGTAGGCGGCCACGGCCTCCGCGTCGCTGACCGCCACGGTATTGGAATAGATCTCGTAGCTGGCCGTACTATCGCCGCTTCCGGGGAAGTCGACGCGGACCGCGGCTATCCCCGCGGCGGCCAGCTTCGGCGCGAGCATCAGGTAGCCGTTCCCGGCCTCGTCCTTGTTGCTCCCGGTGCCGTGCAGCATGACGACGGCCGGCACGGCGGCGCCGCCGGTCGGCATCGTAACGGCGATCGGGATCTGGTGGTCGCCGTTCGGGACGAGCAGCGAAAGCTCCGCGACGCCCGTCGGCGAGCCGGTCGGCCCCGACGCGCATCCGGCGAGCGCCAGCGCGCAGAGCGCGAGATAGAGAGACGTACGTTTCATCGGATGAACCTCCTGATACTTCGTATCGATGCGAGTATACGCGACGCGCCGTCGCGACTCAATATGGTTCATGAAATTCATCGTTTGCTTGAACTAAAATATCAATTGACCTATTTACCTTTTCGTTTAATTATTTAGCGATGGATATAGATAACGCTCAGGCCGATACGTCGATCAAGAGGACCGAAAGGCGCGAGGAGCTGTTCGGGGCGGCTATACGGCAGTTCGGCCGATACGGCTACGCGCGCGCCAGGCTAGAGGACATAGCCGCCGAGCTCGGCCTGACGAAGGGCGCCGTGTACTTCTACTCGGCAGGCAAGCGCGAGCTATACCGCGACGCCATCGCGTGGGCGCTCGGCGAATGGTGCTCGTCGATCGAGCGGGCGGCCGAACGCGCGCCGAGCGCCTCGGAACGGGTATCGATACTGGCCCGTTCGTCGTTCGCCTACGTCAACGAGCATCCCGACCTCCGCGCGGTCATCGCGCGGGACCCGTCCATATACAGCCTCGACCCGTCGTCGGACCGCTTCTCCGAGGTCAACGAACGCGCGCGCGGCCTGCTCGAGGACGCTATCCGGTCGGGCGTGGCGTCCGGGGAATTCAGGCCGACGATAGACCCCGACGCCGCCTCGCGCTTCCTCTACCAGGTCTACATAACCTTCCTGATCAAGACCTTCGCGCTCGGCGAAGGCGCCGAGGCGGCCGCCCAGTACGCGGCGGGTACCGATATAGCGCTCATGGGCCTTATGGCCCGATAGATACGCTCGCTCAAGGAGGATCGAATGACCGAGGCTACGGTACGGGCCCTGACCGGCCTGCGAGACCTGTCCACGCTCCAATGGTACGTGATTCCGCTCCTGGCCATCGTGTTCTACGTCTACACGATAGAGATCAAGAAGGCCAGGTCGAGCGGCGACTGGAACGCCGTCATAGCCGGCGCGGCGGTATTCGGCGCGGATTTCTTCAACGAGAGCTGGAACGGCTGGTTCATGGTCCTGTCCGGCCGCAGCGCGCTATGGACGGCCCCGGGGCCGACCGCGCTCAGGACGATGGTAGGCTGGAACATAGAGATCATGTTCATGTTCTCCATCCTCGGCATCATCTGGTACCACGCCCTATCCGACTCCCGCGATACGAAGCTGCTCGGCGTCGACGAGAAATGGTTCTTCGCGATCGGGTACTCGGCGGTCTGCGTCGCGATCGAGTGCGTCCTCAACGCCGGCGGCCA
>Ga0116152_10003510_pt1 | contig 12563 bp, 13 predicted proteins | sample AD_UKC119_MetaG_FD_89894 | JGI IMG/M metagenome (GOLD analysis project Ga0116152, IMG submission 89894) | Active sludge microbial communities of municipal wastewater-treating anaerobic digesters from Hong Kong - AD_UKC119_MetaG | ecosystem: Engineered > Bioreactor > Anaerobic > Digestate...
CACGCCTTTTTGGCATATTTCCTCAATTTCCGTGCACTCTTGCGATCCATTATACCAACTATTTCCTTGTCTTGTAAATTCTTAGATGTTGTTCAGGAAGCCCTACCTACGAACGGATATGGGAAATTAACGCCGACGGCGGCAGATCTGTATCCACCCATGTGCGCGGTAGATATTGCAAGGGAAGCGCTATGCGAACCCCATTGAATCAACGTTCCATCGCTGAGAATAATATACGTGCCATAGCTATTACGAGATGAACGGATGATTCCAGCGCCAACCTTCGCGTAACGCGCTAGAGTTCGTGAAGCGATCTTCCCATCAGCGAAGTGAAGATAAACCATGAAATACGAGCCGTCAGATAGCAGCGCAGTATCAGGATAAACAGTCACAACCGTATTATCTATTACTGACTCTGCCGACCATAGGACCCCATCAGCGCTAATGCGCTCAGATAAATATCCTGACGAGTTTCTGTATAGCACGCGGAATGTATCATCGAGCTGTTGGAAAATGTCACCATCACCCGTACCAGCCGGATTGATAATTGACGCAGAACTCCATGTAATTCCGTCGTCGCTTGTCTGCTGGTATAGATACGTCGTGGCTCCATCGCGGAATGTGATTCGATACTTCCCATCGCGTTGCTGAATTAACGATGGATCATTTGCGCTTGAGCTTCGAACAGTAAGCTCATCTGACCAAACAATGCCATCCTCGCTCGTTCGCTGTACGATGTGCAAATCACTCAAGCGCTGGTACACCACCCTAATCAAGCCATCCATGGACTGAATCAAATCTGGGTAGTTGGAGCCGGCTGCATTGATGACAGATTCTGCCGACCAGGCAGCTCCATCATCCGCGCTAGTTCGCTGGACCAAATAATCGTCAGAGCCTCGTCGATATACAACTCGAATAGTTTCATCACTCTGTTGAATGATAGCGCATATTGATGTGGCGGCTGCATTGATGACAGATTCTGCCGACCAGGTAGCTCCATCGTCCGCGCTAGTTCGCTGGACAAGGTAATTATCTGAGTTCCTTTTGTATACTAGCCTGAGAGTTCTATTAGCTTGCTGAATTATTGCTGGATAATTAGAACTGCTGCTCACAATTATTGAAGCGAGTGACCATGGCGCTTCTATTTCAGCATTGAAATCTCCATCCATGATGATGGAATCACCTACCCCAAGCCGTCCGATCCTAGCTCGCAACTGCTCAGCCCCGCCAAGAGGTGAATCAAGATAATCCAGAGAGTCATTGTCAAGTTGCGTTGCACGTCGCTTTACTCCTTCCCCGGCATACGAGCGAATTGGAATATCGACAAACGACCCCTCGCCGGATGATGGGTCGAACATCAGCTCGCCTTTTGAAGAGCCGAGCTTCCAGAGGCCGGTATTGTTGCAGTACATCCCAGTCGCATTGGCATCGGCAACAGAACCATCGGCCGCGTACCGGCCGCCGACGACAAGCGTTTTCCCCACCGACAGGTCATAAGCCCACAGCGAGACGATCATCGCCTTCGCGTAGGCAACGAGGCTCCCTGAGGCGGAGTCATTGTCGACGATCCACGCGACAATGTCGTTGATGGCCTTGGCTCTCGCCTCGTTGTAATACGCCCACGCGCTTGTCGCTTCGGTCCATGAAGCCAACCCATCGTAGTAGCGGATCGCTCCTCCGCCAGACGCGAAGAGGTTGCTGTCGAAGTAGTAGTCGCCGAGGATCATCCCGGCGGTCGGAGCCGACGTCAGCGCTCCCCAGTAGATCGCGCTCGCTGAGGAGTCGAGCGCCACCGGCACCGTCACCTCGCGAAGGAGCGTCGTCGTCCCTCCGGCCGCGTAAAGCGAGACGCGTACACCAGTTACGTATGCGCTGCTATAGGTCGCCGGCACAGTATAGGTCTTGCTCGACTCATCGGCGCTCGATGTATAAACAGTCATCCACGTCGATCCGTTGGTGGTTAGTGCAATTTTAATGCGCCCGGCGTATGCGGTGCCGTCGGCGTTCTTGGCTGACGCGGTAACGGCCGCAGGGGAGAGGGCGTCGGCGCGGGAGCGGGAGATATAGGGGGCGGAGAGGGTAAGGGTCTTCTGGGCCAGCTCGATGGCGTTGGCGACTTCCTGCGGGGTCTGGCCGCCGAGGTTCGGCGAGCTCGGCGGGGTTGACTCGCCTTCGGTAACAATGGCGACGGACTCGAAGTCGGCGGCGCCCTCGAGCGTGTAGGTATAGAGGCCGGGCTGCTGCTCGGATTCGGAGATGCCTACGACGCGGCATACCGTCGAAATCCCGGAGTAGACCGGGTCCTCTACGGTGACGTACGCGCCGAGCGCGAACGCGGTCTTGCTTTTGGCCGCGTAGCCCATGTCGGAGAATCGATAGTACTGCGCGAGAGCGGCGGCCAGCGCCTGCGCGGCGGCCTTCGCGAAGACGTACTCGCAGTCGTGCTCGAAGAGATCGGCGGCCCCGGACTTGGCTACGCGAGCGGTGTTCTTGCTCGTACGCACGTAAGCGCTGCCGGTGATGCGCATCTTCGTGATGGAGCGCGCGGCCGCGGCCGTGTTGCGGTACCCGAATGAGCACTTGCGGTAGTAGTTCGTCAGGGCGCGCTGCACGACGATGCCGGAGCCGAGCGTCACGTCCATCGCCGCGCTGGTCGCGATCACGATGTCGTAGCCGTCCGGCGACTTCCACGACGCGAAGACCTCACCATCATCGGCCGTCTTCGGGTAGTAGTCCTTGCCGTCGGCGTCTCCGGCCGCGGCCAGTTCGATGTTGCAGGCGAGCGCCGCCGTCGCGCCGGCCGTGTCCTGAAACAGGACGAGCCCGTTCTTCAGTTCGACCTCGCTGTACGAGACGCGGATGTCGTCGTATTTCTCGGCGACCTTCTTCTGCACGAGCGAGCCCCGCAAGTTGCGCGTACCGGCCGCCGTGGACAGCGTACCGGCCGGCGTGATGGTCCCAGGATTCACGTACGGCACGATGTCGAGGAGCCCGGACTCGGTAAAGTTGTAGACGTGCTGGTGCTCGAACAGGATGTTGCCGAGCACGGTCGCGTAGTCGGTCTTGTCGTCGGCCAGCACGATCATGTACGGGACGATGGTCGATATGGTCGGCGCCGCCGGGGACACGGTAACGCCGGCGGCGGCGGCGATGACATGGACGAGCGAGGCGGCGGGCGCGGCCGGATTGCAGACCGCGTAGCCCGGGCAGACGAGCGGCGCGGTGATGGTCTGGCCGAGCTTCTTGAGCGAGTAGTCCTCGGCGCGCAGCTCGATGTACTTCTGGCCGTCGCGGATCGTGGCTTCGAAGTTCGGCGAGATGTAGCCGGCGAAGTAGGCGGCGCTGTCCTTGGTGATCGTGATCTGGATCGAGGTCGACGAGATCAGGTACGACCAGAGGTCGGCGTTGAACCGGCAGCGGAACGCGCAGACGTTGACGTTGGCCTTGAGCTCCGTATGAAGGCGGCGCTCGCGGCTGATGCTCGGGATTTCCACATGCTGCGTGATGACGAGCGGAACGGCTCCATCGTCGAGAGAGAAGAGCCACGTGCTCATGCGTACCTCGCGTTGCGCTGCAGGATAGAGTCGATCAGGAGCGCGAGCTCCTCGAGCCCGCCGGACCCGACGACGTTGCCCTGGTTGTAGAAGTTGAAGGTGATACTCTGCGCCCCGGCATAGGACGCGCTCGAACCCGACGACGTCGTGCCGTACGTGCTCGTGCTCTGGCCAACGGCCTTGGCGTCGGAGAGCGATACTGGATTGATCAGCGACGCCCTGGCGATGTTGACTCCAGCCCACCCGAGCGCTTTGTTCAGCGCGTCGACGATACCGTTCCACATCTTGATGATGAAGTTCCCGACCGGGATCATGATCTTGTTGGCGAACCACACCATCATCTTGGCCAGCCCCTCGATCACCGGCGTCAAGATGTTGATCACCGGTATCAGCATCTGCGCGATGATCTGGCCGAAGATCTGCAGCATCCCCGAGATCGGCGCGAGCAGGTCCTCGAGGAGCGGGCCGAGCACGTCGAACATGCCCTGGAGTATGGTCTGAATCGGATTGAGGATCGCCTGCAGGTTGCCGAGCGAGCCGGCGAAGTCGGCGAACATCCCGGGGATTTCATCTATACCAAGAGCCTCCCCGAGAAGCGCTCCGAAGCTCATGTCCGCGCCGCCGAAGATGCTGCCGCCCTCTGAGATCGACGCGGGGTTGTTCTGCATCCCGGCTAGGAGCGCCTCATTCGCGGCGAGGATGCGCTCCTCCGAGCTCATGGTGAACGACTCCATCATCGCCGCGATCTCGGGATCGTCTCCGATGCCCGAGTCGACGGGGCGCCATCCTACCTGGTTCGCCTCGATGAAAGCGTCCCACGCTTTTTCTTCGTCGGTCTTGTCCTTCGGCTTCGATGAGATCGAAGGCTTTGATGACGAAGCAGCCGGAGTAGCCGTGGCTCGACGATCCTGCTCGAGCCGCATAGCCTGCAGTTGGTCGGTCGCAGCGCCGTATGCGCTGCTGAGCATTTGGCCGCGGACCTGGACACCGCCGCCCATGTCGTACGCGGCGCCCTTCACGATAGCGTTGTACATGTCGCGCGCGATCTGCTCTTGCTTATCCGCTGCGGCCTTGAGATCGCTATCTGATAAGAGAATCAGGGCCCCGGAGTCCTTGTCAGCGATGGCCTTCTGTACCTTCGCGTAGCTGCGCGCGACATCGATCGCGGCGGTCCATTGGCGCGTCAGGTCGGTAAGCCACGTGCGCAGCGGCGTCATCCCTTCGCTGATCAGCGCCCCGAGGCTTTCTTTGAGGTCTCCCACTGCGTTGGTGTAGTTATCGATGGATACCTGCGCGGAGCCCGAGAGTGCTTCGGCCATGCCGTCGTACTGGCCGGCGACGAACTCGATGGCGTCACCGGCGAGGAGCTGCTCCTTGGTCAGGTCTTTCATGCCTGGCAGGATCTCGCCGAGCTCGCCGGCCGTGCCGCCGAAGGTCTTGTTGAGCTGCTCGACCGAGGTCTTCAGATCCTTACCGGTAGCCGCGCTCATGTCGGCGGCCGCCGAGATGATGGCGCGGATCTGTTCCTCGGTCCTGCCGCTCGTGGCCAGCAGCGTCTCGAACGAGAGCACGACCTGGTCGTCTACGCCGACGAGCGAGGCCATCGACTGTGCGAAGGCCTTGAGCCCCGACGCTCCTGACGACGAGATCTGCGTGGCGCCGCGCATGGCGGCCTCGAAGCCGAGGAGCGCCTTCTCCTGCTGAGCCCAGGCGCTCTCCATGTCGGCGGCGACCGAGGCCAGCTTCTTACCGAAGCCAGCTATCGCCGTGACGACGAAGGCCTTGCTAATCAGGTTCCCGACCTTCTGCACGTCGCGGCCGAAGCCGTTGATGGTCTGGGCCGCGGCCTTGATTCCAGATCCGGTCTTGTTCTCGGCCGATACGATGACTTTCGCAACGCGGCTCATGGGCCCTCCTAGCGGACCGAATTCACCTCGCGCAGATAGGCGAAGTACTCGGCCTGGATCGCGCGCAAGATGGCCATGGTGGTCCCCGGCTGCTCCATGTACGAGCCGGGGAACGGCAGGTGCTGGAAGTAGCCGTGCCGGTTATTGATCAGGGGAAGAAAGAGGTCGATCCACGGCGCCCAGTAGTCGCCCCGGCAGTCCTCCCAGATCTCCGGGTCGCTGAGCTCGCCGCGGAACCGGCCGCCGGCGATGTGCGCTAGCTCTCGTCGCTCTTCTTCCCCAGGGTAAAAAGGACGTTCTTGGAATAGTCACCGAGCACCTTCTTGAGCAGGCTCGTCTTGTCCATGATCACCCCCACGACCTCGGCGCCGGCGAGCATGGTCTGCTCGTCCTTGTAGAGGTTGTGGTCGACGATCAGCCGAGGGAACACCTCGCGGAAGAGCTCGAGTAGCGGGCCCTGGTCGCCCGTCGCCGCGCACTCCTTGCTGACCTTGCCGAAGCGGTTGGAGTCGAAGGCGTCCGGCTCCCGCAGCTCGACGAAGGCGTCGGCCTGCGGTACGCCGAAGTACTCGCCTATCTCGATCCTGGTCGTGACCAGGTAGTCCTTGGTGTGTACTATCATGGTCAGTACTGCGCCACCGTCGCGTCGTATACCACGACGGAGATCGGGGCGGTCGAACCCACCTCCGTCGCCTCGCCCGAGAGCGAGGTCATGAGCACGCCCGTGTCGCCGACGTTGGTCTTGCACTCGGTCACGGCCACATTGTTGAGCGTGATGTCCATGCGGTACTTGTACGTGGTCGCGATAATGGCCGGACTCTCGAAGTGCAGCACGACGGACGAGAGCAGCGCCTCGGTCAGCAGGTTGGTCGTCTGGATGGCCTCGGCGTTGGTACCGTACGGCAGCTCGAGCGTGACCGTGATCTTGCGCTTGCCGTGGAGCGGCTCAGACAGATAGACGCCGGTGGAGCTGGTCTGCGGCCCGTCCTCGAGCTGATTGGCGTAGTCGAAGGTGATGCCCGTGACCTCGAGCGTGGTCCCGCCAGCAACCACCGTGGCGCCGACGAACTTGTACGCCTTGAGGCTCGGCGGCACGGACGTCGCTATCGAGGCGACGACGCTCTCGTCCTTGCCCTTGAGCGTGAGCGTGGCTCGTACGTAGTCGCCCGCCTTGGCCTCGAGCTTGAGGCTATCGACCTTGCAGCCGGAGTACTGCTTGACCACCTGCTTACGGTCGATCCTGATCGTGTACGACGGCAGGCTCCCGGCGGCCGCTACCGGCGACAGCGTGTGCTGCTGCTGGCCAGTGACCGCGGCGACCACGTCGGTCCCGCCGAGCGCGGCCTTCATGATGTAGCCCGCGTTCTCCGGCTTCAGTATGAAGGACACGTCGCCCGAGGCCTTGAGCGCCTGGAGGTCGAGGCCCGCCGTGGCTAGCGCCGCGATGAGGCTCTCCTCCTCGGTCTTGGTTACCTCGGGAGCCATGCTCTCCGAGCTGAAGTTGATGAGCATGGTGTCAGCGACGGGAGTGCCCCACGCGGACTCCTTGCCGATGGCGAACCTGGCGCCTGCGCCGGTATGGAAGGACATGTCTACTCCTCCTCCGCGGGGATCTCCGCGATCGTGACGTATACGGCGTAGCCGAGCCCTACGAGCTCGGCGGCCCTGGCCACGGGCAGGTCGTACTCCTGCCCGCTCTGGAACTCGAAAGCGCATCCGAGCATGCGGACGCGGGCGGTCTTCTCTTTCATCTCGCCTCCTCGTAGCGGAACGCGGCGACCACCTTGGCCGCCTTGATATCCTCTTTCCCCTCCACGCCGTCGAAGCGGTCGCGGCTCTCGATCTCGAAGAAGTCGGGGTGATCCCCGATGCAGTCCAGGATCGACAGCATGTACGCGTCGGCCTTGGCCCGCATGAGCGCCACCGTGTCACCCTGGGTAAAGACGATGATCTCGACCGGTAGCCGCACGTCGACCGTGGTCATGGTGAGCGGCTCGATCGTCTCTTCGCGCGGGTCCAGGAAGATGCCGACCTTCTTGGCGGGGAGCTGATACTCCCGCGTGACTACCTGATCGCTGGAGATGGATGTCAGCGGGACGCCCTCCGTCGAGCGAGCGGTGATACATGCGTTCAGGTTGGTCGTCAGATAGGTGGCCAGGTCGTCTATGGTCATCGCGATATGCTCCATCCGTCGCCGAACGTGCGCTTTAGCACGCGATTGATACCCTTGTCGATGCCGGCCTCGTACTCGGGCGAACCCTCGAAGCCTGAGTAGGCCGCGGTGAAGAAGCGGCGCGCCGGGATCTGTACTGTTTTCTTGCTCTTCCACTGGCCGTCGGCGCCGATGAAGCGCAGGACCTTCTTGCGGCGCGCGTTGATGGTGGCGCCTCGCTCGAGCGGCTCGGCGATGTGCCGAGGCGCCGCGACGACCGCGTGGAATTCTGACCGGCGCCGACCGTAGACGTGGCGCCTGAGCCAGCCGCTACGCGTGCCGATATGGGCTCCCATGCGCTTCTGCACCCAGGTCTTGCCGGCGGTAGCGACCGCGGCCACGATGGCCTTGACGGCGGGCTGCATCTCGATACCGAGCTTGGTCAGGGCCCGCACCGGCTCCTTGATCTCGGCGAGTAGCTTGACGGCGATCATAGCCGCACCACCCTGTAGCTCGACAGCGGCCGGAGGTACTTCTCGAAGCTCGTGTAGTTGATGAAGCTTCGCGTGTTACCGCCGTCGAACGTGGTCGAGCTCACGCCGATATTCTCGCCAGCTTGCTGTGACAGGAGCGACGCGATCTCCATGACCGCCATCTGGATCAGTGCGGGTACCGTGGCGAAGCCCGCCGTGTACGCGACCACGATGGTCGAATGCCGGGAGAAGACGGATCCGGTCGTGTCGGTGAGGCGCTCGTCGTCGAGCGAGAAGTCAGCCACGTCGCGCGATACGCCGTCGATGGTCACGCTCGTCAACGCCGTGACCGGCTTGGCCTTGAGCTGTATAGTCGAGCGGCCGGTGCCGGCGATGGTGTGCGTGTAGCTCGCGCTTGGAGGGGAGTACGAGAGGTAGTCGGCGACGATCTTCTCGGCCGCTTCGATGTAGAGCTGGTATAGCTGCTCGCCGGTCGTGTCCGAATCGAGCTTGTTGGCGTACTTCTTCCAGGTCGCTAGCAACACGTACGACGCCATGGGTTAGGCCTTCTCCGCCACGAGCTCCTTGACGAGCGACGCGGCTATGCCCTTCGGCAGCTCGGCGACCTGGCCGCGGAGGAACACCCCGCGGTCGCTCGACCAGAGCTGCAAGAATTTGACCTTGATGGTCTTGGCTTCCGACTCTGGCGGCTGGCCCGCGCCCGGATTCTCATTCGCACTTCCTGCCATATCGATCCTCCTCTACCTCCTGAATGGAAAGGCCCCGAGACGAAGGAGGCTGGACGCCCCGGGGCCAGAGAGAGCTAGTCAGATATCGCCGCGTATCCGAGCTCGGCGATGTCCAGCGTGACGGCAGCGGCCGCGCCGGTCCTGTAGTTGACCGACGGGGTAAGCTCGCCGTCCGGCAGGGTGCCGGCGAAGCGCGCGACCTCGACGTCGTCGACGAACGCCCGTACCGTTGACCCGTCCCACCAGAGCGCCAGATCTATGTCGGCCGTTCCGAGCGCGCCTACCTCGATAGAGGTCGTCTGCACGCCGGCCTTGTAGGCCTTGACGTAGAGCGTCGGCTCGCCGGATATCGATACGAAGAAAACGCCCGCGACGCCGCTCGACAGACCATGTGCCGAGGTGGTAGCCATGAGCGCGGTCTTGAGCTCGCAGAGGCCGAAGAGCAGGTCGGCGTCGTCTTCCTCGGATGCCTTGCACTTCATGCGCAGGCGCACGTCGGTGTCGGCGTCGATCTTGACGGTCTCGCCGCGGAGCTGCGCGTTCACGCCGTCGTAGTCGGCGTTGTCGGTCGTGATCCGCAGCGGATAGCCGGCCGCCTGGCCGGCCGCCAGGGTAGAGTCGCCTCCGGCCCCGGCCTCGAGCACCGTGACCACGAATTCCGCCGGATCGCCCGACGAGGCGTCGCACGGCAGGCCGGCGCGCAGGCCCCAGGCCCGGGCGCCCTCGCCGACCGCCCCGTAGACGCGCCAGGGGCGCGCCTGGTCGCGGATTAGCTCCGCGCCCTTTATCTGTTCCCGTACTATTCCCATGTTCACGTCCTTTCATCCCGAAGGATGCCGGGGGCGCGGACGCCCCCGGCTAGGGTCAGCTCGCCGCGGTCTTGAGCCTGCGGAAGCTCGGACCGATGAGCGGCTTGCCCTGCATGTACATGAACGCCTGGAAAGTCACGTTGTCGGAGCCGACCGTCTTGATCGGGTCGACCTGGATCTCCTGGGCGATGGCCAGGGCGTAGTGCTTGAAGTAGCCGCCCACGGCGACGTACGAACCGGCGGTCAGCGTGGTGAGCGCGTAGCTCGAGAGGATCACCGGGATACCGAGGATTGTGCCCTTGGTCAGGTACTCGATCTTCATCGGGTCGTAGCCGACGGACGCGGCGCCGAGCGCGGTCTTGAAGATGGCCGGGTGCACGACGATGGCCAGGCTGTTGACGTCTCCGCCGAGCGCCAGGAGCTGCAGGGCGAGATCCAGGTAGTCGGCCCAGTTCGGAGCGGCCGCGGCGCCAGAGGTGCAGGTGATGTCCTGGCTCGTGGTCACGCCGGAGGCGCTGGCGATCATGGTGCCGAGCATGTCTGACCCGGAGCCTGCGCCGACGATGATGGCCTTATCGATGGCGCCGGCGAACGCCTCCGCGAATATAGCAGGGAGTTCGGCCTCGATGTCCGAGGACATGAGCGCGCCCATCGAGATAGCGATGGTCGAATACCAGGCCTTGAGGGTAAGCGGGTCGCCGGTGAGCGCGCCCGTCGAATCGCTCGCGGTGCCGGTGGCTCCGGGCGCGGTGCCCACGGGGAGCGCTACGGACGGCGCCCAAACCGGGACGACCGTTTGCGCGTTCTTGCCCATGAAGACGGAGACCTTCGACCGGAGCTTGCCGCCGTCGACCAGCGCTCTGATGATACCGGGCGCAGTGGCCACGCCAGTACCGTTTGAGGTAACCGCGCGGCGCTCGATGCCGGAGATGTCGATCGAAGAGCGCTTGCCGCTTTCGACCGCTGCCAGGAGCTGCTTGCGGACGCTACCCCAACCGGACTCGGCCGGCTGGTCGGCGGGCTTCGGCATAGCGGCCATGGCGGTCTCTACGGAGCGGAGCTCCTCGAGGGCCGCGAGCTTGCCGCGGATCTCCTCGACCTTGGCCATGGCGCGGGTCATCGCGTCCTTGTCGTTCTTCTCTATGGCCGCGCGGGCTTCCTTGCCGGCGGCCTCGAGCTGCTCGCGCAGCTCCTTCAGCTTGTCCATAGTGATCCTTTCCTCGTCTCCCGACGATGAATCGCGTGATCAGAACTTGATGCCGTACTCCAGCTCGATGAGGTCCAGCTCGAACGCGGCGCGAGCCTCGGGTGCTATCTCTAGCGGGCCGGGGGTGCTCTCGGTATCGGTGGACGTATCGGCCTCGGTGGCCGGCTCTGGCTTGTGCAGGGAACGGAATTCCGCCGCTCCCTCGTCGTAGAGGGAGCGGCGGGCCGCGTCGGACTGGGCGCCCGGGTACGCGGGGAACGCGACGCCCGGCGATACCTCGAGGAGGCGGACCTCCTTGAGCGTGCGGACCATGGGCTCGGACCGGCTGTCCCACTCCTCGAGCTCGGCGAAAAAGCCGAAGGATACGCCGTTGCAGTCGCCGCGGGCGACGGTCTCGAAGTAGTCCTCGGCGACGGCCGTGTCGCGGAGCTCCACGGAGAAGTGGAGGCCGTCGGCCTCGTCGCTGAACGTTAGCGTGCCGTTCTTGCGCGAGCCGAGGATCTTGCTGTCGTCGTGGCTCCAGAAGGCGAAGACGTCGGTGCCGTTGTTGAGCGTGCGCTTGAAGGCGCCCGGGGCGATGACCTCGACGAAGCCCCACATCTCCTCGCTGCGCGAGTTGTACGGGATCACCCCGTCGATGAACATGGCGCCGTTCTCGCCCTTCCTGGTCTCGATCTTGGCGTACGCGTCCATGACGCGCTTGGTCTTCTCGGGCTTCGACATCGTCATCCTCCTACTGCGCCTGCGAGCCCGTCGCACTGGACGGGTCCGGAGACAGCTTGCCGTCGATCAGGGCGGCGGCCTTGAGTTTCGCGCTCGCCATGTACGCGTCGAGCACGTCGTCGCGGAGCGGCATCATGTTCGCGGGAACGAGGCGGGCGTCGGCGCCCTCGGCCGGCGGCTCCATGTTCTCGCGCTTGCAGATACCGCCAGGCGAGATCGCGCCCATGGCGAAGAGCTTTGAATAGAACTCCGACCTGGTCTTGGCGTCAGGCCTGAGCAGCACGTTGAAGTCGAACTCGAAGTAGTGCGTTTCACGCTCCCACGGGTCGAGGAGCGTCGCGAGACGTTGCTCGATATGGTGCATGTACGGGGACAAGGTGAAGTTGAGGTAGACGGTCATGGCCTGCTCGAGGCCGCCGTACTTGACGTCGTAGGTGTTGTTCACGAGGAAGAGCGGAACGCCGAAGCCCTTGCAGATCTCTATCTCCTGGAACTTGCGGGACTCGAGGAGCTCGGCGTCGCGGTTCGAGTGCTGGTGCTGGAGCTCCGTGAGTTTCATCCCGGCCCAGGTAACGAGTGGCTTCCCGGCGTTATCGGCACCGGTATAGTGCTCGGCCAGGTAGTTCGCTACCGTCTGCGCTATCTTGGACGCCTCTTCTTCGTTCGTGCAGTTTTTCGTCATCTCGGCTACGTCGACGAGCAGCTTCGTGTTGATTCCGTTCCCGAAACTGGAGAGCGAGTACTCGTCCAGCTGGATACCGAGCTGGATAGCGATCTTGACGAGGTCGGCCGGGGCGAAGCCCTTGCCGGTGTCGTCGGTGATCAGGCTGGGGATATGCAGGATTTCGCGATCGGTGTAGGTGACGCCGTTGTAGGTATAGGTAATGCGCGGCCAGTCGGCGACCGAGCGTTTTACGGCCGCCGGGTTAAGAAGTCGCAGCGCGACGAGCTTGTCGCCCTGGTAGCCCTTGAACAGGTATGCGTTGCCG
>Ga0116152_10003511_pt1 | contig 12563 bp, 10 predicted proteins | sample AD_UKC119_MetaG_FD_89894 | JGI IMG/M metagenome (GOLD analysis project Ga0116152, IMG submission 89894) | Active sludge microbial communities of municipal wastewater-treating anaerobic digesters from Hong Kong - AD_UKC119_MetaG | ecosystem: Engineered > Bioreactor > Anaerobic > Digestate...
CCTTTGTATTCACAAAGACGTCTCAAATATTTTCCGATATCTGCTCTCAACTTTCCATAGATCGCTTTTCTTCGATACTTCGGGGTGAACACGATATGATACTGGCAGTTCCATTTCGTATGTGATAAACTACTAGTGTCATCATTCCTCTTTGGCATTGGTGATAGAATCCTCCTTGATTAACTCGGTGTAAGGCAATTGGTCATTACCATTATACCAATCAAGGGGATTCTTTTTGTTTAACGCTTCCGCTTCCTTGAGTCCACCCGCATAGCAGGTGGTTTTATGTTAGTCTTCGACCAACATAACAAAAAGACTTGTCACATCAGGTAAACGCCTGATGACAGTGACAAATCTTTCTAGGGAAGACGCTAAGATATTGAATGCGCAACGTGATGTAGCAAGTTACCAAGTGATTTCATCGACTTATGATCAACATCATAAACTCATTGACATATCGCGTAGTATCTCAACGATGAATCAATACTTTGAAGTCGATTTTAATAAAGAAGATATGAGTAAAATAACAAAAAATCATTTTTTCTATATCTAGTCAGCTGATGCTGACTTTTCTTTTTAGTGATAAAACGCCATCAACAGACTATCAAGGTATTTCCCATCGATCAGTATTTCTCGTTTTTCAGTACCATATATGTGAAAACCAACGGATTCATAAAGTTTAATCGCTTCGTGATTCGTTTTTGTTACAGTTAAAAAGATATTGATGATACCCATATCTTTTGCTATCCTCATCATCTTTAGCAGTAAGGATTTACCGATACCTTGTTTTTGAAAATCATGATCAACATACATGGCATGTAAATGTCCATTATGTTTGGTCTTCATGTGGTTCGATCTTCGCATAAGTAGTATACCAACAAGTTTCTCGTTTGACCATGCGCCTAGAACCGTATTATTTAGATCATCTAGCTGATTTTCATAGTGAGATAATGACAATAAAGATTCTTCTTCATAAGAAGAACCAAATGTCTCTTTTGCTTCCATAAGGCCTTTAAGTCTTAATTCGCGATACACTTTAGCGTGTTCTTTATGTAACTCTATTATGGTAATCATGATTTAAATCACCTCCAATAAAGATAAAATTAATCCGATGATGACTGGCATGTGACATATGGCTAAATAAATGATTGCTTTTGGAAAATCAAATTCTTCTAACTTGTATTTTCTAATCACAAAAGTTGATGTGATTATAGATATCAATGCACCTGATCCGAAAACTGATGTGGTGTATATCAGTGTATCAAGCCGATCATAGGCATACATTAGAATGATTAACAATATCATATAATCGATGATGGTTAGATATGCCACCGCGTATAATATCACGTTTTTTCTTTTTGATTCATCCATTATTGCGTCCCCTATTTTTATTTATTATAGCATGAAAAAAAGGATTTCCGGAGAAATCCTTTTTGTTGATTAATAATCTAAATCTTCTTCTTCAGTATAGGTATTTGAGCGGTCATAATCAAATGTTGTTTCTCTTAAAATACCTGTACCAGCTGGGATTAAGCCACCAATGATGACATTTTCCTTTAAGCCGTGAAGTTCATCGGTCTTACCCTTAATCGCTGCATCTGTCAAGATACGTGTTGTTTCCTGGAAGGATGCTGCTGATAAGAAGGAGTCACTTCTTAAGCTTGCGCGTGTGATACCGAGTAGAATAGGTCTACCAACTGCAGGACGTTTGAACTGTCCGAATGCGATTTTATTCGCACGTTTGAATTCGGAAACAGAAACTTCAGTACCTGGTAATAGATCTGTGTCACCTTCGGTAACTACTGTAATTCTTCTAAGCATTTGACGAATGATCAGTTCAACGTGCTTATCAGAAATTTCTACGCCTTGTGCACGATATACCTTTTGAACTTCTTCTAAGATGTAGAGTTCAGCAGCTTCTGCTGATACAACTCTTAAGAGTTCTTTAGGGTTGATCGAACCTGGAGTTAATTTTTGACCAGCCTTGACGGAAGCACCTTTTCTAACAAGAGCTTCAATATTGGGGTCAACGGTATACTTGTATTCTTTTTCATTCGCATCGACAACTGTGATCAGTGAAATACCACCACGTTGACGATCGATAGATTTAACTTTACCATCGACTTCAGAAATAACAGCTTTACCTTTAGGATTACGTGCTTCAAATAATTCTTGAATACGTGGAAGACCTTGTGTGATATCGGATGCTGAAGCAACCCCACCGGTATGGAAGGTTCTCATGGTTAACTGTGTACCAGGTTCACCAATCGATTGTGCGGCAACGACACCAACTGCTTCACCAACTTCAACACGTGTGTTGGTTGCGAGGTTACGTCCGTAACACTTCGCACAAACACCGTTATCGGAGTTACATGTGAGGTTAGATCTAATTTCAACTTGTTCAACATCAGCTTTGATAATGGCTTGGCCAATTTCTTCAGTGATAAGTTCATTACGTTTAACTAAAACTTGTTTTGTCTTAGGATGTAAGACATCTTTCGATGCATAACGTCCAACGATACGGTCATATAAAGGAACGATTTCTTTTGTATCTTCCTTAATGGAGGCCATCATCACACCGCGTTCAGTACCACAATCTTCATCAACAACGATGACATCTTGGGATACGTCAACTAAACGACGTGTTAAGTATCCTGATTCAGCTGTTTTTAACGCTGTATCGGTAGAACCTTTACGGGCACCATGGGTTGAAATAAAGAATTCAGAAACGGTTAGACCTTCTCTAAATGATGCTTTAACAGGGACTTCGATAATTTCACCTTTAGGGTTATTCATCAGACCACGCATACCAGCAAGCTGAGCGAAGTTTGATGCGTTACCTCTGGCACCTGAGTCAGACATCATATAGATGTTATTGTCCTTATCGAATTCTTCCATAAGACCTTTCTGAATGTCATCACGAGCGTCTTGCCATTCTTTAATGACTAAGTCTCTTCTTTCACCGTCTGTTAACCAACCTTGATCGAATAAATCAGTGATTTCTTCAATCGATTGATTAGCTTGTGCTAAACGTTCATCTTTCTTAGAGTATACGTTAATATCAGCAAATGATACGGTAATACCGGCAACGGTTGAATATTTGAAACCTAAGTCTTTCAGTCTGTCAAGCATCTTCGATGTTTCAGAAATTTGTAATTCTTTGAAGACTTGAGCAATAATTTGAGATAAGAATTTCTTCTTGAATGGTGATGGTACAGGAATGCTATCTAAAACATCCTTTGGATTGACACCCTTCTTGATGAAGTATTTATCTGGTGTATATTTTTCTAAATTTTCTAAAGTTGGTTCATTTAAATAAGGGAATGATGGTGGAAGAATACGGTTGAAGATTAGTTTACCCAATGTTGTGACTAAGTACATATGTCTTTGTTCATCCGTAAACTTTTGGTTGATCGATGTTGGATCAACAATGATGCGTGTATGAAGACCAATTTCTTCATGTTGATAAGCTAAATAAGCTTCATCATAGTTCCAATAGAAATGCCCTTCATTACGATTCTTAATACGATGTTCTTCTTCACGTTCTTTCGCACGGTATCCACCAAAATGACGATCTAATTTTTCTTCAATCGTTAAATAATAGTTACCTAGAACCATGTCCTGTGATGGTGTAACGACTGGTTTACCATCTTTAGGGTTAAGAATGTTATTGGATGCAAGCATGAGCAATCTTGCTTCTGCTTGTGCCTCATTTGATAGTGGTACGTGGACCGCCATTTGGTCACCATCGAAGTCAGCGTTAAACGCTGGTGTAACGAGTGGGTGAAGACGAATCGCTTTACCATCAATCAATTTAGGTTCAAATGCTTGAATACCTAAACGGTGAAGTGTGGGGGCACGGTTTAATAGAACAGGATGTTCTTTAACAACCTTTTCTAATGCTGCCCATACATCATCATCCATCTTTTCATACTTTAAGTTTGCATTCTTTTTCGCATTCGCATCATTGCCTTGAAGTTTTTGTAATTCTCTTAAGACGAATGGCTTGAATAGAATGATCGCCATTTCTCTTGGGATACCACATTGATACATCTCTAAGTCTGGTCCAACGATAATAACGGAACGACCCGAGTAGTCAACACGTTTACCAAGTAGGTTTTGTCTGAAGCGACCTTGCTTACCGCGTAACATGTCAGATAATGACTTAAGGTGTCTGTTTCTTTCAACTGCTGCTTTCTTACCACGTTTCGCGTTATCGAAGAGTGCATCAACAGCTTCTTGAAGCATACGCTTTTCATTCTTAGTGATCAAACGAGGCGCATTTTGTTCCTTTTGTTTTTTCAAACGGTTGTTACGGTTCAAAATACGACGATAGAGATCGTTTAAGTCAGTGGTAGCAAATCTACCACCGTCAAGTGCAACCATAGGGCGTAGGTCAGGTGGAATGACTGGAATAACATCCATAACCATCCATTCTGGTTTGTTATCAGAATTGTTGAATGCTTCAACAACTTCTAAGCGCTTAATGATGCGATCTCTCTTTTGTTTAGAGCTTGTCTTTAATTTTCTTCTTAATGACTTAACTTCTTTGTCTAAATCAAGTTCTTGTAAAAGCTTTTTAACAGCTTCTGCACCGGTTAACGCTGTGAAACGATTACCGTATTCTTCTGATAAAGCTGAGAAATCTTGTTCAGTTAAGATTTGTTTTTTAGATAGTGGTGCTGTACCTGGATCGGTCACGATATAGGCTGCATGGTAAACAACTTCTTCCAATGCTTTTGCTTTAATACCTAAAAGGATGGCTAAGCGTGATGGTGAGTTCTTTAAATACCATGTATGAACGACAGGAGCTTCTAATTCAATATGACCCATGCGTTCTCTTCTGACTTTAGACTCGGTAATTTCGATACCGCACTTCTGACAGATTTGACCTTTGTTACCCGATTGTTTTTTACCACATGCACATTGATAGTCGCGTGTTGGACCAAAGATACGTTCACAGAATAGGCCACCTTCTTCAGGTTTTGATGTACGGTAGTTGATGGTTTCATGTGTTTTAACTTCACCATAAGACCATTGTCTGATTTCTTCTGGAGAAGCTAAACGGATCTTTAAATGGCTAAATGTGCGAGAGCCATAACCTTTACGAATGGGTTGAACATGACGATGAATACGTTCATCAAGATCAATTTCTTCAACTTCTTCTTGAAATAAGATGTCTTCAGCTAATTCTTCATGTGCGTGTTCTTTAAGTGCATCAAATCCGTAAAGTTCTAAAATTTGGTTAACTTCTTGTCTTAAGATTGCATCGTCTTCAAATAAATGATAGAGTGCATGACGATCATATTCTAAGAATTCTTTCAAGTCTTGAATGTTGGCTTCCTGAAGGATAGACACAACTTCATCGCTTAAATTTAAGTTTTCTAAGTTTCTTGGTAATTGATAACGACGAAGAATGGATTTAATTTCTTCGAAGCTTTCACCAAGCAACATGTTCAATTCTTTTAAATTGAATGTATTAAAGTCTTCAAGTTGATCAATACCAGAAAGCTTTAACGCTTTGAGTGCTTCTTCTGACAATTTTAAAGATTCAACATGTAGTGTTAATTTTTCTTTAGCCATTAACGAAACCCTCCTTTGTTAAACTTATTGGGACTGTTATCAACTAATGATTTTTGAGCTTCATTTTCACCGGTAGTCGCATCAATCAATTCAACGTATAGACCGAGTGCTTGAAGTTCTCTGGTTAAAACTCTAAATGATTCAGGAATGGATGCTGGTGGAATAGGTTTATCGTGTGTAATTGCACTATAAACTTTATTTCTTCCTAACATATCATCTGATTTAACAGTTAACATTTCTTGGAGGGTATGAGCAGCACCATAAGCATAGAGTGCCCAAACTTCCATTTCCCCGAAACGCTGACCACCGTTTTGAGCTTTACCACCCATTGGTTGTTGTGTAACGAGTGTGTATGGACCAACAGAACGCGCATGGAGTTTGTCGTCAACCATGTGTGATAGTTTGATCATGTACATGACACCTACAGAAATTCTGTTTTCATAAGGTTGACCTGTACGACCATCATAAAGAACTGTTTTTCCATCTGGATCAATACCTGATTCAGCTAGAATTGACTTAAGGTCTTCGTCAGAAACACCATCGAATACTGGGGTTGCTACTTTAACACCAAGCTTTTTAGCTGCTAATCCTAAGTGGATTTCAAGAATCTGTCCGATGTTCATACGAGATGGTACCCCAAGTGGGTTTAACATGATGTCAACAGGTGTTCCATCTGCCATGTATGGCATATCTTCTCTTGGTAGAATCTTGGAGATAACGCCCTTGTTACCGTGACGACCAGCCATCTTGTCACCTTCAGAAATCTTACGCTTCTTAGCAACATAGACTCGAATAACTTCGTTCACGCCACTGGGTAGTTGATCACCATTTTTCTTGGAGAAATATTGAATTGATTGGACAATACCACCACCACCGTGTGGCACACGGAGTGATGAGTCACGATATTCTCTTGACTTTTCACCGATAACTGCATGAATCAGTTTTTCTGATGGGCTTGGTTCAAAGACACCTTTAGGTGTAATCTTACCTACAAGAATATCATTTTCTTTAACTTCAGAACCTGGAATGATAATACCACGTTCGTCTAAGTTTTTAAGTGCATCTTGACCAGCATTTGGAACTTCGCGTGTGATTTCTTCACGTCCTGATCCTGTCTTTAATTCTCTGGTTTCGATTTCGTATTCATCGATATGAACCGATGTGTAAACATCTTGTTTAACTAAATCTTCAGAAAGGATGATCGCATCTTCATAGTTATAACCTTCCCATGTCATAAATGCCACGGTAACGTTTCTACCTAATGCAAGTTCACCTTTATCTGTTGATGGTCCATCAGCTAAGACGTCACCTTGATCCACAAATTCGCCAACTTTAACTAATGGACGTTGAAGAATACATGTATCTTGGTTAGATCTAAAGAATCTGATGAGTTCATAAGTTTCACTTTCACCCATGCCATAATCTTTTAATGTTTTAGCAATTTCATATGTGAAAGGTTTATTCATATCATAAAGCACGTTGTTGCCAACATAAATGGTTTGTTCTGGCTGTGGTGTCACCACGATCTTTGTTGCATCCGCGAATGTAACAAAACCAGCAATACGTGATACAACAACAGCACCAGAGTCCTTAGCGGCACGGTATTCAATACCAGTACCTACGATAGGTGAATCTGGTTTAAGTAGTGGTACAGCCTGACGTTGCATGTTCGCTCCCATGAGGGCGCGTGACGCATCGTCATTTTCCAAGAATGGAATGGTTGATGTCGCAACAGATACAATCTGTTTTGGAGAAACGTCCATGAAGGTAATTTCTTCAGGATCGAACATCGATGTTTCACCACGATGACGGCCAATGACGCGTTCAGCAATAATTTCGCCAGCTTCATTTAGTTCTGTAGCTGCAGAAGCGATAACTTCATCGTATTCTTCATCCGCTGTTAAGTAACGTGATTCACTCGAAACAACATACTTACCGTTAACGTGGTTAACTGCTAAGTAAGGTGTTTGAATAAAGCCATATTGGTCAACTTTACCATAGGTTGCAAGTGAAGAAATAAGACCGATTGAAGGACCTTCAGGTGTTTCAATAGGACAGATTCTGCCATAGTGGGAGTTGTGAACGTCACGAACTTCCACACCAGCGCGATCTCTTGCAAGACCACCGGTACCAAGCGCAGATACTCTGCGTTTTTGTGTTAATTCTGCAAGTGGATTGATTTGATCCATGAACTGTGATAACTGAGAGCTACCAAAGAATGTCTTAATCGCACCAGCGAGAGGTGTCATATTGATAATGTTAGATGGTGTTGCATCAGCAAACGTTGTGGTTGACATCTTATCTTTGATGTTCTTTTCAGCGCGTGCTAAACCAATTCTAAATTGATTCTTTAGAAGTTCACCAATCAATCTTAAACGACGGTTTCCTAAATGGTCAATATCATCGATTTGTCCTAAGCCATCATAAAGATTTAAATAATAGCTCATGGATGCAACGATATCAGAGAGTGTGATATATTCTTTTGTTTCACGTTGATCGTTTCCGATAACTTTAACAGGAACAATCTTTTCAGTTTCCTTGTCTTTAACAGTCACGTAGATCATTTCAACGATAACGCCTTCACGTTCTTTTTCACGTTGATAAATATCACCTGATAAGAAGTACTTAATCACTTTTTCATCGAGTGATTGGCGTGTTCTTCTTAAAATAGCGATGACTTCGTCAGTGACTTCTGTGTTTTTAGATACAAGGATTTCACCAGTTCTTAAGTTGATGATGTTTTCTTTGGTGTAAAGTGCATCACCACCATCAGGTAGGCGTGTAGCAAGAATTTCATCAGGTGTTTCATTTTGGAGCGATTCTTCTTTTGAAATGATTTCACGTCTTAATGCTTGACGGTTTTCTCTTAAGAGGTTGATAATGTCTCTTGTAATTTTTGTTTTTTCAGGAACGAGGACTTCACCTGTTACTGGATCAACAATATCGGTAGCTGTATATTGTCCGTAAATACGGTTTAACACATCAAGTTTCTTATTAAACTTGTAGCGTCCAACTGCAGCTAAATCATAACGTCTTCTTTCAAATAAACGCATTCTAATAAATTCTCTAGCAGCATCAGCAGGAACTTTTTCACCCTGTCTAAGCTTCGAGTATAAATCAACGATTGCTTCATCTGAATTTTTAGTTTCATCTTTTTCAAAGGTTGCTTCTAAGTAAGCTGACTTACCGAAAACCTCTAAAATGTCTTTCTTCTTGCCTAAGCCAAGTGCACGCATCATGGTTGTCATTGGCACTTTCTTAGAGCGGTCAAGCTTTGCATACATGATGTTTTTTGAACCGAGTTCATACTCAATCCAAGCACCACGTGTTGGAATAACTTGAGCCATGTATTTGACCATGTTGAGTTTCTTATCTAGTTCACTGGTAAAATAAGCACCAGCTGAACGAATGATCTGTGAAACAACAACACGTTCAGCACCGTTAATGACAAAAGTACCCGACGGTGTCATGTAGGGTATTTCACACATTAAAACGATGTTTTCGCGAACTTCGCCAGTTACGGCATTTTCAAGCTTCACACGTGCTGAGAGCTGTTTAGCGTAGTTGACATCTCTTAGTTTAGATTGTTGGATGTCGTACTTTGGTTCTGCTAAAAAGTGTTCTTCAAAATACAGTTTCAAATCACCATTATGTCCTTCAATCGGTGAGATGTCTACCAACAATTCTTTAATCCCTTCATCGATAAACCACTTAAATGATTTGGTTTGTATTTCGATGAGGTCTGGCAAATCAATGTCATAACGCATTTTAGAATAATTTCTACGCTCTGCCTTTTTGCCGTATTTGACGCTTCGATATCCCATAATCCACACTCCTATCGTCTTTGGAAATCGTGTTTTTATATATATAAAAATGGAAAGAAAACAACATTATGCATTTTACAATATTATCATATTGTGTAGCAATAGTCAATCATTTTTCAATCTTTTGTGCAAAAAGAATCCAATATCCACCTTTGCGTTCGATGACTTCACAGTTACCAAAAAGCGATTTGATCTTCTCTAATGAGGATGGTGCACCTTGTTTTTTCTGAATAACAACGTATAAACTACCCTGATCATTCAGTGCAGCATAGGCACCTTCATAAAGATCAAACACCGTTTTTTTACCCGCTCTGATCGGTGGATTCGTAACGACTACATCTGCTTTATGATCGACATGTTCAAAGAGAAAACTCACTTGAGCTTCCACGTTAAACGTCTTGTTTTCTTCAATGTTTTTCTTCGTTAAATCAATCGCGCGCTCGTTCACATCATACGCATATACTTTAATAAATGGATAACGTTTTGCCAGGTTTATTGAGATAGGACCATAGCCAGATCCCATGTCGATGACTGTTTTTATACCCTCATGAAGTTCGATGGTTTCAAGTAATACACGGGTACCAAAATCAAGTCCTCCCTTAGAGAAAACACCTTTATCGGTATATAGGCGCATTGAAACATCCTTGACAGTTACCTCAAGGATGTTTGTGTCATGCGCAAGCGATTCATCGTTTAAATAATAATGACTCATTGCTCCCCCTCTTAACGGCGAAAAAACCCGAGATCAATTCTCAGGTTAAAAATTCGCTTCGTCTAGAAGTTACTTGATTTCAACAGTTGCACCAGCGTCTTGTAATTGTTGCTTGATGGCTTCTGCTTCTTCCTTCTTAATCTTTTCTTTGATAACTGCGTCAGCTGTTTCAGTTAAAGTCTTAGCATCTGCTAATCCTAAACCTGTAAGTTCGCGTACAACTTTGATGACTGCAATTTTGTTAGCACCGAAAGTCTTAAGGATAACGTTGAATTCTGTTTGTTCTTCAACTGCTGCTGCGGCTGCTGCAGGAGCTGCTGAAACTGCAGTTGGATCAATACCAAATTCTTCCTTTAAGCCGTCAACTAATTCTTTGATTTCTAATAAAGTCATTTCTTTTAAAGCTTCAATAAAAGCTGCTTTTGTAAGTTTTGCCATGTTTAAATTCCTCCTAAATTATTCTTCTGGGTTGCTGATCATATGTAGACCAAGCGCTAATTCTCTCACTGGTGTTAACATACCAACTGCTAACATGGTGAGTAGTGTTTCTCTTGATGGTAATGTAGCTAATTCATTAAGTGTATCAATGCCTACAACTTTACCCTCGACAATACCTGAACTCATTTGTACAACTTTGTTTTCCTTTGCAAAATCGAAAACGATCTTCGCAGGTGCAACAACATCAGAGTAGCTTAATGCTAGTGCTTTAGGACCCACAAGGGTATCCGCTAAATCACCGTATCCAGCAGCGATTGAAGCTCTTCTTGAAATGTTGTTCTTATAGACTGTAACATCACAGCCTGCTTCTCTTAACTGGTGACGAAGCTTAGTGAAAGCTTCAACTGTCAAACCAGGATAATCGAAGGCAACAACGGTTGTAGCACGTCCAAGCTTTTCAGTTAATTCACGTACAGCGTCCGCTTTACGTTCAATAATTGCCTTTTGCATGAAATGCCTCCTTCGTTTAAAAAAATCTCTCTTACGCCAAAAGACAAAAGAGAGATTGAATCACATGATTACAATAACCTCGGTAGGAAATTAAGCGTCAGCACCTACTGTCTTTGGCGATTAAATTTGTTTTCTAATTAACCGCGAGCTTTCAAAGATTCTTCATCTAAATGAATGCCGGGAGCCATACTTGATGTCACTGTGATGTTCTTCATGTATGTACCCTTGACGGTTGTTGGTTTGATACGGTTAAGTTGTTCGTAAATGGTTTTCACATTTTCTTTCAACTGTTGAGCGGTAAATGATACACGACCGATAGGTGCGTGGATGTTACCAACCTTATCAACACGGTATTCGATTTTACCATTTTTAATTTCATGAACTGCTTTAGTTACGTCCATGGTTACTGTACCTGTCTTAGGGTTTGGCATTAAGCCTTTAGGACCTAAGATACGTCCAAGTTTACCAAGTTGTCCCATCATATCGGGTGTAGCAACCATCACATCAAATTCAAACCAGCCTGCGCCGATTTTTTGAATGAGTTCTGCTGCACCAACGAAATCAGCACCAGCAGCTTCTGCTTCTTTTGCTTTTTCGCCTTGTGCAATAACGACAACGCGGGAAACTTTACCTGTACCGTGTGGTAAAACGAGTGCTCCTCTTAAGTTTTGCTCAGCCTTTCTTGGGTCAAGGTTGAGTCTAAATGCGACTTCAACAGTTGCATCAAACTTAACATAAGAGGTCTTCTTCACTAAATCCATTGCTTCATCGACTGGATAATTCTTAGTCTTGTCAATGAGTTTAGCTGCTTCAAGGTATTTCTTTCCTCTTTTCATATTCTTCCTCCTAAAATGTGGTCTAGCGGGATATCCTCCCACAATTTAGATAGCTAACGATCTAAATTATTCTGATACGGTGATGCCCATCTGACGTGCTGTACCTTCAATGATTTTCATTGCTGCTTCAACAGTGTAAGCATTTAAGTCAGGCATCTTCTTTGTTGCAATGTCTCTTAACTGAGCTTGAGTGATGGTAGCAACCTTATCTTTCTTTGCGTTTTTAGCGCCAGATTGAATGTTTGCAGCCTTCTTCAGTAAGTCACTTGCAGGTGGGGTTTTGGTGACGAATGAGAATGTACGGTCATCATAAACCGAGATAATCACTGGAACAACAAATCCCATTTGATCTTTTGTTGCTTCATTAAATTGAGAACAGAATGCTGGAATGTTAACCTGTGCTTGACCAAGTGCTGGACCAACTGGTGGCGCTGGATTAGCTTTTCCGGCTGCAATTTGCAATTTAACGACTTTAACAACTTTTTTTGCCATGAGACACAACCTCCTTCTTTACATAAGTATGTGGTATGAATAACATTCTTCCACTATGGTGTGCTTTCACACGCGATATAATTCTATCATTTAGGGTTGTCTTTGTCAATGAAAAAAACGGGTTTTTTATTTTATTTTAGCTCCAAAAGGAAATAGAGCAAGCTGTGC
>Ga0116152_10003512_pt1 | contig 12563 bp, 11 predicted proteins | sample AD_UKC119_MetaG_FD_89894 | JGI IMG/M metagenome (GOLD analysis project Ga0116152, IMG submission 89894) | Active sludge microbial communities of municipal wastewater-treating anaerobic digesters from Hong Kong - AD_UKC119_MetaG | ecosystem: Engineered > Bioreactor > Anaerobic > Digestate...
TAGGTTATTCCAGCGTATGCAGGAGCTATACGGCCGATGGCGTTAAAAATTGTCTCGGGTGAATTCATATCGTTCCATGAAGCGCCGAGTCGTTTACCTACCGCAAGCAGGATCTCCCAGTCGGGACGAGATTCGCCGGGAGAGTCGACAGCTTTGCGGACTCTCTGTACTGCGCGGCAAGTGTTGGTAAACGTTCCATCCTTCTCACCCCAGCTCGCGGCCGGAAGAACAACGTGTGCGAACTCTGCCGTCTCCGTAAGGAAGATGTCCTGCACTACCAGAAAATCGAGTTTTTTCAGGGCATGCCGGACGTGGTCAGAGTCGGGTTCAGTGACCATCGAGTTCTCGCCCATGATGTACATGCCTTTGATTTTTCCTTCGCCGGCGGCATGCATCATCTCGACAACGGAAAGGCCCGGAGTCGCAGGGAGATCAGAACCCCAGAGCTCCTTGACCTTCTGCTGCGTCGCAGGAAGGGTGACTTTCTGGTATCCGGGGATCACTTCCGGAAGGCATCCGGTATCACAGGCTCCCTGCACATTGTTCTGTCCACGCAACGGGTTGACTCCTGTTCCGGGGCGTCCCAGCATCCCGCAGAGAAGCGCAAGGTTCGCGACGGTCCGGACGTTATCAGTACCGTTAAGATGCTGCGTAATGCCCATCGTATAGAAGATGGCGGAGTTTGGCCCTTTCGCGTACGCACGTGCGGCATCCTCAATCAACTCGGGGGAAACGCCGGTAATTTCCGAAACGTACTGCGGGGTGTACTTGGACATGGTTTCCTTCAGCTTCTCAAAGTTATTCACGTTCTTTTCAATAAAATCGGAAGCGTAGAGGTTCTCGCGAAGTATAACGTGCATCAAACCATTCAGAAGTACAACGTCCGATCCGCTCTTCTGGCGTATATAAACGTCTGCGTACTTTGCCATTTCTATCTTTCGGGGATCGCACACGATCAGGGTGCAGTTCCCTTTTCTTTTGCGTTCCTTTATGAAAGAGCCGATGACAGGGTGGTTTTCAGTCGTGTTCGAGCCGATAATAAGAATCGTATCGGCAGATTTGATAGATTCAAAGTCGTTCGTCATAGCGCCGCTGCCGAGGGTCTCGCCGAGACCCGTCACTGTGGCGCTGTGTCACAGATGGGCACAGTGATCGACGTTGTTAGTGCCCATCACCTCCCTTGCAAGGCGCTGCATAAGATAGTTCTCCTCGTTGGTGCAACGGGCTGAGGAGAAAAATCCAAGCGCGTCCGAGCCGTGTTTTGTCTTTACTTCCCCGAGCTTTTCAGCCACAAGAGAGAGCGCTTCGTCCCAGGACGCTTTCCGGAAGGTGTCGCCTTCACGAATAAGCGGGGTGGTCAGGCGGTCCTCGCTGTGGACAAACTGCCATGCGAAGCGTCCCTTCACGCACGATCTTCCCTTGTTCAAAGCTGTCGGACTGGAGTAATTCGTGGTGACATTGGCGATTTTGCCTGTCTTCTTGTTGACGTTGACCTCAAGCTCGCATCCAACGCCGCAGTAGGAACAGACAGTCTTGACCTTTTCAAGATCCCACGGACGCCCCTGTCCTGCCGCTGTTTTTTCGAAGAGGGCTCCTACAGGGCAGACCTGGACGCACTGCCCGCAGAAGACGCAGTCGGACTCCTCTATGGGCGAACCCACAGGAGGCTGGATGGAGGTGTGGATTCCACGCCCCTGGAAATCGATGGCGTGGTAGATGGCGTGTTCTTCGCACACACGGACGCAGCGTCCGCAGAGGATGCATTTATTCAGGTCGCGAACGTAAAACGGGTTGGCATCCTCCAGCTTGTGCGAAGTATTTGTATCGCCGGGGTCTGCGAAACGTGAATCTTTGACGCCAAGTTCGTACGCCACATCCTGAAGCTCGCACTTGCCGTTGCTGGCGCAGGAGAAACACTCCAGGGGGTGGCGGACAAGGATGAGCTCAAGTACAGCTTTTCGCGCCTCGATAACTCGTGGCGTGTTCGTGTGCACAATCATTCCCTCGGTAATGGGCGTGGTGCACGAGGTAAGAAGTTTAGGGTTCTTCTCGGCTTCCACGAGGCAAATGCGGCAGGCGCCGAAGGGGCTCAGCGCAGGGTGATCACAAAGAGTCGGAATGTGGATGCCGTTAGCCCGGGCGGCCTGAAGAATCGTCATCCCCGACTCGGCTGTTATCGACTTTCCGTTGATGATCGCTTTTATGCTTGCCATTCTCTGATCATCTCCTATCCTTTGACTACAGCGCCCACGGGGCAATTATCCATGCAGGCGCCGCACTTGATACACTTGTCCTGATCTATGACATGAGGTTCCTTCACCTTGCCGGAAATACAGCTCACGGGGCAATTCCGGGCGCACTTCGTACAGCCTATGCATTTTTCCGTGTTGATGGAGTACCTCAACAGGCTCTGGCAGACCCCGGCAGGGCATTTTTTATCGAAAATATGCGCTTCGTACTCATGGCGGAAATACTTGAGCGTTGTGAGCACGGGGTTTGGAGCAGTTCCACCGAGGGCGCAAAGCGAGGCGTCCTTGATCTGGTTCCCAAGGTAAAGAAGTCTGTCAATGTCTTCAGGTACGCCTTTCCCTTCGGTGATTCGGGTCAGGATGTCAAGCATCTTCTTCGTTCCCTCGCGGCACGGCACGCACTTTCCGCAGGATTCGCGCTGTGTGAATTCAAGGAAAAACTTCGCCGTGTCGACCATGCAGTTTCCCTCGTCGAGCACGACAAGTCCGCCAGAACCCATGATCGCGCCGGCAGCGGTAAGCGATTCGTAGTCTACTGCAAGATCAAGATGTTCGTCGACGAGACAGCCGCCCGAAGGACCTCCGATTTGCACGGCCTTGAACTTTTTGTCGCCGATAATACCGCCGCCTATTTCGAAGACGATCTCGCGGATCGTGATGCCCATGGGCACTTCGACAAGTCCGGTATTCTTGACCTTTCCGGTGAGTGCAAAAACCTTGGTTCCCTTGGACTTCTCGGTTCCCATTGCGGCAAAGCACTCTGCTCCCTGGACGATAATCCTTGGGACGTTCGCCCACGTCTCGACGTTGTTGATATTCGTCGGCTTACCCCAGAGTCCTTTGACAGCCGGGAAAGGCGGACGGGCGCGCGGCATGCCTCTCTGTCCTTCTATGGAGGCCATAAGCGCGGTCTCTTCGCCGCAGACGAAAGCTCCGGCGCCCTCCTTGATGTGAAGGGTGAAGTTGAAGCCCGTTCCTAAGATGTCTTCGCCCAGCAGGCCATATTCGGTGGCATTCTTTATAGCGGTCTGCAGGCGATTAATTGCCAGGGGGTATTCAGCACGACAATAGATGTATCCTTCGTCGGCGCCCATGGCGTAGCCGCCGATCATCATACCTTCGATGACGGCGTGGGGGTCGCCCTCAAGAATGGAGCGATCCATGAACGCGCCCGGATCTCCCTCGTCCGCATTGCAGATGACATATTTCTTATCGCCGGGGGACGCTGCGCAGAAACCCCATTTCATTCCTGTCGGGAAACCGCCGCCTCCACGCCCTCGAAGCCCGGACTTTTTCATCTCGTCAATCACCGCTGCCGGGGTCATCTCGACAAGACACTTTCCCAGAGCTTGGTATCCGTCTCTGGAGATGTACTCGTCAATATTGTCCGGGTTGATATACCCGCAGTTGCTCAATACGATTCTATGCTGTTTACCGTAGAACGGAATATCCTTGTAGTGACAGACCTTCTGAGCGGACAGAGGTTCTTTGTAAAGAAGACGTGTGACGATGCGGCCCTTATACAGATGCTCTTCGACGATTTCTGCAACGTCTGAAGGCTTAACCTGCGAGTAAAACGTTCCTTCCGGATAGACCACGACGATCGGACCGAATTCACACATGCCGTGGCAGCCGGTTGCAATAACAAGGATCTCTTTTTCGAGACCTTTCTTTGCAAGCTCTTCTTTAAACGCTTCAAGCACCTTCGGGGCGCCGCCGGAAGCGCATCCTGTTCCGTGACAGATGAGTACGTGCGCGCGGTACAATGCCATATCCTTATCCCTCCCCGCTTAGTCGGCTCTGCCGTACAGCTTGTCCTGCACAATGCGGCCGTTTACGATGTGCTCCGAGACAATCCTGGAAACGTCGGGAGGGGTGACAGCGCAGTAGGTTATCCTCGGCTCGCCCGGACGGATAACATCCAGAAGCGGCTCGTTCTGGCACATGCCGATGCACCCTGTCGTCTCTACGGCGACGTTGTGCAGATTGCGAACTTCAAGCTCTTTAAGCACCGCGTTCATTATTTCGCGGGCGCCGGCGGCGATACCGCACGTACCCATACCGATGATGACCTTGACTTTGTCCACCTCGGAACGCGCGGATGTCAAATCGCCCGTTTTCTCTTTGATCTTTCGCAGATCGTCGAGACTCCGGATCTTTTTCTTTTCCTCAGTCATTTCTTTTTCCTCCTGTCCGCATTATTTCCCATTTTTTTCACATATAAAGCTCGCCGATATTTTCCGCGATGTACTCCTTTACTCCAACGGCAAGCGCGGGATCTGTGAAAGGGTTCCCGCCCCCGAGCGCATCCTTCAGTTCATCGCTGTCCAGAAGGAACTCCCTCTTGCCAACTCTGTGAACATATTTCCAGGAGATATGCCCGTGACCGACAAGAAGAGTAAGCAGAGTCGAGGGAATATCTCCGGGAGGAGGAGTATCTACGCACTGTTTGCTGAATGACGCCGAAACAGTTGTTCCTTTTCCTGGCGCTGAAGAAAGAAGGAATTCACCACCGCATAACTCAGAAAGTTGTTTAAGGAAAGGAAGTCCAAGACCCACCCGGCGCTCCGTCCGCGTTGTGTAGAAAGGATCCACTACAGCGCGGGCTGTCGCTTCGCTCATTCCCCTGCCGTTATCGCGAACGGTCAAACGAATGAACTCGCCGTCGTCGTCAAATGTAACACCGATCGATTCGGCTCCGGCATTCACGCCATTCTCAGCGATATCGAGAATATGGTGGGAGAGATCCTCAAGCATGATCAGGCGTACTGATCAAGGAATTCTTGCAAGGCCGCTTCGTCGTCGGTGAGTCTGCCGTGAGTATCCTCGTCGATCATCACTACAGGAGCAAGGCCGCAGCAACCAAGACACGCGACTGGTTCAAGTGTAAAACGAAGATCATCGGTGGTTCCGTTTTCCTTTACCTTGAGCATCGACATGATTTTGTCCATGATCTTTGCGCTGCCGCGAACATGACACGCGGTTCCGCGGCACACTCGGATAATATGGCGTCCCCTGGGTTTCAGATGAAACTGCGCATAGAAGGTTGCAACACCGTAAAGCTCCGCAAGAGGAACGCCCAACTCCTCCGAAACTACCTCCATTGCCTCCCGGGACAAGTACCCTACTTTTTTCTGCGTCTCCTGAAGCACCGGAATAACACCTCCGTGCTTTCCTTTCCACGGAGCGGTAATTTCCTGTACCATGGAACGCACGTCCTGCTTTGTTTCCACAACCATTGCCCGACCCCCTAAGTATAGTGAATTTAATAACATATAGAATAACAAAAAACTATCTCTTGTTGATTCTACACAAAAAAACAACTTCGGGGAAAGAAACCGTTTTCCTGTAAACGGCGCCCGATGTAAATATTACCACAGAAAAAAGATTTTTTCTCTAAAAAAGCAAGTTTTTGCTTTATCTCATACATCTTCTCGATACGTAGTCTTCTTGCTGGATCCTTTTTTACAAAAACACATCTAATGCAATAAAAAATAAGAGCATTAAGATTTCAGTGGAAGATATTTACCTTCAGAGAGCAGCTTTAATGCCTCCTTCACTTTTTCCTGTTTTGAAAGAACATTCCAGTCCTGTCTGCTCTCCAACTTTACCATTATGTCCTCAGCAGCGTCGGCGAGACCGAGGGCATCTGCAAGCACCAGCATTTTCTCGGAATTCTCTGCCGGGAAGAGCGATGCGGCCAGACCAAGCAAGATTGTCCCTCCGGCAACCCAATTTGCCAACGCGGCGTCTCCTTCAGTCAACCACGCATCTTCAAAGAGCATTGCGAGACTGTAGCTTTCCAGTTCCTCCTCTTCAGCCTCTTCATCCGGTTCTTCATAGTAGCCGAGAATGTGGAAGGGAACGTCGGGATCCGCCGCGAACGCTTCCCAAAGCGCCCTATAGGCCGGCATGGTAGCTCCGGAGAGCCTAAACGCAGCTATAGCTTTACTGTGGAGCATTGCAGGAAAAGGCTCTCTTTCTTTCAAGCACTCCTCAAGGATCGCCGTGTATTCGTTCATATCGACAAGGATACGATAGTAAAGAGTTCTTCCCAGCGTCTGTTGTTCCGGGTCAAATGCCATGATTGAGTGCGCAATTTCAAGCGCTTTTTCGTTCTCGCCTTCGGAGAAATAGGAAAAACCAAGGCGTTGAAGAACTGCTGCGTAGAGCATTCCGAGTTCGTCATCCAGAAAGGCTGTTCCTTCCGGAACGGGCGATTCTTCCAGATCTTTCTCCAATAAGCAACTTGCTTTTTGCAAAAGGACGATCTTCTCCTTCGAGTCCTCGGTGACATCGGCCAAAAGGATGATTGCTTCCACATTATCTTTGTCGTAATTCAAAATTTGTCGAGCGAGGCGTTCCATTTCCTCCGGATCATCGGTAGTATACGCCTCGTCAAGAAGTCTTTCGATTTTCTGTGTAGTATTCATAGATATTTCCTCCGTTTGCTTTTTCAGTCTCTTCCCTCTCCAAGAAGTCTAGCTCACGATTTTTTCCCGGTCAAATAGGTTGGTGTAGAATATGAAGAAGTGCAAAAAACCATGAATCTTTTTTCTAGGAGGAGAGGGAATGAGACGGGTGCGCGTATCTTTTTCTTTGTGTGTTGTCTTCTTGTTACTTATCTTGAATTTGACGGAAAGGCCATCGTTCGCTTCAACTCCAAAAGGTCGAATTGCCGATTCCGTAAAAGTGCTTCGTGAAATGTCGAAACAGGATGATGCATCGACAATGGGAGAGCTTATTGCGCAGGCCAGGGGAGTCGCTATTTTCCCTTCCGTCGTAAAAGCAGGGTTCGTTTTCGGAGGACAGTACGGCGAGGGCCTTGTCCTTCGCCGCGACCCGGTAAAAAAAAGATGGTACGGTCCATCCTTCGTAAGCGTTACCGGGGCCTCCTGGGGATTACAGATTGGAGCGCAGTCCATAGCGCTTGTTCTCGTAATCACCAACGACAGGGGGCTGGAGGGCTTTATGGGAAACAACGTCAAGCTGGGAGGAGATCTCTCGGTAGCCGCCGGACCTGTGGGACGAAGAGGTGAAATGGGAACCGACTATAAGATGAAAGCCTCGATTTATAGTTATTCGATGACAAAGGGTTTGTTTGCGGGTGTCTCTCTTGAAGGAGCAGCTATCAATGTGGACAGGAATGCGAACCAGGCGTACTGGGGCAAACCGTTTTCAGCAGGAAACGCCTTAAATTCGGCTGCAACAAAAAACGAGATAAAACAGCTCGTCATCGAACTGGAAAAAATCATGAAACGGGCGAAATAAGCTCGAAAAGATATGCTGCCGGCGCTTCGATTCCGCGCCCGCAGCATATCGTACAGTTAGATAATAAGCTTTCCTCCGCCCTGCCCTTTTCCTCCCATTCTGTTCAGCTGTTGTAGAACAGCCGGAGAGGCGACGTCTATCTTCGGTTTCTGAGCCTGCTGTTTGGCCATTGCCTCCTGGACCTTGCGCTCGTACTCCTCCATCCCCTTCTTCAAAGATTCAACATCACCTTTGATCCACTGGAGAATTCCGTCGGCGATGGTCTCCACGATGTCGTCGGAAGGCTCTTCGGCTATGGCGCCAAGCTCCTTCAGCATGCGGTGCTCTTCTTTGATCGACTCCACTATATCCGCGTCCGTGAGAATCCCCTTTTTATACAAAACGCGTGCGACGATATTGAACTTGCTCTTTGAATTCTCATCGTTGATCGCAAGGCTATCCACCCTGGCGAGGAGCATTGAGAGAATTTCATCGAGACTTACCTGCATTGGCATGGCCATTGGAAAAGCGCCCCTTTCTAGGAAAATTAGAGTACTGATTGTATCACATTAGACATTGAAGCGGATTTCTATCATATCGCCGTCATTTACGACGTAGTCTTTGCCCTCAAGGCGAAGCACGCCCTTTTCCCGGCATTTTGCTAAAGATTGCTCGTGAGAAATAAAATCTTCGTAGGAGACGACCTGCGCCCGAATAAAACCACGTGCAAGATCCGAATGGATCGCTCCTGCAGCGTCAACCGCATTTGCGCCTTTTACAAGCGTCCATGCCCTGACCTCATCCTTTCCCGTCGTGAAAAACGAGAGAAGCCCAAGAAGGGCGTAGGCTTCGGAGATAAGGCGGTTCCGGCCCGATTCTTCTATGCCGAGTTCGCCCATAAACTCCTTCTGCTCTTCCTCGGGAAGTTCAGTAAGCTCCATCTCCATTTTCCCGAAGATCCTGAGTAAACGGATGCCTTTTGTCTTCGCCAGCTCGCGGAGTGCGTTGAGTAGAGGAAGCGAATCATCGGTCTGGGTTTCGTCGAGATTCGCGACGATGAGTTCCGGCTTCAGCGTTACAAAAGCAAAACCGCTGAGAAGACGCAATTCATCGGGCGAAAGCCCGAGTTCTCTCAAAGGGCGCTCCTCAAGGAGGCAGGCTTGGCAGCGTTCAAGCAGCGCTTTTTCCTCCGTTTCGGAAGGAATGTTTTTTTTCTTTGCCTGCAGGCGGGAAATCCTGTTTTCAATAACGCCAAGGTCGCGGAAGATTAATTCCATCTCGACGATATTCCAGTCTCTTACAGGATCGATGGAATTTTCCGGATGCGGGACGTCGGGATTCTCAAAAAGGCGGACAACGTGGACCAATGCGTCAGATTCGGAGACAAAAGAGAGAAAAGCATTTCCTACCCCTTCTCCTTTGCTGGCGTTGCGCGAAAGACCTGCAAGATCGACGAATTCCACGGTCGCCGGAGTGACTTTTTTGGGCTCGAACAAGCGTGCCAGGTGGTCGAAACGATCATCGGGGACGTTGACCATTGCTCTGTTGGGATCCGTCTTCCCGCTTGCATAAGGCTTAACTTCGGCGCCGGCACGTGTGACTACGTTGAAAACCGTGCTCTTTCCGCTCAGCGGAAGGCCGATAATACCACATTTGAGCATTTTTCTTCCTCCTTTGTTGCGAGACAGTTTTTTTCAGTCCCGTGATGCATTATACCTTTTCCACGCCGAAAGGGAAGAATCGCGTGTACTTTAAAAAAGAGTCAATCCGGTTTTTCAAATTTCTGTTATCATTGATTGCAAGCTTTTATACCTTGATCAAGGAGGTTTTTCGAGATGAAGATGGGCGTCTTCAATGTATCGCTTTTGCTTTTTTTTCTGTTGTGCGTCCTAAGCGTTCCCTCCGAGGCTGTCTCTGAGTATTCGATTCTCCGTACAGATATGTACCCTGCCGGCGCACGGTTGGTCTTTTCTATTCCGGCTTCGGAAAAGGTGCATTTCCAGCTGCCCGGAGCTTTCGACAGCGCTTCGGTTCGCCCGCTCCCCTCTGAAGGGGTGGAAGTTCTCTCTTTCGAAGCCGTTGACGTATCGCGTTCCGAATGGATTCCTCCCGTACTGGAGAAACTTTTTACGTCTATTCGTGAAAAAGAACGACTACAAGCGACTCTGGGGGGCAAGATTTCGGCCATCGAGAACTCGCTGGCGCTCCTTTCCGGACCTCTTCCAAAGGAATTAAAAGGCGCCGATGTAGCGGAGTACATTGAATCAGTCCGGGCAGTCCGGGAAAAAATGGAATTGGAACGCGCTTCTCTAGCGGACACTTTAGATGAACTCCAAAAGGAACTCGCCGTTCTTCAAGCGGATTTCAAATCGAAAATGCCCCCGGACTCTCAAAAAGCGGTAGAAATTACGGCAGTTCTTTCCGGCAGCGGCGTTTTTCTCGTGGAAGCATTCACACGCTACGCGGAGTGGGTCCCCTTTTATAGAATGAACCTCTCCGTAAGCAGCGGCGGTATTTCGGCCGGACTTTTTGCGCGAGCGCGGCAAAAGACGGGGCTTCTTGTCGAAGGGACCGTACACTTCCATACGTCGATGCCTTCTGTTTCCGTGGCGCCTCCGGAACTGCGTCCGCTCGTCGCGGATCTGGCTCCGAAACACAAAGATGTTCGGCGTTTCGCCATGGACGAAGCTCTCCCGATGATGGCCCCAATGGTGCAGGCTCCCGCCCCCGCAGAACCGGCGCCTCGCCCCGTTATCCAGACGCTTACCGACCTTTCAACTCAGGCTGAGGGACTGCTGACGGGGGATTATACTCCGGCAGATTTTAACCTGGGCAGCTTTTCGCTGAAGTCAGAGACTTCTATTATTTCCGTCCCGTCTCTCTCTGAGCAGGCATGGCTCGTAGCAGAGTCCAAAGGGCTTCCCTTCCCTATACTACCAGCCTCCGCCGAGCTCTCCGTCGACGGAAGTCCGTCCGGGAAAACAACGCTTGATGAGCACGGCTCCGGTTCCGATATTCTTATTGCCTTCGGCAGAACGCCTCGAGTCAAAGCTTCCAAGGAGAAACTCGTTTCAAAGGAAGGAAGCACATGGACGGGAAGAGGACGCACCGAGGACGGGTATACGATTGAAGTCACAAACGGCATGCCCCATCCTGTCGCTGTCACGCTGAAAGACCGTATTCCAATTTCATCGCGGGAAAATATTTCTGTCGAAGTATTGCGCATTGAACCCAAGCCGGACGAACAGTCAGAACAAAATCTCCTGACATGGAAGCTGTCTCTCGCTCCCGGTGAAAAACGTACGATAAATGCGGTTTTCCGCTTGAGCTACCCATCAGATGAGACGGTGATTTTTCGTTGAAATACTACATTCTGCGGTACTCGGCGTCCAGGAGAAGCAAACATATAATTAGGAGAATCCAGCCATGATTTTATGGCTCACCATACCTCCGCTGCTTTCGCTGCCTCTCTCTCTCCTTCTCGTCGCTTTCGGAAATGAGAGCAACAAAGTATCGGCGGGGGCCCCTTTGTGGGTGCTTTTACTTCTTTTGTATTTTGCGTTCAGCATGTTCTATGTTTTTTCAATAAAGAACAGCTTGTTTTCCCAATTACCACCGCTTCAGATGGCGGCCCAGGGAATCATCATATGCATCGTTTCCATGGAGGCGGGCGCTCATCCGATTCTCCCCTGGGTAGGCGTACTCGCTGCTGTTTCTGGTTTTTTTATATTGTTGCACTCGTACTCGCAGTACGGAAGGGGAACACATCTTCCTCCGCCGGTCGCGCACGCTGAATCCCCTTCCTCTGATACAGCATCCGAACCTTGGATAAGGTCTCCTTTCCCATACGTTATTTTGGATAACGAGGGGACAATCATCGATGCAAACGACGCCTTCGCGTCTTTTGCCGAAAACGGTTCTGTACAAGGGGAAAATGTGACAACCTTTTTTGTTCCCGGTGAGACAGAAGCTGTTGTCGGGGGAAAGAAGCATGCAATTTTTCAGAAGGCGAAGGACGGTCAGTTCCATTTTTTACTTGTTGACAACCCTCCTGCGCAAAAAAATTCAAAGACCGCTGAAGCAAAGAGCGAGCTCGAACTCTTTGACCCGAAATACGGACTCTACTCCAGGAAATACGCCCAGTTGCGTATCCCGGAGGAACTGGGCAGAGCAAACAGGTACAGACGCTGGCTTTGCGGGATTTTACTCAAGGTGAACTACACCTACCTTCCCGGAAGAGGCCGGCAGCCTGCCCTGGAGGAAACTTTCCTTGCCGCGTATGTTCTCTACGTCAAGGAGTCCATCAGGGAGAGCGATATGGGCTTTTCCATGCAGGACGGGGAGTTTCTGCTCCTTCTCCCTGAAACTCCACAGCAAGGCGCAAAAGACACGGCACTCAAACTAATAGTAGTTCCCGAATCGCTTGATGAGATGAAGAAGGACTATCCTTTCTCGGTCGATATAGAGTATGGATTTTTGTATTACAGCGGGAACTATCCTCTTTCGTATGAGCAGTTTATCCAAAAGCTTTATGCTTCTTTAGGAGGGAGCGCTGAATGATTACTTCGAAAAAAGCTGTCTGCACATTGCTCCTCGGCCTTTTTTTTCTGATCCCCGGATTTATGCGCATCTCGGAAGCGAATACGCGAGATCTTTCTTCTATGACGCTTGAGGAGAAAGTTGGACAGATTATGCTGGTTTTTTTCGAGGGAGGAGCAATGTCCGAGAACCTTCAAAAGTTCATCTCGGAGATCAAGGTCGGAGGAGTCATCCTGTATTCCAGCCGAAACAACATTGAGTCCGCCGAACAGGTTGCGAACCTGAACGAGTCAATTCAACGGAGAGCTCTCGCTTCAAGTTCTCGTCCGCTCTTCATAGCTATTGATCAGGAGGGAGGTCTGATTGCCCGTATCCGCGAGGGTGTCACCCCTTTCCCGGGTAATATGGCCCTTGGAGCGGCAGGGGATCCGTCTCTGGCCGGTCGTGTCGCTTCCGTAATGGGGGAAGAGCTTGCGAGCCTCGGTATCAACATGAATTTTGCCCCGGTGGTGGATGTGAACAACA
>Ga0116152_10003513_pt1 | contig 12561 bp, 11 predicted proteins | sample AD_UKC119_MetaG_FD_89894 | JGI IMG/M metagenome (GOLD analysis project Ga0116152, IMG submission 89894) | Active sludge microbial communities of municipal wastewater-treating anaerobic digesters from Hong Kong - AD_UKC119_MetaG | ecosystem: Engineered > Bioreactor > Anaerobic > Digestate...
GCGGCGGTGCCCCAGGCCCAGGGGGGCTCCCTAGTCCCTAGCTGACCCTTGTGACCTGGCGAAGGCCAGCCTGTGCGTGGCACGGGAGAAGAAGGACCCCGTTGGAACCTAGGGCTGCGCTGGCTCCCAGGAATTCCGGTCGATCGCGCCAAGCTGCGCATGACCGCGACCACCGCCGTGACCCCCAGTCTGTTTGTCGGAGTGGAATTCAATCCCCTGGAGAATGACCTAGGGTTGCTCGCCAATTGGCGCGTGTTCGACGAAACCGAACAGCTGCCGGCGCTGATCGTGGGCACCAGTTCCGATCGCATTGGGACCCCGTCGGGGCGGGCTTACTACGCCACCCTTTCCAAGGACTTGAGCGGCTGGACCGGCTTGCCCGTGGCCCCGTACGTGGGGCTCGCGTTCGGTGAGTACGACGACGCCTGGGAAACGATCGGTGGCATGGCCATCCGTTGGATGCCGCGGGTCAGCTCCACCCATTCGTGGGATGGACACAACTTGCACCACCAACTGGACTACGCGCCGGGTAACGGTCAGCGGCTGGGCATCGTGGTCGCCCAGCAGGGCAGCAAGCAGTACGTGGGGGTGAGCTTGGGAACTTCCTGGTAGGCCGAACGAATGCCTGAGCCGTGCTAGTGGCTCACGAGTTGGAAGCAGTCCTCCTGCGAATCGAGCCACGAGAGTTCGCCGCTCGAGATGGCGAACCAGGCGCCGTGCAACTCCAGGCGCCCTGCTGCGATCGCTTCACGCACGAACGGGAAGGTCATGAGGTTCTTGAGCGAGTGGTGCACGCCCGCGAGCTCCAGCGCGAGTTGTGGGTCGGAGGGTTGCTCCGCGAGCACCCGGTCGCGGACTTCGTCGAGCTGGCTCACCCAGGGTCCTACGAATTCTCCCGCTTGCCGTTGTCGCTCCGGATGCAGACAAGCCTTGACCCCGCCGCATTGGCCATGCCCCATGACCACGATGTGGTGCACACCCAGGTTTCCAACGGCGAATTCCAACGCCGCACTCACCCCGTGCAGCGAACCATCGGGTTGGTAGGGGGGAACGAGGTTGGCCACGTTGCGCACGGTGAAGAGTTCGCCGGGTGCGGTGTCGAAGATGTCGGAAGGGTCTGCCCGACTGTCGGCGCACCCGATCAGCATGATGTCAGGATCTTGCCCTCGGGCGAGGCGCGCGTACAAATCCACCTGTTGTCCATAGACCCCCCGCCGAAAGCGGCGGTAACCGTTGAGCAGGTCCTCGATGGTCTTCATGCCGCCAGTGTAGGGCTGCTCCGGGGGCCAAGCGACCACGCAGTTGGGTGAGTGGGCGGGTGAACCCGCGCCCCTGGCACCGCCCTTCGCGCCTGGACCCCAGGGCTTCGCGCTTTGCAGCCGCAGGGGACCGCGCTACCCTGGGCTTCCGGCCGTTTCGCGGCGGGAACCCCGCACCCCGCAGCCCTAGCCCCAACCCGGCCCCAAGATCCTCATGAACACAGAATGGGAAACCGCGCTCTCGGATAGGGGCGGCGCAACCTGCGAGTTGTGTGGCGGATCCTCGGACTTGGCCGCGCACTTTGTGCCCGGTGGGGCAGGCCAGGATGCGGAGGCCCATATCCTTGCCTGCGCCGATTGCCGCGATCGAATCGAAGCCCCTACCCTGGATGCGAGCCATTGGTTCTGCCTCAAGCAATCGATTTGGAGCGACGTGCCTGCGGTCCAGGTGCAGAGCTGGCGCCTCCTGCAGGGGCTTCCGAATGAGCCGTGGGCCCTCGAACTCCTGGAACAAGCCTACCTGGAAGATTCGGTCCTCGCTTGGGCCAAGGCGGGGGCGACAGGCGGTTCGCAGCCCGATAGCGATGCGAGCCCAACTCTGGATGCCAACGGCACGCCGCTCGCCGATGGGGACACGGTGACTTTGATCAAGAACCTCGACGTCAAGGGCGGTGGTTTCACGGCCAAGCGAGGCACGGCGGTGAAGAACATCCGTTTGACCGACTCTCCTGAGGCCGTGGAGGGGCGTATCAACGGCAGCGTGATCGTGCTCAAGGCGTGCTTCCTGAAGAAGCAATGAGCAGGACTGGGAGAATTTGGCGCGCACGCGCCTGCGCCTCGATGCTGGCGAGCCTGCTAGGGAGCGTCCTGGGATCCAGTTGCCGCAGTGCCGCGCTTCCCCCGGACCACGGGGGGGACCCGGGCCCAGGCCATTCGATTGTCGCCTGCGGGCAGACCATCGACATCGGGGTGCCGGTGGTCCTGTGGACCGACCCGGGCGGCTACGACGCGTACTCGACGACTCGACGTTTTGTCGAAGTGCCCGCGGCCCGGAACGCACCCCAGGACGGAGTCCTGCGCTACGAACCGGGTCGCGTGGCCCGCGACGACGGGCATACCCAACTCGTGGAGCCGAACAGCACCGACCTCGAGCGTCTCGGCGAGGTGGTCGACCAGTTCGTGCTGCACTACGACGTGTGCGGTGCGAGTCGCCAGTGCTTCAAGATCTTGCAGGATCACCGCGGGCTCTCGGTTCACTTCCTGCTCGATGTGGATGGCACCATCTACCAAACCCTCGACCTGCGCGATCAGGCTTGGCACGCGACGAAGGCCAACCCCCGGTCGATTGGCGTGGAGATCGCCCATATTGGGGGCCGGCCGCCGCGCGCCCGGGCGGAGATGGAAGCTTGGTACGCGCACGACGGAGCCGGGCCCCGCGTGCAGTACCCCGCATGGCTTGCAAACCCTGGCGTGCGAACGCCGAACTTCGTAGCCCGGCCCGCACGCGCCGAGGTGGTCGAAGGCCGCATCCAGGGGGATACCCAGGTGATGTACGACTTCACCCCCGAGCAGTACGCCAGTTTGGTAGCCCTGGCGGCCGGACTGTGCCGGACGCTTCCCAACCTGCAGCCGGACGCCCCCCGCGCCAGCGATGGGCGCGTGTTGGATCACGTCTTGGGCGATACCGAGTACGCCCGCTTCCAAGGCATCCTGGGGCACTACCACGTGCAGTCGAACAAACTCGACCCCGGGGTGGCGTTCGATTGGGAACGGTTCTTGGGCGGGGTGCGCGCGCAGCTCGGTCCTTGACGGCCAGCGATTTCGTCTTAGCCGAAGATTTATCCTGCGCGCGAAGGTGCAACCGTAGGCTGGTCGGGTTCGCAAGCCTGCCCCGGGACCGTGGTTGCAGCGCCCCCCTCGAGGCGCGCCATGGGAGATTCGCGCCATCTGGCACCGCAGGGCAGCGCCAGACCCGACCCCTATGAAAGCGCCCAATTCCTTGCCCGTTGAGGTTGATACGAGAGGCCCCGCCATCGGTTGGACAAGGAGCTGGGTCCTTGTGGCTCCGATCCTTTGTCTTTGGATTGCTGCGAGTTGTTCGCACGCGGATGCGCCGAACGGGCAAGACGACGCGCCGAGTTTCGTGCCCCTTGACCTGCGTTTGGTGGCGGGCGATTGGCCGGAGGCTTCGGAGGAGGTCGTCTACGAAGTGCCGATCCCGGAAGCTTTGGATGGGGGCTGGGAGGTTCTGTTTAGCGACCAAGTGAACGTAGTGCCCGAAAGCTCTGGTGCCGAGTCTGGTTCCGAGTCGAAACGCGCGTTGGCCTTGGGTCCTGTCGGCGTCCCCTTTCTGATTCGGGTGCCGCTCGACTTGCCTCCAGGAAGTTTCGACCGCATTCGCATGCGCTTTTCCTCGCCCGGGTTCACCCGCGTGGCTGGGCTGGTGGGGCGCGGCACCCAACGACGGTTGATTGGGGACTTCGTCGAGCGCTATGCCCTGACCGAAGCGGTGGACCTCAACTTGGACATGATCAAGGTGCTGGGAGACGACCGTCCCCTTAAGGAATTGCACCTGGTGTTCGAGGCCATGACCGATCCGGGGCTGATCGAAGGCATCGAGTTGATTCGCCGCTCCGCGTCGCTACGCATGCCCAGCCCGCTCAAGGCGCCCAAGGATGTGTCGGTGGGCAGCGGTTCGCGGCGCAGCGTGGGGTTGCTGCCGGGTATGCGACTGGCAGCCGACATTCCCAATGGACTGAAGGGCCTGGTGGCGATCGAAGCGAGCCTGCTGCCTTCGATGCTGGCGAGCAAGCTAGGCAACGTGACGCTTGAGTTGTTCGGTAACGGCCAGTCGTTGCAGCGCAAGACCTTCGACCTCCAAAGCGGCTGGTCGACCTGTGCCTTGACCTTGCCTGACCAGTCTGATCGCTCGCTGGTGGTGACCACCGAGTTGCCGGTGGGCGTCTTGGCTGGCACCGCTCGGGTTTTGGCGCCCCCCAAGCCGCACCCGCGGACGGTGCTCTTGATCACCTCCGACACCCATCGCTCCGATCACATGGGGTATGCTCAGGATGGTATGGGGGTGGTCACTCCGACCCTCGACGCCCTGGCCCAGGGCGGCGTTCGATTTGACGATGCGGTCTCGGTGACTTCGATCACCAATCCTTCGCACGCTTCGATCTTCACGGGCTTGCATGCCCGCGATCACGGCATCGTGGGCAACTTGGCAATGCTCAGCGAGCGGGCCGACACGATTGCCGAGGAATTCCAGCGGGCCGGTTACCGTACGTTTGCTTCGGTTTCTGCGCGCCACCTGATGCCCTGGCGTAGCGGCTTTGGCCAGGGGTACGAGCGGTTCGACGCCCCCGAAACCTCGATGCTGCGCGATGGGGCGATCACTGTGGCCAAAGCCGAGGAATTCCTGCAGGACGCCAAGGGGCACGACGTGTTCCTTTGGCTGCACTTGTTCGATGCCCACGCACCGTACATCCCGCACGAGGGGTGCTCCGAGCAGTACTACTCGGGCGATCCCTATTCGAAGGATCTGCCGCCCCTGCCGCCCGAGGCCGTGCCGTCCTGGGACCCCGAAGTGCGCGACTTGGCCTTCGTGCGCTCGCTCTACAAGGGCGAGATCACCTACCTCGATCGTTTGCTCCAGGGCTTCTTCGAGACCCACCCGAGAGTGTTGCAAGGGGCCGTAGCGTTCACCGCCGACCACGGCGAGTCGCTGGGCGAGCACGACATGTATTGGGGCCACGCGGGGCTCTATTCGACCACGCTCAAGGTGCCACTGATCTTGCACGGGCCGGGGTTGCCTGCGGGGACGATCGTACAAACCCCCGTCCAAAACGACCACATCGCGCACACGCTGATGCAAATGGCGGGCTTGCCCGCCTCGCAAGTGGCGAACTTCCCAGGGGTTTCGTTGCTGGATGCCGTGGGGCCCCAAGCCAAAGCCGCGGCACCGCGCTTTGTGTTGGGTGCCAATGCGCTATCGGCGGGGGTTTTCTTCGAAGACTGGTACCTCCTGCTGCACATCCGGGCGAACACTTGGGGCAACCCGCCGCCCTTGGCGGCGCATACCGTGGAGCTCTACAACCTGAAGAGCGATCGATTGTGCGCCAACAATGTGGTCGCGGATCACCCCGATGTGGTCAAGCGGCTGCGGCCAGCACTGGTCAAGTGGCTCAACGATCCTTCGGTGGGGGGGCCGCTGACCGGGGCCGAGACCGCCTCGGAGGAGGCGCGTTCGGACGTTTCGGCTTTGGGCTACGCAGCGGATGAGTTCAGCCGGGTGGATGGCCCGGTGATCGACCCGGCTTGCCCCTGCGCCGAGTGCGCGCGCTATCGCTGACCACGGGGATCTCCAGGAAGCGCGTGCTGGACTCGGCAACGGGTCCGACTGGGGGGGTAGGGCCGATCCCCGCTCCTTCGGTGGGCCACCGGCAGGCGACCGATCGTTGAGCTCCGAGAGTTGGCGAGCAAGGGAGATCGCAAAGGAGATAGCAAAGAAGTCCGGGAAAAGCTTCGCTTTGTGGTTGAATAGTTATGCGATGCGCTGCATAACTATTCGCATGGACCCCCAGCGCCACGCCCGGCTTGAAGCCCTCGGTCAAATCTTGACCACCCAAGCGGTGGGCAATCAGGCCGACTTGGTGCGCTTGTTGAAGCGCGGGGGGCATGCGGTGACTCAGAGCTCGGTATCGCGCGACCTACGCGAACTGGGGGCCATTCGCACGGCGGATGGGTACCGCTTGCCAGGGGTGGTCGAGGCTTCTCATGGCGGTCCCGTCGACCGCGAGATTTTCCGTTCGCTGGTGATAGGCGTGGACTCGGCCGGCCCGAACCTCTTGGTGCTGCGGACGGCGATTGGGGGGGCCTCGCGCGTGGGGCTGGCCGCCGATCGCGCCAGTTTGCCTGGGGTGGTCGGCTCGGTGGCCGGTGACGACACCTTGTTTTTGGCCGTCAAGACCCTCAAGGACCGCCGCCGCCTGGAACGTCTCCTGGCGGAGTGGATGGCCGCCTGACTCCCAGTCTCCCTGCGGGGGTGCCCGGCGCCCCAAGGAAGCCACCCATGACCTCATCGCCCCATTCTCCGTTTCCCAAGAATTCGTTGCTCAAGAATCCTTTGCTCAAGAATCCTTTGGTTGTGCTGGCCTACTCGGGCGGGCTCGACACGAGCTGGTGCATCCCGCGGCTGCGCGCACAGGCGGATGCTCGCGTGGTCACGGTCACGGTGGACGTGGGGGGCATGAGCGCTGGCGAACGCAGCGAGATGGCGGCGCGCAGCCGTTCGCTGGGCGCCATCGAGCACGTCCACCTCGACGCCCGTGCGACCTTCTTCCAGGAGATCGTGCGCTTCTTGATCTTCGGCAACGTCCTACGCGGGGCAGCCTACCCGCTCTCCGTTGGTGCCGAGCGCAGCCTGCAGGCGCGCGAGGTGGCTCGCATTGCCCGGGAAATGGGTGCGGGAGCCATCGCGCACGGATGCACTGCCGCCGGCAACGACCAAGTCCGGTTCGAGGTGGCGTTGCGCACGGTCGCTCCCGAAATGGCGGTGTTGGCTCCGGTACGCGACGAAGCCCCGAGCCGCGAACAGGAAGTGGCCTACCTGGAGTCACTCGGGTTTCCGGTCCCCGCTTCCACGGGCAGCTACTCGATCAACTCGGGGCTGTGGGGTGTCACCATCGGTGGGCGCGAAACCCTGCAGACGCACACGACCTTGCCCGAAGCGGCCTGGGTGCGGACGCGCGGAGCCTTTGACAAGGGCCTGCAAAGCGAGCGCCACGTGTTGTCCTTCGAGCGCGGCATCCCCTGTGCATGGGACGGTGAGGCGCTCGACCCGGTGGCGTTGATCGAACGCATCGACGCCCAGGCAGCGGCCATGGGAATTGGGCGCGGGATCCACCTGGGTGAGACGATCCTGGGGGTAAAGGGCCGCGTGGCCTTCGAAGCCCCTGCGGCCACGGTGATCTTGCATGCCCACCGCGAGCTGGAGAAGCTGGTGCTTACCGGGCGCCAAACCCTGACCAAGGACCTGGTCGCGCGCACCTATGGCGACTTGGTCCACGAGGGCCAATTCCTCGAGCCCACCTGCCGGGACATCGAAGCGCTCCTTGAGCACAGCCAAGCGCGCGTGACCGGCGAGGTCCAGCTGCTATTCCGTACGGGCTCGTTGTTCGTGGAAGGTGTCGAGTCTCCCTTTTCCCTGCGCAGCGCGTCGCGGGCCCTCTACGGCGAAGCCGCCGGCGAGTGGACGCCCGAAGACGCCCGGGGCTTTTCTCGAATCGTCGGTCTGCCGGGCATGCTGCACGCCCGCGCCGGGGAGGTCTCCCAAGCATGAAGCGCATCACCCTCGACAAAATCGCCTCGGCCACTTCGAACTGCAAACTCAGCCGCGAGGTCCGGGTAGGAGATGAGTTTCCCTGCCAGGAGGGCGATGTGGTCGCCGTTCGGATCCTGACCGAAAAGTCGACCTACAACACCCTTGAGTTGACCACCGGACGCTTTTCGCTGCTCAAACCGGGGGATGTGGTCGCGGGAACCTTAGGTCACCGGCGTGCGCTGGTGGGTTACGCCGGGCATTTGCCCAAGTCGCTGCGCGTGGGCGACCGCATCCAGATGCTCAACCTGGGCGGTTGCTTGGGCATTTGCACCTCGGTCAATCCCGATCTGGGCAAACCCTTCGAGTGCGAAGTCTTGGGCCAAGTCCAGCACTTCCCGTACCTGGGCGAGCGCATCGGGGTGCCCGCGAACATCCGCCAGGGGGCGCTGCCCCTGCGCTCGGACCTCGCACTGCACGGTGTCCCGGTCGTGGGCGTGGTGGGAACCTGCATGAACGCGGGCAAGACCTTTGCGTGCATGAGCTTGATCCAGGAGCTCACGCGCCAGGGATTGCGCGTCAACGCCTGCAAGGCTACGGGAGTCAGTTTGCGCCGCGATCTCCTGTCGATGGAGGACGCGGGTGCCAGCAAGACCATCCTCTTCACCGATTTGGGCATCGTCACCACCCAGGCCAGCAACGCTCCGATCCTGGCGCGCACCATGTTGACCCATCTGGCGACCGATCGGCCGGACGTGATCGTGCTCGAGCTAGGCGACGGCCTGATGGGTACCTACGGGGTCGACGCCATCCTGCGCGATCCGGAATTGGCGGCTGCGCTGCACGCGGTGGTGTTGGCGGCCAACGATCCGGTGGGGGCTTGGGGCGGCGTGCGTCAGCTGCACGAGGACTTCGGCCTGGAAACCACGGTGGTGACCGGCCCGGCCACGGACAACGACGCCGGTACCGAATTGATCCGCGAGCGGATTGGTGTGCAGGCTTTCAACGCTCGCGTGGCGCCGCGCGAGCTGGCGGGTTGCATCCTGCAGGCGATCGGTCTGGCCGAGGTCGCACGATGAGCATGGATCCGATTCCGGTGGTTGTCCTCGGGGCTTCGGGGTACGTGGGGGCGGAAGTCCTGCGGCTGGTCGCCCAGCATCCCCGTTTTGCGCTGGAAGCCGCCGTGGCTCGCAGCGTGGCAGGCAAACCGATCGTGGAGGACTTCCCGCATTTCCGCGGGGTGTACGACGGCGTGAACTATGTAGCGCTGGGCGCGGTGGACTGGACCCGCAAGGAGCCGGTGGCCATCTTTTCGTGCTTGCCCCATGGCAAAGGGGCCGAGCTGTTGGATGGGGTCCTGCGCCATGCCGACGCCGCCGGTCGGCCCTGGAAGTTGGTGGATCTGGCGGCCGACTTCCGGCTCCCCGACGCCCAACAATTCGAGGCCGTTTACGGCGAGCGTCACGGAGCCCCCGAGCGCTATGTCGACTTTGCTTGCGCCTTGCCCGAACTCACCCCAGGCGTCGTGGGGAATGCCATGGCCCACCCAGGCTGTTTCACCACCGCCACGACCCTGGCCTGCGCCCCGCTCATGGCCCTGGGGCTCGCCGAGCCCGAGTTGCGCGTCAGCGCGGTGACGGGGAGCACCGGTTCGGGTCGCGAGGTCAAACCCGCCACGCACCACCCCGAGCGCCACGGAAACTTTTCAGCCTACAACCCCCTGCGCCATCGGCACGTGCCCGAGATGGAAATGCTACTCGGGCGTCTGGGCGGTACGGTTCCGAAGGTCTTGTTCGTACCCCACTCGGGTCCGTTCGCGCGGGGCATCCATGCCACGGTTCACGTGCGCCTCGTGCGCCCCATGACCAGCTTCGAATTGCGCGACGTCTACGCGCAGTTCTATGCGGAGGCGCCGTTCGTGCACGTCGAACCCGAACCGCCCAAGCTCAAGCAGGTCGTCGGGACCAATCGCTGCCACCTGGGCGTGTGCGCCGTGGGGCAAGATGCGGTGATCTTTTCGGTGATCGACAACCTGATCAAGGGCGCCGCCGGCGGCGCGATGCACTGGATGAACCGTTTGTACGGCCTGCCCGAAACGGCGGGCCTCACCCTTCCGGGGCTGGGGTGGAGCTGATGGAAACCACGACTCTCGAGCACGAACTTCCGGTCTACGCGCGCATTGGTGCCGAAATCGTTTCGGGCGATGGGGTCATGGTGGAGACCAAGGACGGGCAGCGCTGGATCGATTTCTACGGCGGGCACGCGGTTGCGCTGCTGGGTTACCGGCACCCGCGCCTGATGGCAGCCTTGCGCGAGCAAGCCGAGCGGCTCTTCTTCCAGACCAACGCCGTCGACGTGGAAGTGCGCCAGCGAGCGCACACGGCGCTGGCGGGCTTGGCTCCTGAAGGCCTCGACCGGGTGTTCCTGGTGAATTCCGGGGCGGAAGCCAACGAAAACGCCTTGCGCATCGCCTTTGTCCAGCACCCCGGCCGCACCCAAGTGGTGTGCTTGGCGGGGGGCTTCCATGGCCGCACTGCAGCAGCCGGCGCTGTCACGGCGGGAGCCCTGGGGCGCTGGTACGCGTTCCCGCGCACGCCCTTCGACGTGGTCACGATCCCGGTGGGTGACGAGGCGGCATTGCGTGCAGCGGTTGGGGTGCAAACCGCCGCGGTCATCCTCGAACCGATCCAGGGCATCGCGGGTTGCGTGGATTTGGAGCCCGCCTACCTGCGCGCGGTGCGTGAGGTGGCCGATGCCACGGGCGCGTTGTTCCTCGCGGACGAAGTCCAATGCGGCATGGGGCGCAGCGGTGCGGCCTTTGCGGTGCAGCTCGCTGGGGTGGTGCCGGACTTGTTGACCACGGCCAAGGGGCTCGCTGGTGGATTCCCCGCGGGCGCGGTGATCACCACCGCGCAGCTCGCGAGCAAGCTGACCATCGGTTCGCTAGGCACGACGTTCGGGGGCGGGCCGATGGCCTGCGCCTTAATCGAAGCCGTTGCCCACGAGCTCACGGACACCGACCTGTTGGCCAATGTGCGCGCTCGCTCGGAGCAACTGCGCGCCACTTGTCAAGTCGGCCCGGTGGTCGGCGTGCAGGGTCAGGGTTTGCTCTTGGGTTTGCGTTGCAATCGCCCCGTGGCCCAGATCTTGCCGGCCTTGCGCGAGCGCGGCATCTTGGCCGGTGGCTCGTCGGACCCGCACGTGCTGCGCCTGACGCCGCCCTTGATCTTGGAAGCCTGCCACGTGGAGGCCCTCGCCGCGGCCCTGAGCGATTTGCCGGAGGATCCCCATGCGCCAATGGCTTGACCTGGGAGACGTTCCCACCGAGACCATCGAGCGTTTGCTGCGGGTGGCGAAAGAGCTCGAAGCGCGCCCGATCCGCCAGGATTTGGCGGGCAAGGTTTTGGGATTGATCTTCCTCAATCCCTCGGTGCGTACCTTGGCCTCGTTCCAAGCGGGCATGGCGCAACTGGGTGGTTCGAGCTTTGTGATCACCCCGGGACAGGGCAGTTGGGCCTTTGAAACGCGTCGCGGCGTGACCATGGAGGGGCTCGAAGCCGAACACGTGCGCGAGGGGATTCCCGTGCTCGCGAGCTATGCGGACGCCCTGGGCGTGCGTTGTTTTCCGCGCGGTGTGGACCTGGCGGAAGATTTGAGCGAGCCCACTCTGCGCGCCTTGGTGAATGTGTGCCCCAAGCCGTACCTGAACTTGGAGTCCGCCCTGTCGCACCCCTGCCAGGCGTTGGCCGATTGGAAGTCGCTCGACGACTTCGGTGTGCCGCGGTCGCAGGGCAAGTTTGTCTTGAGTTGGGCCAAACACCCCAAGGCCTTGCCCTTGGCCGTACCCGCGTCGACCTTGCAGATGGCGGCCCAACGCGGCATGCAGGTCACCGTGCTACGTCCCGAAGAGTTCGCCTTGCCCGCCCAGGTCATGGACAAGGCGCGCACCCTGGCCCAGGTCTCGGGGGGCTCCGTGCACGAAACGAGCGACCGCGAGGAAGCCATGCAGGGCGCTCACGTGCTCTACGCCAAGTCCTGGCAAGCCCCGCGCTTCTACGGCCAACCTGCGGAAGAGTCCGTGGTCCGCGCCCAGTACCCCGATTGGTGCGTCGATGAATCCTGGTTCGCCCCCGCCCTCCCCGATGCCCTCTTCATGCACTGCCTGCCCGTGCGGCGCAACGTAGTGGTGAAGGACGAAATCCTCGATGGCCCCCGTTCGCGGGTGCTGCCCCAAGCCGCCAACCGTTTGCACGCCCAAAAGGCACTACTCCTGGAGATGCTCTCATGAACATGGACCCGAGCCGTTCCGTCGTGATCACCGCGATCCGTTCCGCGATTCCCTACCTGCGCCTGTTCCAGGGCCGTACCTTCGTGATCAAGGCCGGTGGTGACGTGGTCGCCGATCGGGCCAGCACCAAGGTGCTCATGGAGCAAGTGGGCATCCTGCACCAACTCGGCATCCGCGTGGTGGTGGTGCACGGTGGCGGTAGCCAAGCCACCCAGCTAGCCACGAATCTGGGCCTGCCTACCCAAATGGTGGCGGGACGGCGGGTGACCGACGCACGCACCCGCGAAGTCGCCACCATGGTACTCAATGGCAGCGTGAATACGGAGATCGTGGCGACCTGCCGTGAGGTGGGCTTGCCCGCGATCGGGCTCTCCGGGGTCGATGCGGGGTTGATCCGCGCCCACAAGCGAGCCCCCAAGGAAGTGCCCGGGCATGGGGTGGTCGACTACGGTTTCGTGGGGGACATCCAATCGGTGGACACCAAGGTTCTCGAGCGTCTGCTCGCCGATGGTTTCGTTCCCATCGTGTCGCCCCTGTCGGCCGATGAGCACGGACAGATCCTCAACATCAACGCCGACGTGGTGGCTGCGAGCTTGGGCAAGGCGCTCAAAGCCGAGAAACTGATTCTCGTCACTGGAGTGGCCGGCATCCTGCGCGATGTGACCGATCCGTCCTCGTTGATTTCCTACACC
>Ga0116152_10003514_pt1 | contig 12557 bp, 7 predicted proteins | sample AD_UKC119_MetaG_FD_89894 | JGI IMG/M metagenome (GOLD analysis project Ga0116152, IMG submission 89894) | Active sludge microbial communities of municipal wastewater-treating anaerobic digesters from Hong Kong - AD_UKC119_MetaG | ecosystem: Engineered > Bioreactor > Anaerobic > Digestate...
ACCTACAAACCACTATCTTTGAACCTATGGCCAATGCTTCGGTAACGCTTCAAATTGCAACCCTTCCTGATTCGCCCGGTGTTTATCAATATTATGATAAGGATGGGAAACTGCTGTATGTGGGCAAGGCGAAAAACCTAAAAAAACGTGTTTCGTCCTATTTCAACAAAACGCAGGACAATGGCAAAACCCGAATTCTCGTAAAAAAAATTGAAACCATAAAGCACATCGTCGTAAAAACAGAGACCGATGCGCTTTTGTTGGAAAACAATTTGATTAAAAACTATCAGCCGCGCTACAACGTGATGCTGAAGGACGATAAAAGCTACCCGTGGATCTGTATAAAAAACGAACGGTTTCCGAGCGTTTTTCCTACACGAAGAATGATAAAGGATGGCAGCGAATATTACGGGCCATATACGAGTATGAAAACCGTGCACACCTTGCTCGATTTAATAAAAGGATTGTACCCACTACGCACTTGCAACTACGACCTTTCCGAAGAAAAAATTAGGGCGGGCAAGTATAAAGTGTGCTTGGAATATCATTTGGGAAATTGCAGTGGACCCTGTGAGGGCCTGTATTCCGAAGCGGAATACCAGGAAAACATAGAAGCCATCCGAAATATCGTAAAAGGAAATTTTAAGGATTCGCTGCACAAATTTAAAAGCCAAATGAAGGAATTGGCTGCAAATTTAAAGTTTGAACAGGCGCAGCGCGTAAAGGAAAAGATTGATATTTTGGAGAATTACCAAAGCAAAAGCACGGTTGTAAATCCGAAGATCAACAATGTGGATGTTTTCTCAATCATTTCTGATGAAAGTTATGCGTATGTAAATTTTCTGCAGCTTTCGCACGGCGCTATTATCCGTTCGCACACTTTGGAAATTAAAAAGAAGTTGGACGAAACCGATGAGGAATTGCTACAACTTGCCATTGTGGAAATTCGGCAGCGGTTCAATTCGCTTTCAAAAGAAATTTATACACCTTTTGAAGTGGAACTGGGCGAGGACATAAAAGTACACATACCGAAACTGGGTGATAAAAAAGCTATTCTGGACCTTTCCGAAAGAAATGCGAAATATTACCGAATGGAGCGTTTTAAGCAGGCAAAAATTGTAGATCCAGACCGTCATGAAAAGCGCATCATGGCACAGATGAAAAAAGATTTAAGGTTAAGTGAAGAACCACGACATATAGAATGTTTTGACAACAGTAATATTCAAGGTACAAACCCCGTGGCGGCCTGTGTGGTTTTCAAAAACGGAAAACCGAGTAAAAAGGATTATCGTAAGTTCAACATTAAAACGGTGGAAGGGCCCGATGATTTTGCCTCGATGGAAGAAGTTGTTTATCGTCGTTACAAAAGATTGCTGGAAGAGGAGCAACCATTGCCACAACTTATCATCATAGATGGGGGAAAGGGACAACTTTCTTCAGCTTTAAAAAGTCTGGATAAGTTGGAATTGCGTGGAAAAATAGCTATTATAGGAATTGCGAAACGACTGGAAGAATTGTTTTATCCCAATGATCCAATTCCATTGTATTTGGATAAAAAAAGCGAGACTTTAAAAATAATCCAGCAATTGCGAAACGAGGCTCACCGATTTGGGATTACTTTTCACCGCAGTAAACGTAGCAAACAGGCTTTAAATACAGAGCTTGAAACCATTCCCGGAATTGGCGAGAAAACAGTGGTTGAATTATTGAAGCATTTTAAAAGCACAAAAAGGATCGCTTCCGCAAGTTTTGAGGAGCTTTCAAAAGTAATTGGCCCAAGCAGAGCTAAGAAATTAGTTGAATATTTTAGGAATGAATAATGAATAATGAATAATGAATAATGAATAATGAATAATGAATAATGAATAATGAATAATGAATAATGAATAATGAATAATGAATAATGAATAATGAATAATGAATAATGAAGCTTTCTAACAATCAAACACTCAAAAAAACTCAGAAATCCAATTAATGAAACAAATACTTTTCATACTATTCCTACTATTTACAGGCTTTTCTTTTTCTCAGGAAAAGAATGGTGAGGACTTAAAGGTTGGCCTTGTATTGAGCGGTGGTGGCGCTAAAGGTTTAGCCCATATTGGTGCTTTAAAGGTGATTGAGGAGTCTGGGGTTCGTATAGATTATATTGGCGGCACGAGTATGGGCGCTATAATAGGTGCGCTCTATGCTTCGGGCTATTCGGCAAACCAGTTGGACAGTATTTTTCGGCAGACTGATTTTAGCACGTTGATACAGGACGATATTCCGCGTAGCGCAAAAACTTTTTACGAAAAACAGGAAGCTGAAAAATATGCGCTGGTTTTGCCTTTTGATAAATTTAAAGTTGGTTTCCCATCAGGACTTTCAAAAGGGCAGAACGTATATAACTTGCTTTCAAAATTAACAAGCCACGTAAGCACGGTCTCAGATTTTAGCAAATTGCCCATTCCTTTTTTCTGTGTAGCGACCAATGTGGAAACTGGCAAGGAGGTAATTCTTGATAGAGGCTACCTTCCTCTTGCAGTTACTGCCAGCGGGGCATTGCCTTCACTTTTTAGTCCGGTAATGATTGACGATAAAGTGTTGATTGATGGCGGCGTGGTAAACAACTATCCCGTGAATGAAGTACGTGCCAAAGGAATGGATGTCATCATTGGGGTTGATGTACAGGATAGCTTAAAAAATAGAGATAACTTGAAATCTGCTTTTGATGTATTGGTCCAGATAAATAACTATCGAACTATTAAAGACATGATTGAAAAGCAAAAAAAAACAGATGTTTATATTCACCCAAACATTAAGGATTTTTCAGTAGTTTCTTTTGATGAAGGTAAGAAAATTGTAGAATCTGGAGTTGTTGCTGCTGAATCGTATATGGAAGAGCTTCAGAAAATCGCTTCGAGGCAAAAGCGGGCAAAACGGGAAAAGGTTAAGTTTGAGACCAACGATGTTGTTTATATTAAAGAAGTTAGAATAGAGGGAAACGAAAAATATACTCGCAGTTATGTTTTGGGAAAATTGAAGCTACGCACGCCCGATGAGATAACTTATGAAGATTTTAGCGAAGGTATAAACAACCTTTCGGCAACCGGAAATTTTCAGGATATTAATTATAGGTTTTTTGAGGATGAAAACAATGAGTATACACTTCTGTTGCAATTACGGGAAAGTAGGTCTTCTATGATGCTTCGTTTTGCGGCGCATTACGATGATTTGTTCCGAACAGCGGCTTTGGTAAACGTAACCCGAAAGCGACTTTTCACTAATAACGACATTGCCTCGCTCGATCTGATTGCTGGTGACAACCTGCGTTATAATTTTGAATATTATATAGACAAAGGCTTTTATTGGAGCGTTGGTTTCAATTCAAAATACCACTTTTTCGAAACCGACGTGCCCATGAGTTTTGTTGGAGCAGATTTGAATACCGAACTTTCATTACCAATCAATAACTTGTCTATAAAATACAGCGATTTTACAAACCAGCTTTACTTTGAAACACTTTTCCGAAGAACTTTTATTTTTGGTTTGGGAGGAGAGCACAAATACCTTCGCTATCTATCTGAAACGATAGGCACGGATGAAAACAACCTTCCCCGAACCGTTTTTGAAAGCACTAATTATTACAGCGCGTTTGGCTTTTTGAAGTATGACACTTATGATAATAGCTTCTTTCCCAAAAAAGGAGCTTATTTCTCAGGAGATTTTCACTGGTATTTATTGACCCACGGGCGAAACAAGAGTTTTGAGCCATTCTCTTTGGCAAAAGCAAAAATTGGTTATGCCCATACATTTTTTAATACAATTTCGGCCCATTTAACTACCGAGGGCGGTTTTAAATGGGGCGGGGCCGAAAGCACTTCATTGGACTTTGCACTGGGAGGCTATGGCTTTAAGGAGATGAACAACATTATACCCTTTATGGGTTATGAAGCAATTTCACTTCGCGGAAACACCTATCTTAAATCCACGCTTACGTTTGATTATGAAATTTTCAGAAAAAACCATATCAATATTTCTGCGAATATCGCCAATGTGGGGGACGACCTATTTGAAAACGGACAGTGGATTGACGGGGTTGATTATTCCGGATTTTCAGCGGGGTATGGGCTGGAAACCGTTTTAGGGCCTATGGAAATAAAATATTCCTACTCGCCAGAGCTAAATGAAAGTGAATGGTATGTGGCATTGGGGTATCGGTTTTAGTAAAAACTTAGCAGCTTAGCTTCAATAATTTTCCGATATTTGTGTAATTCATTGTTAAGGATTTATCTGTACTATTTATTCTGAAATCTAAATCGTTAATCTAAAATCTAAAATCAGTTATGCCTTTCTACCACAGACTGGGCAAAATACCGCCCAAACGCCATACACAGTTCCGAAAACCAGACGGAACCCTTTATTCCGAAGAGCTTTTCGGCACCGTGGGTTTTGATGGAATGTATAGCAATATCTATCACGAACACAGGCCAACGCAAGTAAAGGAATTAAAAAAACAATACAGTGTTGCTCCAAAGATTGCGCGCGCCAATAATATGGAGTCCCTACGTCTTAAAGGATTTGATGTAAAACCTGAAAAGGATTATCTAAACAGCCGAAAAACAGTGCTCGCCAATAGTGATTGCAACATTATCCTCGCAGCCCCCCAGGAATCACAAAAAGATTATTTTTATAAAAATACCGATGCCGATGAATTGATTTTTATTCACAGGGGCAGTGGAAAACTGCGTACCTTTTTAGGAAACCTCGATTTTAAATACGGTGATTATTTATTGGTTCCCCGCGGAATTATTTACAAAATAGATTTTGATTCCAAAGACAATCGGTTGTTTATAGTTGAATCCCGAAGTCCTATCTATACTCCCAAGCGTTATAGAAATTGGTTTGGGCAGCTTTTGGAACATTCGCCTTTCTGCGAACGCGATATCCGCAAACCGCAGGAACTTGAGCACCACGACGAAAAAGGTGAATTTTTGATAAAGGTTAAAAAACAGGATGATATTTTTGAAATGGTGTATGCCACACATCCTTTTGATGTAGTGGGATATGATGGGTATAATTTTCCATACGCATTTTCAATCCACGAGTTTGAACCTATTACTGGACGCATTCACCAACCGCCGCCAGTGCACCAGACTTTTGAGACCGATGCCATGGTAATTTGCAGTTTCGTGCCCCGTCTTTATGATTACCACCCGGATAGTATTCCAGCGCCATACAACCATAGCAATATTGATAGCGATGAGGTGTTATATTATGTAGATGGTGATTTTATGAGCAGAAACGATATTGAAGCGGGCCAAATAACCCTTCACCCCGCAGGAATTGTACACGGACCCCACCCAGGAGCTGCCGAAAGAAGTATCGGCAAAACCGAAACGCAAGAATTGGCCGTTATGGTAGATACTTTTAAACCATTGCAGGTTACCGAGGATGGCTTAAAACTTTCTGATGGAACGTATTATCAAAGTTGGCTTGACCATTAAAATATTAAAGAATTAAATTATGAGCAAAGAAGTAAAATCAGTCGATTACGGACTGGAAAAAATATTTGAAGGCGCAGAAGATTTTCTGCCATTATTAGGAACCGATTATGTGGAGTTTTATGTTGGCAACGCTAAACAGTCTGCCCATTTTTACAAAACTACGTTTGGGTTTCAATCCTACGCATATAAAGGTTTAGAGACTGGATCAAAGGATTCTGTCAGCTATGTGCTTAAACAGGACAAGATCAAGCTTGTTTTAACAACCCCTTTAAACAGTAAATCACCTATTAATGATCATATCGTTAAGCATGGCGATGGTGTAAAGGTTATTGCATTATGGGTAGAAGATGCTACAAGCGCTTTTGAGGAAACCACCAAACGCGGAGCAAAACCGTATATGGAACCAACCGTTGAAAAAGACGAGTTTGGTGAAGTAGTGCGAAGTGGAATATACACCTATGGCGAGACTGTGCACCTGTTTGTGGAGCGTAAAAACTATAATGGAACATTTCTTCCAGGTTTCCGTGAATGGAAAAGTGATTATAACCCAACCCCCACAGGACTAAAATATATTGACCATATGGTCGGTAATGTAGGCTGGGGCCAAATGAACAAATGGGTAAAATGGTATGAAGATGTAATGGGGTTCGTGAACTTCCTTTCCTTTGATGATAAACAGATCCACACCGAATATTCAGCATTGATGAGTAAGGTGATGAGCAACGGCAACGGTCGCATCAAATTCCCAATAAACGAGCCTGCGGAAGGAATTAAAAAATCACAGATTGAAGAATATCTGGATTTTTACGAAGATTCCGGAGTACAGCATTTAGCCGTAGCAACCGATGATATCATTAAAACAGTGAGCCAATTGAAGGAGCGCGGCATAGAATTTTTGCCACCACCACCACAAGCTTATTACGATGACATTCCGCGCCGATTGGGCGATCACATGAAAATGATGAAGGAAGACATCAACGAGCTCAAAAAACTTTCCATAATGATTGATGCCGATGAAGAGGGTTATCTGCTCCAAATATTCACAAAACCTATGGAAGACCGTCCAACACTGTTTTTTGAAATCATTCAACGGATGGGCGCAAAAGGTTTTGGTGCCGGAAACTTCAAAGCCCTTTTTGAGTCTATTGAGCGGGAACAGGCACAGCGCGGAACCTTATAAAATGTAACATTATATAAACCCCATCGTCTTACGAAGGTGGGGTTTATTTTTTTTGGAACGGTAGTTGTAATTTTAAAATCCTAAACTCCCTAAGTCATAATTTATGAATAAGCTACTTGCGCTTTTATTCCTTATTGGCAATATATTTTTCCTTTCTGCACAAGAAAGAGCTTACGGCGATGGCGAATATTTTAAGTTTCGAGTTCACTACGGTTTTGTTACTGCAGGCTACGCTATACTCAAAGTAAAAAGCACTTCAATAAAGGGAAAAGAAGTTTTTCACGTACGTGGCTACGGCGAAACCGTGGGAGTCTCAAAATGGTTTTTTAAAGTAGAAGACGATTATCAATCCTATATTGACAAGGAAAAGGATATTCCGTATCGCTTTCTCCGTAAAATTGATGAAGGTGGTTATACTAAGGATATTCAAATTGACTTTAACCATTCTAACAATAAAGCCACTGTGAACGACAAAAAGCACAATGAAACCACAGTGTTTTCGTTCCCTGAAGAAACGCAGGATATGATTTCGGCGTTTTATTACCTTCGTAACAAATTGGATACTGAAAACATCAAAGAAGGTGATATTGTAGAGATGAATATGTTTTTTGATAAAGAAAATTACAAATTCAGGTTAAAATTCCTTGGAAAAGAAATTTTAGATACTAATTTTGGACGCGTTCGCACTTTGATTTTTAGACCCTACGTGCAGTCTGGGCGTGTTTTTAAGGAAAAGGAAAGTCTAACGGTCTGGATAAGCGATGATAAAAACAAAATACCATTGCTGGTAAAGGCAGATTTGGCTGTGGGCTCTTTAAAAGCAACATTGACTGAATTTAAGGGATTGCAGCATTCCTTTAAAATATTGGCAAATCAATAAAACATAATACCGAAAACTCCCCAACATTGAAGAATTTAATTTTAGTAGTATTAACGCTTACCCTCCTTACAACCGCTTGTGAAAATAAGAAAGAAGATTTGGCCGACATCAACGCCTTGGTTGAAGAGCCAATAATTGAGCAATATGGTTATGTTTTAAATGATTTTAATGTAATTCGCGATACGATTCGAAAAGGTGACACTTTTGGCGATATTCTTTTCGCCAATGGCGTTTCACAAGAAAAAATTATGGAAGTGGCTACCAAATTCCGAGACAGTTTTGATGTTCGGAAAATAGTGGTAGGAAAACCTTATGTACTTCTTAATTCCAAAGATTCACTGAACAATACCCAAGTTTTTATTTATGAAACCAATAATGTTGACTTTGCTGTTGTGGATTTTAGAGATACGCTTTCCATTTTCAATAGTCAAAAGCCAGTTAGGTATGAAGACAGAGAAGCATCTGGGGTTATTACCAGTTCCCTTTCTGCCACTATGGAAGAACAGAATTTAAGCCCATACATGACCGATCAGTTGGCAAATATCTATGCCTGGACCATCAATTTTTTTAAGCTCCAACCCGGTGATCGCTTTAAGGTTATTTATACGGAAAAGTTTATTGACGATACCATTCCTGGAGGACTTAAGGAAATTAAGGCAGCTTATTTTGAGCATAGAGGCAAACCGCTCTATGCTTTTAAATTTTCATCAGATTCTTTAGGTAAAATTTCTGGTTATTATGACGAACAGGCCAACAACTTAAAACGTGCCTTTTTAAAAGCTCCCGTAAAGTTCAGTAGAATATCTTCTCGTTACAACCTAAACAGACGCATAAAATATTACGGTTTTAAACTTCGTCCTCACCGCGGGACCGATTTTGCCGCACCTGTGGGAACCCCTATTTTGGCAACTGCAGATGGTGTGGTAACAAAATCTGAACGTCGTGGCGGCAATGGAAACTACGTTAAAATAAAGCACAATGGAACCTATGAAACCCAATACCTTCACATGAAAGCCCGGAACGTTAAAGTGGGGCAACATGTGAGCCAGGGTGATGTAATTGGCTGGATTGGGATGACCGGGAATACCAGCGGTCCGCACGTGTGTTATCGCTTTTGGAAAAATGGAAAAGAAGTAGATCCTTTTAAGGAGGATACCCCTTTTTCCCAACCGCTTCCCAAAGAGTTCCTCGAGCAATATTCTGCAAATATGCTTCCAATTAAGGAACAATTGGATTGTATTTCATTTTAATCTTTTTTTAATTCTAAATGTTGATAACCTTGTTATTAACTAACACTCCATTTATCAGTGCTTTAGGGTTTAAATTTTATCTTTAATCAGCGGTTTATTTCTTAATGATTTCTTAATCAATTTTGTTGGTTATAACTTATTTAAGATTGTACTTTTGCCGAAATTTTTAAACTTAAAATTTAAATTCATGAGAAAACTTTTACTTCTTGTTTTTTTACTGGGCGGTTTTGTCGCTTTTTCACAAACAACGGTTACTGGAACGGTAATCGATTCTGAATCAAACGACCCTTTGGCAGGAGCCAATGTGGTTGAGACGGGCACAACAAATGGTGCCATTACCGATTTTGACGGAAACTTCATTTTAGAGACTTCTGCAAAAGCGGGTACACTTACCATTTCATACATTGGGTACACAGTTGAAAAAGTGCCATTCAAAATTGTGAATGGAACTGCAAGCCTGGGCACAGTTAAAATTACTGTAGATTCTGATGCTCTTGAAGAAGTTGTTATCGTTGGAAAAGGAATTATAGATTTGGCAAAAGACCGTCAAACCCCTATTGCTGTTTCAACTATTACTTCTGCTGAAATTCAGGCAAAGGCAATTGGTAACGTAGAATTTCCAGAGGCTGTAAAAAGTACTCCGAGTGTTTACGTTTCCAACCAAGCAGGAGGTTTTGGAGATTCGCAAATGTTCTTGCGTGGTTTTGACCAAACAAATACTGCGTTCCTTTTGAACGGACAACCAATAAACGGAATGGAAGATGGAAAAATGTACTGGTCCAACTGGTCTGGTATGTCTGATGTTGCAAACGCTGTACAAGTTCAGCGTGGTTTGGGATCTTCAAAATTGGCAATTTCATCAGTTGGGGGAACCGTAAACATCGTCTCTCGCGCCGCTGGCAGAAAAGAAGGTGGTTTTGCTCGTTTTATGACAGGTAACGATAGCTACTTTAAAGGAACTATAAGTTATGATTCTGGTCTTAAAGGAAAATGGGCCTACAGCTTTTTGTTAGACCATTGGCAAGCGCACAGAAAATACTCTGATGGTACTGCCGGTCAAGGGCAGAACTATTTTGTTGGGATAGGTTATGTGCCAAATGATAAGCACTCATTCAACTTCTTGTTGACTGGTGCGCCACAATGGCACGACCAGAACTTTTCTAAATCTTTGGAAGATTATGCACAGTATGGAAAACGTTACAATAACAACTCTGGTTTTTTAGATGGTGAAAGATATACTTTAAGAAGAAACTACTATCACAAACCAATCATTAACCTTAACTGGGATTGGGCCATAAGTGATAAAACAAACTTATCCTCTGTTGCATACGCATCTTTTGGTCGCGGTGGTGGAACAGGGCCTGCTGGTAGCTCACGAAACATTGTTCGCGAAAGTGATGGTGATATAAATTTTAACACCATCATGGAGAATAACATTGAAGGTGCCGAAAACGGAATTGGAAGCTATGGATCTGGTTCTCTTGCAAGAAGATCGTCCGTAAATAACCATAACTGGTTCGGGTTTCTTACAAATCTTGAAAGTGCAGTAAGTGATAACTTTACCTTCAACCTTGGTGTTGATACACGTTTCTATAAAGGAAGCCACTGGTACCAGATGAACAATCTTTTGGGTCTTCAAGGATATGCAGATAACTTTGGGTACGGTGATTCAAGAGATAGTGATTATGTAATCAGCGAAACTTTTGAAGCTAATCCTTGGGCGGCTTTGTTCAATTCTGCTGATGAATCACAACGTTTTAACTTTGACTATTCAGAAAACATCAACTACATTGGAGGTTTTGGACAAGCTGAATACAAAACAGACCAATTTTCTGCTTTTGTACAAGGAGCTGTTTCAACCCAAAGCTACCAAAGAGAAGGTCGTGCCGAGGGCAATGAAGTAGAGGGCGTTAACGGTCTTGGAAAATCTGAAAAAGTTAACAAACTTGGTTATAACGTTAAAGGTGGAATGGGTTATACTTTTATTGAAAACAACACCATCTTCGCAAATGCAGGATACTACTCAAGACAACCTTTCTTAGATAACATTTTCACTGATATAAGAAATTCAAACTATATTCTTAAAGGCGAAAACGAAATTGACAACGAGGAAATTTTAGGTATTGAAGTAGGTTATAGACTTCGTGCAGGATCATTTAGTTTAGACCTAAACGGTTATTACACTAGTTGGGGCAATAGATTCCTTTCTGGAAGTTTTATTGAAGGAGATCCAAATTCATCAAACCCAATTGAGCAGGCTGATCGTTACCAAAGATTTACTGATATTACACAAGTTCACAAAGGATTTGAGTTTGAAGGAAAATACCGCTACTCAAGTGCCTTTATGCTTAGAGCTTTCGGAAGTATCGGAAACTGGAAGTATGACGGTGAAACACCTTTCCAAACAAGAGAAGATCAAACTAATACTCTATTGGAAGAAGGTACTGTTAACCTTAGCGGCACCAAAGTTGGTAATGCACCACAAACTTCTTTCGGTTTTGGTTTCAAATACAACATTTTTGGCGGTTTAAGCGTAGATGCTGATTATAACATTTATACAGATCTTTATGGATTTGTTGATGCTGAAGATGTAGTAGATGCTTCAATAGCTGGAGTTGAATACCAAGCAGAGCGTTTGCCGGCATACAGTGTTTTGGATGCAGGAATTACTTATAAGTTTAATTTTGGTGGACAAGACCTTACAATTAGAGCTAATTGTTACAACGCTACAAACGAAATGTATTTAAGCCAAAAAGACTCTTTCGGGTATTTTTATGGCAATGGAAGAACCTGGAACGCCAGTATCCGTTACGACTTCTAATAAAAGCTAAATTAGTTTATAAAATGCCCCAGCTTTTTGGGGCATTTTTTTTATGCAGAAACCGTATCTTTGAAAACACTATCGTAAAAAACAATGTTATGAATACAACCTTTCAATTTCTCCATTCTTATTGGGCATATTTAGTGCTTCTTATTGTTTTGCTTGCAACCATCAACGCGCTGGCCGGGTTTTTCTCAAAAAGGGAATATGGCGCCAAAGATTTTAGAATTTCACTCTTCGCACTCATTGTAACGCACATTCAATTGTTGATAGGTCTGATTTTATATTTTGTTTCGCCATTGGGTTTTCAGAATATTTCAAAAAGCGGAATGGGCGCAGTGATGAAAGATGCTACAGCCCGTCTTTACGCAGTTGAACATCCAACGGTTATGATTTTGACCGTAATTTTTATTACAATCGGTTATTCAAAACACAAAAAGAAACTGCTTTCCAATGGAAAATTTAAAACCTTAGCTATTTTTTATACCATCGCACTTGTGTTAATGCTAAGTAGAATTCCGTGGAGCCAGTGGTTATAAAGCACTTCAAGATAAAAATCCTGCTGAAAAACACAGCAGGATTTTTTGTTTAAAAGAAAATCGGCTATGCTGTTTTTGTTTTTAAACGTTTGTGTGAAACAAAAATCAAGATGCCGATAAGCATAATTGAAACAATGGAAGCGTTCAGTGTACCAAGATCCAAGCCGCCTTTTGCTATGGGCTTGGTCAAAAAGTCGCCAAAAGTCGCTCCGAAAGGACGCGTGAATATAAAGGCAATCCAAAACAGTACAATTTGATTTATTTTCGTAAAATAATGCAGCAAGACTACAATCAAAATAATGCTTGCCGTTACCAATGCACCGTTCAAATAACTCAAGCCCACAACGTCACTGAGGTAATCTCCAAAGGCGGTCCCCAAACTGTTTGAAAACAAAATG